>Ga0308165_1004446_pt1 | contig 13822 bp, 15 predicted proteins | sample PhyWR2_FD_201032 | JGI IMG/M metagenome (GOLD analysis project Ga0308165, IMG submission 201032) | Phyllosphere microbial communities from UC Gill Tract Community Farm, Albany, California, United States - DLSLW.R2 | ecosystem: Host-associated > Plants > Phyllosphere > Unclassified | place: USA...
TGCATCGTCTGCGTGAAAAAAGCGTAGAACTGACGCGCAAAATCTTTGCCGATCTCGGCGCATGGCAGATTGCCCAGTTGGCACGTCATCCACAGCGTCCGTACACCCTGGATTATGTCCGCCTGGCATTTGATGAATTTGACGAACTTGCAGGCGATCGCGCTTATGCAGACGACAAAGCCATTGTTGGCGGTATAGCGCGTCTTGATGGTCGCCCGGTGATGATCATTGGTCATCAGAAAGGCCGTGAAACCAAAGAGAAAATTCGTCGCAACTTTGGGATGCCAGCGCCAGAAGGTTACCGTAAGGCACTGCGCCTGATGGAAATGGCTGAGCGTTTCAACATGCCGATCGTGACCTTTATCGACACGCCGGGTGCATACCCTGGTGTCGGTGCAGAAGAACGCGGCCAGTCTGAAGCTATCGCTCGCAACCTGCGTGAAATGTCTCGCCTGTCGGTACCGGTTATCTGTACCGTCATTGGTGAAGGCGGTTCCGGTGGTGCGCTGGCGATTGGCGTGGGCGATAAAGTGAATATGCTGCAGTACAGCACCTATTCCGTTATCTCCCCAGAAGGCTGTGCATCTATTCTGTGGAAAAGCGCCGATAAAGCGCCGTTGGCCGCTGAAGCGATGGGGATTACTGCGCCGCGTCTGAAAGAGTTGAAACTGATCGACAGCGTGATCCCTGAACCGTTGGGTGGTGCGCACCGTAAGCCGGAAGTGATCGCTGCTTCTCTTAAGGCGCAGCTGCTGGCCGACCTGGCGGATCTCGATGTGTTGAGCAAAGAAGACCTGTTGAACCGTCGTTATCAACGTTTGATGAACTACGGTTACGCATAAGCTTCACATTTGTCTGAAAAGCCGCACATTGTTGCGGCTTTTTTTATGTCCGCCGTTTACCTCAACTATCCTTATCTCATGTTTTTTAAGGAGGTAGACCGTGAACATCATTGCAATTATGGGGCCGCACGGCGTCTTTTATAAAGATGAGCCCATCAAGGAGCTGGAACAGGCATTACAGGCGCGCGGATATCAACTTATCTGGCCGCATAATAATGCCGATCTGCTGAAGTTTATCGAACACAATCCGCGTATCTGTGGCGTGATTTTTGACTGGGACGAGTACGATCTTGAGCTGTGCGGCGATATCAATCAGCTGAATGAATACCTGCCGCTTTATGCTTTCATCAACACGCATTCGACGATGGATGTCAGCGCTCACGATATGCGTATGGCGCTGTGGTTTTTTGAATACGCATTGGGTGCTGCAGAAGATATTGCGACCCGCATTCAGCAATATACCCGCGAATACCTCGACAACATTACGCCGCCATTTACCCGCGCGCTTTTCACCTACGTACAGGAAGGCAAATACACGTTTTGCACGCCGGGGCATATGGCGGGAACCGCCTATCAAAAAAGCCCTGTGGGCTGTCTGTTTTACGATTTTTTTGGTGGGAATACGCTCAAAGCTGACGTGTCGATTTCGGTAACGGAACTGGGCTCGCTGCTCGATCACACCGGTCCGCATCTTGAGGCCGAGGAGTACATCGCGCGTACCTTTGGTGCGGAACAGAGTTATATGGTGACGAACGGCACTTCGACTTCCAACAAGATTATCGGGATGTATGCCGCACCCGCTGGCAGTACGCTGCTGATTGACCGTAACTGCCACAAATCACTGGCGCATTTACTGATGATGAGTGATGTTGTGCCGCTTTGGCTCTCACCTACGCGAAATGCGCTGGGAATTCTGGGTGGGATCCCTCGTCGTGAATTCTCCCGCGCCGCCATCGAGCATAAAGTCGCAGCGGTCCCTGACGCAAGCTGGCCGATTCACGCGGTGATTACTAATTCCACATATGATGGCCTGCTGTATAACACTAACTGGATCAAGCAGACCCTCGATGTACCGTCGATTCATTTCGATTCTGCATGGGTTCCCTACACCAATTTCCATCCGATTTACGCCGGTAAGAGCGGTATGAGCGGCGAACGCGTGCCGGGCAAAGTCTTCTTTGAAACACAATCGACGCACAAAATGCTGGCCGCTTTATCTCAGGCGTCGTTAATACATATCAAGGGTGAATACGACGAAGAGACGTTCAATGAAGCTTATATGATGCACACCACCACATCGCCGAGTTATCCATTAGTCGCATCAATCGAAACGGCTGCGGCCATGCTGCGCGGCAATCCGGGTAAACGGCTGATTAACCGCTCGGTGGAGCGGGCGCTTCATTTTCGTAAGGAAGTTCAGCGCCTGAAAGATGAAGCCGACGGCTGGTTCTTTGATATCTGGCAACCGGAAGAGATCGATGAGGCGGAATGCTGGTCTGTTGCACCAGACGAGAGCTGGCATGGTTTCAGAGAAGCTGATGCGGATCACATGTTTCTTGATCCGGTCAAAGTCACCATTCTGACGCCGGGGATGGATGAACAGGGCAACATGAGTGATGACGGGATTCCGGCGGCGCTGGTGGCAAAATTCCTGGATGAGCGCGGCGTAGTCGTGGAGAAAACCGGCCCTTACAATCTGCTTTTCTTGTTCAGTATTGGTATTGATAAGACGCGTGCGATGGGGTTGTTACGCGGACTCATGGAATTTAAGCGCGCTTACGATCTCAATCTGCGGGTGAAAAATATGTTGCCGGATCTGTATGCCGAGGATCCTGATTATTACCGGAATATGCGTATTCAGGATCTGGCTCAGGGGATCCATAAGCTGATCCGTCAGCACGATCTTCCTCGACTGATGCTCCAGGCCTTTGATGTCTTGCCTGAAATGAAACTTACGCCGCACAAGGCCTGGCAGCGGCAGGTCAAAGGTGAAGTAGAAACCATAGAACTGGAAAATCTTATTGGGCGCGTCTCCGCAAATATGGTTCTCCCTTACCCGCCGGGCGTTCCGCTTCTTATGCCGGGAGAGATGATCACCGAACAAAGTCGGTCAGTGCTGGATTTTCTGCTGATGCTCTGTTCCATTGGCCGGCATTATCCTGGCTTTGAGACGGACATTCATGGTGCGAAACGCGATGAGAATGGCGTCTACCGGGTACGAGTCTTAAAAGCGTGTTGATCCCTTGCGTGTGTAGGGTTTTCAGTTGTAACGTTCAGGCACGATAAAAAGGAGACGCTATGCTGGGTTTAAAACAGGTTCACCATATTGCGATTATTGCGGCAGACTACGCCAAAAGTAAGGCATTTTATTGCGATATTCTTGGCTTCACGCTGTTGAGCGAAGCCTATCGTTCTGAGCGTGACTCCTGGAAAGGTGACCTGGCGCTTAACGGACACTATGTGATCGAACTGTTCTCGTTTCCATTTCCACCGGCACGTCCGTCCCGCCCCGAAGCGTGTGGGCTTCGCCATCTCGCCTTCAGCGTGGGCGATATTGATCGGGCAGTCGAACATCTTGAAGCGCACGGCGTGAAGTGCGAATCGATTCGTATCGACCCGTTTACCGACAAACGTTTTACGTTTTTTAACGATCCGGATGGCTTGCCGCTGGAGCTTTATCAGCAGTAACACTTGCCATCAATGCCAATGCTCGGTAATTTTCCGGGCATTGGCTCTCTATAAGACGTCTTATGACCTCATCTGTTATCGCCCAATCTGTCTCTCCGTACCGCCAATTGCTGGTGGGATTTAGCGGTGGGCTGGATTCGACCGTTTTGCTTCACCGATTAATGCTCTGGCGCGAGCAGGAACCTGATGTTCAGATTCGCGCTATTCATGTGCATCATGGCTTAAGTGCGAATGCCGATCGCTGGGTTGCGCACTGTGAATCGCTCTGTAAAGCGTGGCATATTCCGCTGATCGTTGATCGGGTGACGCTTCATGATGAGGGCTTGGGAACAGAAGCTCAGGCGCGAAAAGCGCGCTATTTAGCGTTCGAAAAAGTGCTTCAAGCGGGGGAGGCGCTCGTCACGGCGCAGCACCTCGACGATCAGTGCGAAACGTTTTTCCTGGCGCTGAAGCGCGGAAGCGGCCCGGCAGGATTATCTGCCATGCCGGCACGCACTGAATTTGCGGGCACACAATTGATCCGTCCGCTTCTGGGTGAAACGCGCATCTCGCTGGAGAAGTGGGCGCAGGACCATGACCTGTCCTGGATCGAAGACGAAAGCAATCAAGACGACAGCTACGATCGTAATTTTCTACGATTGCGCATAGTGCCGCTGCTCTCTGAGCGTTGGCCGCATTTTGCAGACGCGACCGCGAGAAGTGCGGCGTTATGTGCAGAGCAAGAAAGCCTGCTGGATGAACTGCTGAGTGATGAATTAGCCAGCGTAATGTCGTCAGAAGGTGGACTGAAAATTGCCCCGCTTGACGCAATAAGCCCGGTGCGGCGTGCAGCGCTGTTACGGCGTTGGCTGGCCGTTCATCATGCCCAAATGCCCTCGCGCATGATGTTAAACCGCATCTGGGATGAGGTTGCTCTGGCGCGTGAAGATGCCACACCGCGTTTGCATCTTGGTGGCTTCGAGGTGCGGCGCTACCAAGGACAGCTTTGGTGGATAAAATATCAGCCGTCGATGGCTGAACGGGTTATCGACTGGCGCGATCCGTCGGTGCCCATAATATTGCCTCAGGGTACGGCATCATTTGTCGAGGGCGGCCATATTCGCCTGCCGAAACCTGATGAACAGGTCACGATCCGTTTTAAAGCTAGCGGAATGCTGCATATTGTTGGGCGTCACGGCGGACGAAAACTGAAGAAAATTTGGCAGGAGTTCAACATTCCTCCCTGGTTACGCGATACCACACCGCTGCTGTTTTATGGCGAAACGTTGATTGCAGCTGCGGGTGTTTTCGTTACGGAAGAAGGTTGGGTTGAGAAGGGCGTACAGTTGGAGTGGAAAGCGTAACGGGCAGTTGACTGCCCGTTAGGGACATTCAGGATTCGCTCACCACAACGGTGCCGATTTCCGGATGACTGAAGCTGGCAATCTTATCGAGACGAAGCTCACGCGTTGAACCGGCGTCTTCGACGACAAGGTATTCAACGTTCTTACGCATAACCAGATCGTTGGCTTTTGCCTTCAGCTCTTCACCATCTTTTAATGCCAACGCCAGGATCAAATGGTTCTGGCAGGCAAGCTCCAGGTTGTCATAGTCATCACAGTTGATGGGTTGATAGGTATCATTCATTGACATAATCGCTCACCAGTAAATTCGCAGCAGCATACGCCGCTTTTTCCCTGATCGATTCTGAAAGGCTGTTATCCGTCGCCACTTCATTCAGCACTTTCAACACACAGCCCAACGCATCCGGGATATAACCCAGATCTCCGCTGGCGATTTCCGCATACCTTTTGCGAATTAACTCACAATAAATTTCCACATCCCCTCCTGCCAGCGCACTGACGTTACTGTGAGATACTTAAGCCTACGAAGATAAACACGGTTTATCAAGGTGACTATAACATACTCATCCTGGCAATATCAGCGCCTTGATATTGTGGACTTTCGCCCACTCACAACAGCCTTTTAGCCATAATTTCGCTACAATGGGCGTCTGATAAGAATGGAGTTTACTCATGGCGCTGAAAGCGACAATTTATAAAGCGGTAGTCAATGTAGCCGACCTTGACCGCAACCAGTTCCTCGATGCGTCGCTAACCCTGGCCCGTCACCCCTCAGAAACCCAGGAGCGCATGATGCTGCGCCTGCTGGCGTGGATCAAATATGCCAACGAGCGGTTGCAGTTCACGCGGGGATTAAGCGCCGAAGAAGAGCCAGAAGCCTGGCTGAAGAACGATCATTTGGGTATTGATTTGTGGATTGAACTCGGTCTGCCAGATGAGCGCCGCATCAAGAAGGCCTGCACGCAGTCCGCAGAAGTGGCGATATTTGCTTATAATCAGCGTGCAGCTGAGATCTGGTGGCAGCAAAACCAACGAAAATGCGCGCAGTATTCGCATCTTTCTGTCTGGTATCTGGATGATGAACAACTGGCGCAGTTGAGTGATTTTGCAGGAAGAACAATGGCTTTGCAGGCGACGATTCAGGACGGAGCGATCTGGCTATCTGATTCGCAGAATAATCTGGAAATTCATCTGACAGCGTGGCAGTCGCCGTCATGATCGCGTTGTCCCACACCGTTAGCATTCCTGATAGCGAGCTTGAAATCACGGCGATTCGCGCGCAGGGGGCGGGTGGGCAACATGTTAATAAAGCCTCAACCGCTATCCATCTCCGCTTTGACATCCGGGCCTCTAGCCTGCCAGAGTCTTATAAAGAGGCTCTGCTTTCCGCCAGCCATCACCTCATCACAAGTGATGGCGTGATTATTATTAAGGCGCAGGAGTATCGTAGCCAGGAGTTAAATCGCGAAGCTGCTCTTGCCCGGCTGGTGGCGTTGATTAAAGAATTAACCGTCGTGCAGAAAAGCCGTCGGGCAACCCGGCCGACTCGTGCGTCAAAAGAGCGCCGGCTGTCATCGAAAGCGCAAAAATCCACAGTAAAGTCACTGCGCGGTAAGATTCGACGGTCTTCTGATTAACGAACCGAGACACCCAATTTATAAGGAATTCATCGTGAAAACAGCGATATTGTCAGTGCTCGCAGCCTCTACGCTCTTTGCACTTATTGGTTGTAACAATCGTACGGAAACTCAGGCGCTGCAACCGACGGAGTCGGAAGCGCTGAAGCCGATGCAGCAGAGCTGGCGTGGTGTTTTACCCTGTGCAGATTGTGAGGGAATTGAAACGACGCTGTTCCTCGAAAAGGACGGTTCATGGGTGATGAACCAGCGCTATCAAGGTGCCAAAGAACCTTCATCTTTCGCGACTTACGGTAAGTGGGTACGCACTGCTGAGAAGCTGATCCTGACGGACGCTGAAGGTGAGAAAACCTATTTCCGCCCGAAAGGCGAAGGAATGGAGATGCTCGATCGGGAAGGTCTTCCGATTGAATCTCAGTTCAATTATACGTTGGCGCCGGTAAACGTGGCCCTGCCATCGACTCCGATGGCCATGCGTGGCATGTATTTTTATATGGCGGATGCCGCGGTGTTTACCGATTGTGCGACGGGCAAGAAAGTCAGTGTCGCTAACAATGCGCAACTCGAACGTGATTACGCCGTGGCGCGTGGGAATGACAGTAAACCGGTGCTGTTGACGGTGGAGGGCCACTTCACCCTGGAACCTAATCCGGATAGCGGCGAGAGGGTTAAAACGCTGGTGATGGATAAAGACGCTAAGTTTGTGGCGGGAAAAGACTGCGAAAGCAAATAACGTTTTTTAAACGTTGATAATAAAAAACCCCGCATTTGCGGGGTTTTTTGTGGCTTAGCCTTTGATGGCTTTCACAAGATAATCAAGGATATCACCGGTTTTGATCATCTGCTTCTCACCGCTACGACGGTATTTATACTCAATGTCGTCGCTGTCGAGGTTACGATCGCCGATAACCACGGTGTGCGGGATGCCGATCAGTTCCATATCAGCAAACATCACGCCGGGACGCTCTTTACGATCGTCCATCAGCACTTCGATACCCTGGGCACGCAGTTCGCTATACAGCTTTTCGGCCAACTCCTGCACACGGTAAGACTTATGCATGTTCATCGGCAGGATTGCGACCTGGAAAGGCGCAAGATTATCTGGCCATACGATGCCGCGTTCGTCGTGGTTCTGCTCAATCGCAGCAGCGACAACGCGCGTGACCCCGATACCATAACAACCCATCGTCAGGATCTGGTTACGTCCATCTTCACCTTGAACGGATGCGTTAAGCGCTTCGGAATATTTGGTGCCTAGCTGGAAGATGTGGCCCACTTCGATCCCGCGTTTGATCATCAGCGTACCCTGGCCGTCAGGGCTTGGATCACCTGCAACTACGTTACGGATATCGGCAACTTCTGGCGTCGCAACGTCACGATCCCAGTTGATACCAAAGTAGTGCTGACCATCGATGTTCGCGCCCGCGGAGAAATCACTCATCGCGGCAACGGTGCGGTCGATAACCACGGGAATGGTCATGTTAACCGGACCCAGAGATCCTGGGCCTGCATTAACCACTGCGCGGATTTCAGCTTCTGTCGCGAAAGTCAGCGGGCTGGCAACCTGCGCCAATTTCTCCGCTTTAATTTCATTCAGTTCGTGATCGCCACGCACCAGCAGCGCAACCAGCGGATAAGCGCTACCTTCAACAGCTTTAACCAGCAGCGTTTTCACCGTCTTTTCAACGGGCAGATTGAATTGCTCAACCAGTTCGGCGATGGTTTTTGCGTTTGGCGTTTCGACCAGTTTCATCTCTTGTGTTGCAGCAGCGCGTGGCGCTGAGGGTGCCAGTGCTTCTGCAAATTCGATGTTGGCTGCGTAGTCTGAAGTATCAGAGAAGATCACATCGTCTTCGCCGCTCTGCGCCAGAACCTGGAATTCATGGGAAGCGCTGCCGCCGATAGAACCGGTGTCCGCCTGCACAGCGCGGAAATCCAGACCCATGCGGGAGAAGATTTTGCTGTACGCTTCATACATCTTGTCATACGTCTCTTGCAGAGATTCCTGAGAGGTATGGAAAGAGTAAGAATCTTTCATCAGGAATTCGCGAGAACGCATCACGCCAAAGCGCGGACGCACTTCGTCGCGGAACTTAGTCTGGATCTGGAAGAAGTTCAGCGGCAGCTGTTTGTAGGAATTCAGCTCGTTACGGATCAGGTCCGTGATGACTTCTTCGTGCGTTGGGCCGAGAACAAATGAACGTTCGCCGCGATCAACAACGCGCAGCAGCTCCGGACCGTACTGCTCCCAGCGACCACTTTCTACCCACAGGTCAGCAGGCTGAACCACAGGCATGGACACCTCGATCGCACCGGCGTTATTCATCTCTTCACGCACGATGTTTTCGACTTTTTTCAGGACGCGCAGACCGGTCGGCAACCAGGTGTACAACCCTGAGGCCAGCTTGCGGATCATCCCGGCGCGGAGCATCAACTGATGGCTGATGACTTCGGCGTCGGCTGGTGTCTCCTTCAGTGTGGAGAGCAGATATTGGCTAGTACGCATGTTGTTACGGTTCCATTTCGACGATTGGACCAGGCTGATTCGTCAACCTGACACAAAAAAAGTGGTTTAGTTTACCAGTGTGGCAAAGATGCCAAAAGAGAGGAAAATAAAATTAGCGCACTTCCAGCGCAAACACTTCAAAACCCGCTTCGGTTACACGCCAGCGAACGTTAAAATCCAGCAGCCAGACGGCGTAATTTTTCCCTATCTCTTCTTCCTTACGATAAGCCGGGCGCGGATCCTGAGCCAGAACGTCGACGATAAAATCTTTCAGTCGAGGATAGCGTGTTTCAAGCTGCTGAAGCTGTAGGGAGACATCAGCGGTGAAGCCGACCGGCATATCAGCTAAAGGTGCCTGCTGGGCATAGCTCGCCACGGCATTCGGAAGCGCTTCGGCGAAGGGTAAATACGGTTTGATGTCTACAACTGGCGTTCCGTCTACCAGGTCCAGACTGCCAAGTTCAAGAATCACCTGATCTTTTTGGCAGCGGATACCCTTTAGCTCAACAAGCGACATGCCAATGGGATTCGGCCTGAATGTCGAGCGCGTAGCGAAAACACCCATTCTCGCGTTACCGCCCAGGCGGGGAGGGCGAACCGTAGGGCGCCAGCCTCCTTCCATCGTCTGATGAAAGATGAACAGGACCCACAGATGGCTAAATGCCTCCAGCCCACGGACGGTATCGGCTTGATTATAAGGCGCAACTAAGTGAAGTTCACCGCCACCGCTTTTAACCAGACCAGGCTGGCGTGGAACGGCAAACTTCTCTTTATAAGGCGAGCGGATAACACCTATCTGCTCGAACTGAAATGCACTCATTTAGCCGATACGTTGAGGGCGTTGCCCATGCACACGGCCTGGCGATAGCATCCCGGCGTGCCGCTGGTGACTTCACAGCTATGCAGCAGTACGGCGTTGGCCTTCATTTTGGCTGCGTTAATCTGCAGACGCTTGCGCGCTGTCGGGATATTTGGCGGAGAATCCTGATTGGATGCCTGGCATGATTCGCCGGTAACTTCGCCCAGATCGCGGAATGGCTTACCAATGAGATCTTCGGCATTGGTATAAATTTTTACCGGCGCCGGACGTGGTGCCTTCGGTTTAGCTGGTTCCACTTTTGGCGGAGTTGCAGTGCTTTTAACAGGTTCAACAGGAGATCTGCTTAGCATTGAACAGCCGCTCAGCATGAGTGCTAAAAGACAGATCGGTAAAGCCCGCATAATATTTCCTCAATGAATAATCAAATCGTCAGTTATTGAATCAGTTGCCTGTATAAATGACAAGACGGGCTTTCGCCCGTCCTGATGATATTACATAGAGGTAAGATTACCAGCCTTTAACAGCGCCGCCGTTAAACACTTTATTGGCTTCCTGGTAAACTTCGTCAGACTGATACGCCTGAACGAATTTTTTCACGTTTTCCGCGTCTTTGTTATCTTCACGGCTCACGATCATGTTGACGTAAGGGGAATCTTTTTCTTCAACGAAGATACCGTCTTTTGCCGGAGTCAGGCCAATCTGGCTGGCGTAAGTGGTGTTAATCACCGCCAGCGCGATTTGTGCATCATCCAGAGAACGTGGGAGCTGTGGGGCTTCCAGTTCAACAATTTTCAGGTTTTTTGGGTTCTCGGCAACATCAAGCACGGTTGGCAGCAAGCCAACGCCGTCTTTCAGTTTGATTAAGCCCACTTTCTGCAGCAGCAGCAGAGAACGGCCCAGGTTGGTTGGGTCATTCGGTACGGCAACCTGAGAACCAGGCTGCAATTCTTCCAGAGATTTAATTTTTTTCGAGTAGCCAGCAATCGGGTATACAAACGTGTTGCCTACGGAAACCAGTTTGTAGCCGCGATCTTTAATCTGCTGATCAAGATAGGGTTTGTGCTGGAAGGCGTTAACATCAATATCGCCCTTGCTCAGCGCTTCGTTTGGCAGAACGTAATCATTAAAGGTCACCAGCTCAACGTCCAGGCCGTATTTCTCTTTTGCCACTTTCTGCGCCACTTCAGCAACTTGTTGTTCTGCGCCAACGATGACGCCCACTTTAATGTGGTTCGGATCTTTTTCGTCCTGACCGCAACCCACCAGTGCCAGAGATCCAATCAGCGCGCCGACTGCGGCAAAGGTCTTTAATTTAAACGTCATGTTATTTCCTTAATTCGTCGAGTTTGCGTTGTGTAACGTTATTTGTGAGTCACAGCCCGGACGATACGATCGCCTGAGAATTGAATGAGATAAACCAGAACAACCAGCAATACCAGAACCGTATTCATTACGGTAGCGTTATATCCAATGTAGCCATATTGGTAACCGATCTGGCCCAAACCGCCAGCGCCAACGGCACCGCCCATCGCGGAATATCCCACTAAGGTAATGAGTGTAATGGTAGCGGCATTCACCAGGCCTGGCAGCGCTTCGGGTAAAAGTACTTTGCGCACGATCTGCATTGGCGTTGCGCCTATTGCGCGCGACGCTTCGATAAGGCCCGTTGGAATCTCCAGCAGGGCGTTCTCAACCATACGGGCAATAAAGGGAGCGGCTCCGACGGTGAGTGGCACGATTGCCGCCTGCAGACCAATAGATGTGCCCACAATGATGCGAGTGAATGGAATCATCCATACCAGCAGGATAATAAAAGGAATCGAACGGAAGATATTCACCAGCGCAGACAGCGTGCGATAGAGTTTGGCATTCTCGATAATCTGCCCTGGACGAGTGACGTAAAGCAGAACGCCAACCGGCAGGCCAATCACAAAGCCAAAAAATCCTGATACGAAGGTCATTGCCAGCGTTTCCCATACGCCGCGAACCAGCAGCCACATCATCGGCTCAGACATAACCCAGTACCTCTACTTTTACATGGTGTTCTTGCAGCCAGGCGATGGCGGCTTGCGTTTCTTGTTGTGTACCGTGCATTTCTGTCAGCATGATGCCGAACTTTACGCCACCGGCATAATCCATCTGCGCACTGATGATGTTGTTGTTCACATTAAAGCGACGTGCAGTTTCGGAAAGCAGCGGAGCATCTACCGATTGGCCAGTAAATTCCATACGCAACATTGGGACGCTGGTATCGGTGGGTTCTGCTTTCAAACGTGCCAGGTAATCTTCAGGGATATCCAGATGCAATGTTGACTGAATAAACTGCTGGGCCAGCGGCGTTTTCGGATGTGAGAACACTTCACTCACGGTATCTTGCTCGATCAATTCACCATTGCTGATCACCGCTACGCAGTCGCAAATGCGCTTAACCACATCCATCTCATGCGTAATAAGAAGAATGGTTAGCCCCAGGCGACGATTAATGTCCTTCAGTAATTCGAGAATTGAACGGGTGGTTGCGGGATCGAGCGCGCTGGTGGCTTCGTCACACAGTAGAACTTTGGGATTGCTCGCCAGCGCACGGGCGATCGCCACACGCTGCTTTTGGCCACCAGACAGGTTCGCTGCATAGCTGTCATGCTTATCGCTGAGGCCCACCAAATCCAACAGTTCCGTCACTCGACGTTTGATTTCTTCTTTAGGGGTATTGTCCAGTTCCAGCGGCAGCGCGACGTTACCAAATACGGTGCGCGAAGCAAGCAGGTTAAAGTGCTGGAAGATCATGCCGATCTGGCGGCGTGATTTGGTTAATTGCGTTTCGGAAAGTTGGGTTAACTCCTGGCCGCCAACCTGGACGCTACCTTCGGTTGGACGTTCGAGCAGATTAACGCAGCGGATGAGCGTGCTTTTACCTGCACCTGATGCGCCAATCACGCCATAAATCTGTCCAGCCGGAACATGCAGGCTAACGTTGTTCAACGCCTGGATGGTACGGGTTCCTTGCTGGAACACTTTGGTGATATTGGAAAGTTTAATCATTGGATTATTTTTATCGTATTTAAGTTAGCCGTGGCATTTTCTTCTGCCAGAGACGGTGTCTACCGTAAACAAAATGGATGTTAAGGCATCCAGACGTCTAAATCAATCTGGCTGTGCGAGATGAGCACTTTCTTGCGTCGTGAAACATGAGATACTAACGACTCATGCCTTTTTCAGGAGCAAGCCAGTGTCAAAATTAGTACCCGCAATATTTCTCGATCGTGATGGCACTATTAATGTCGATCACGGTTATGTGCATGAGATTGATGAGTTCGAGTTTATTGAGGGCGCCATCGATGCCATGCGCGAACTTAAAGGAATGGGTTATGCGCTGGTGGTGGTGACTAATCAATCGGGTATCGCCAGAGGCAAATTCACCGAGGCTCAATTCGAAACGCTGACTGAATGGATGGACTGGTCACTGGCGGATCGTGATGTTGAACTCGATGGTATCTTTTATTGCCCTCATCATCCGCAGGGAACGGTAGAAGAATATCGTCAGACGTGTGATTGCCGCAAACCGCATCCCGGAATGTTTCTTTCTGCGCAAGAGTTACTGCACATTGATATGGCTGCTTCCTATATGGTGGGCGATAAGCTGGAAGACATGCAGGCAGCGGCAGCGGCTGGCGTAGGAACAAAAGTGTTAGTTCGTACAGGTAAGCCAGTGACACCAGAAGCCGAAGGTGCAGCCGATCTGGTCATTAATAGCCTTGCTGACCTGCCAAAAGCGCTAAAAAAGTCGTAAAAATAAGCGTAATGCTGAAAAAATGAGCGGTTGAAATAAAATTGTATTTTTCCGCTTGTCATTCCTCGGAAGCTCCCTATAATGCGCCTCCATCGACACGGCAGATGTGAATCACTTCACACAAACAGCCGGTTCGGTTGAAGAGAAAAATCCTGAAATAAAGGGTTGACTCTGAAAGAGGAAAGCGTAATATACGCCA
>Ga0308165_1004449_pt1 | contig 13816 bp, 14 predicted proteins | sample PhyWR2_FD_201032 | JGI IMG/M metagenome (GOLD analysis project Ga0308165, IMG submission 201032) | Phyllosphere microbial communities from UC Gill Tract Community Farm, Albany, California, United States - DLSLW.R2 | ecosystem: Host-associated > Plants > Phyllosphere > Unclassified | place: USA...
CACCCGCACGCAGCCCGTGCCGCAGCCGGATAACATGACCAGCGGGGCAGCGTCGGAGGCGTTTACCTTTGGCGACCCGATCCCGGTGCTGGACCGCCGCGAACTGCTGGACTACGTGGAGTGCGTTATCAATGATCGCTGGTATGAACCGCCCGTGAGCGTTGACGGGCTGGCGCGCACGTTCCGCGCCGCCGTGCATCACAGTTCACCCATCAGCGTGAAGTGCAATATTCTGGCGAGTACCTTTATCCCGCACCCGCTGCTGAGTCAGCAGGCGTTTAGCCGCTTTGCGCTGGATTACCTGATTTTCGGCAATGCCTACCTGGAGAAACGGACCAGCCGCCTCGGTAACGTGCTGAAACTGGAGCCGTCGCTGGCAAAGTTTACCCGGCGCGGCCTCGATTTAGACACATACTGGTATGCGCACTATGGCATTAACACGGAACCGTATGAGTTTGCGAAGGGCAGCGTGTTTCACCTGATGGAGCCTGACATCAATCAGGAGATTTACGGCCTGCCGGGCTACCTGTCGGCCATCCCGTCGGCGCTGCTGAATGAGTCGGCCACATTGTTCCGCCGCAAGTATTACCTTAACGGCAGCCATGCGGGTTTCATCATGTACATGACCGACCCGGCACAGAGCCAGCAGGACGTGGACAATATCCGCGGTGCAATGAAAAGCGCGAAGGGCCCTGGCAACTTCCGAAACCTGTTTATGTACAGCCCGAACGGGAAAAAGGACGGCATCCAGATCATCCCGCTGTCTGAGGTGGCGGCGAAAGATGAGTTTCTGAACATCAAGAACGTGAGCCGTGACGACATGCTGGCCGTGCATCGTGTGCCGCCGCAGCTAATGGGGATTATCCCGAACAATACGGGTGGGTTCGGTGATATTGAAAAGGCCAGCAAGGTTTTTGTGCGCAATGAACTCATGCCTCTTCAGAAAAGATTCCATGAATTAAACTCATGGCTGGGTGATGAAATTATTCGTTTTGAACCATACAACCTTGCATTGGAAAATTGAAAACGATAATCAAAATATTAGGGCCGCCTAAATGGCGGCCACTTCAGGCATGGTTAATAGTCGACATCTTTGTACACAACATATTTATCATGGACACCTTCGAGATTACAATCGCTATAGCTATATTCAACCTTCTTAATCTCAAGTGCCTTTTTATTTAATGATATATACGATAAATCTGCAGGATTGAAAAATACGTAGTTATTTCCTTTGCCTACTGTGCTTGAAAATAGAATCCCATCATATCCTTTCCTGCGAATGCCTTCAGCAATAAGTTGAGTGACAAGATAGCGACCCTCAATGCTAGGCGGAGTCGATTTATTAAAAAAATAGGCGAGAGCAGCATAGTCTTTAAGTTCATCTAATGCTAAATCATTCTGATAGAATTTAAATAAATTAGGGCCCGAGAAATCGAAAATTTTGAGGTTTTTATTAGGTTTAAAAGAACCTATCGAAACAATATCACCCGGATGAGGGCGGATTTCAGAAACTGCGGTATACTCATCAGTAGCACAATATAAATAAGAAACGCCTACCCTGTTAGCTCTTCCCTCTCCAGCTTTAATGACGGGCACCGAACCGATGTCCTCTTCCTGATACGGATTGTAGAACAACATATCTCGCCCCCAATCCCCATATGCAGGACGAGAGGATGAGAATCCTGTTCTCGCCCTAAAAAAAACATCTGTACTAACAACAGTAATAGCAAAGAAATCCTCGTAATTATCTAACACTTCTAAAAGGTGTGATTCAAATTCATGATAGTTTTTTGTTTTTATTTCTTTTTCAATCTCAATCAAATCTGGGGATGGATTGTTTTTTACTGCTTGAAGTAAAGTATTCTGTTCTCCGTGATAGTATCCTGCATGAATTGAAACTCCGTTATCATCGTAAACTTCAATATTACTGAAGTCGCCATCTAGTTCTTCTAAAAATTTTCCTTCATCAGTAAAATCATCGAATACATTCATCTCTAATATCATTGACAAAATACTATGGTCACCACCGAAATGGCCATTATATTCAAACTCATCATAATTATACCGTATGAGAGCCTTAATCATGGTATGAATATAAGGGTTTTCAGTGTCAATAACAATTGCTGTCCCGTTACAAACAGAACACACATTTGAAATCGACATGTCGAGTGCAAGAGATCTTAAACTTTTTTCCTTTATATGACTAATGCAGATAAACATAGCGCCTCTTAATATTAAGTTTTCTACCAGAACTAACATTTCCATTTCACTATCATCAATTAGTTCTTTAATCAAGCCCATTCACGCGCACTCGTAGCCCCGCCACGCCTGCCCGCTTTATGTAGTGGTTTTCATGCACCTGCAAAATTGTGACAAAGCCCCACCAGATCTGGCGGGGAATAAAGAACCATTGCTACATTTATTCATGCGATCTCATGCAGCATAGGCATGCACTAATAGCTGCGAAATAGCTGAGTATATAGAAGAATTCAGACTAAGCCTCGCCCTTCCGTTGTTTAGAAACTCCACTCAATGACAAGCTTATTTTTTGCTCAACAGAATTAAAGTCATTCTCAATTCGAACATATAATTTTTTTCCTCTAGAAAACTCAGCTCTTCGATAAAAATCTGCTGGAAGTTTAGATTTATGCAACAACCCCGTTATTTTTCCACTGAGATTAACGAATACTCCGTACTTTGTCGTCGAACCACTAACTATACCTTCAAGCTCATCTCCAGAACCATATTTCGCTTCAAAGTCAGCCCACTCAGGATCGCGTAGCTTCTCAGTAAATTGTTTGACAGCATTCAATGCTGGAGAAATATCGGTTAACATTTCATAAACATCTCCACTGATGAACTTACCAGAGAAATCAGAAATGTTAGAACGATGTTTGTCTAAGTATTCGACTAATTCTTTAGCGTTAGAGCTTACCATTTCTTTATTATATTGACTTTGAACTGAACCCATTCTATCTGATATTCTCCGTGCTAGTGACTCATCTGAAAAAAGAGTGTCTTCTGCTATTGCTGCGAGATAACTGATATTTGAAAGCATATCCAAATGCACAAAGCCTGCAGAAGATAGCCTTAATAAATCTTCATCGGTAATTCCTACATCTCTAAAATCCTCAGACACTAAGCATTGTCCCTGAAGGAGATAATCGACTTCTCTAGTAATAACATTAGGTGAAAATCCAAACATTACTAAGCCAGACTTTAAGTCAGATAAAGGAAAATAACCTTTCAAGCCCGTAGGGCCGCTAGAGTTAAACTTATCAGAGAACCATCTCAGAATAGCAAACCGAGTAAAGTAATTCGCTCTTTCATCATCCTTAGAAGTTGAAAATATGTTTTTTAAATATGAATTATCGCTATCGTAGAATCGTCTATTCAGCCTCAGCAATACTCTGGTGACAATATGAAGAGGCAAAGCATAGCGTCCTTCACTTTGCCTAATTTTTAAAAACTCACTTTCAGTGATGTGACCACTTGTGCAGAACTCCAAAAAAAGCTCAAGCGCTCGTCTAATATTTCTTCCTGACAGCCCTACAATCATACGTCGTATCTGAGCGTCATGTACAAAGATTGAATTGACAATTGATGTTAAGTAAAATGACCTTTCATCTTTTCCATACTCCACAGTAAAGCCATTAGGTAAGGAATATTTTAAAGTGTTATTTCCGTCATGCCTGATCATTTCCTTTAATACAAGCTGTACACGAGACTGTAGAACCAAACTAAATAGTGGCGGTTCAATTCTGAAAACCATATCTTTAAGTGCTGTGTCTAATGGTGGTTTGTCTCTATAATTATCATAAGTTTCTTCACGGAGGGGTAGTATTATTAATGATCTAAATTCATTCTGAAGCCATTGTGCGGCTTGAAACATTAGCAATTGTTCAGGTAATGTTCTTTTGTCACAATTATCTAAAGCGATGACAACTAATTTACCACGTTCAGTTCCGCAATACCGTGTGTAAGCCAAGGCTGTATTATGCAAATTCCCCTTGCAAGACTTAATTATATTATACAGTTCTTTATTATACTCATCACCTGATAGTAACTGCCCTTCACCTTTATTAAACTTATTTATTTCTACAGAATAAAGTTTTTTCAGGTACTCAAGTGAATCAAAATCGATATCTGGATAAGATATTTGACACTGTTCAATAATCTTACCCCTTAGCCAATCATAAACCTCATCGGCTGAAACAGGAGAGTCATTCATATTGAAACGAAGCCAAAGAGTTTTATTTATTATGTCAGAAGGAAGTGCAACCTCTTTCAAATGGTCTATAAAAGTTGTTTTTCCAGACCCTACACTTCCAACAATTAACAATACTTTATTTTCTAAAGGTGAGCGGCCTCTCAACTTCTCGATAATCTCTTTAGGGTTATCGGTGTCTTCAATAAGCTTAGAATCACTGATACTTATAGGCTGAGCTGCCCTTAATATCTTATCAATGGGTTTAGCATACCTTTCTCTTCTTTTAGAAGATATATATCCTTCTTTTACGATAAACTTTCTATCATTGAGACTATTGGGGTTAAATATGTTGCCATACTCAGATATTAATGTTGAACCAAAACTATTATGCCCAACCTCTTCATTCTGAGCAGCTTTACCGCCCATCATTCGCCTAGGCTTCCAAAGTTTTTTAGGCTGAGTCTTTTCAACGAACTCTTCGGATATTTTTTCTAAACTCGCAAAAGAAAATTCATTCAAAAAATCAGCGCAATCTCTTGATGCAGGAGAAATTCCCTCAAGAAAAAACTTACCCTGATTATTATCCCACTCGCCCGCAATCCAATTATAACCATCTGTCGCAATTATTTTTGTAAGTGGGTTTAGTCCGCTATCATATTTAGCATTCAATTCTAGCGCGTATAGCCGGGCTTCTTGAAAAGCAGCATCTAAATCTTCACCCGGAGCTTTAGCCTCGACCAATAAGACAGGAACACCATTTATGATAACCAAATAATCAGGGTAATATATTTTTTGAGTTTTCCCTTTGCCAACTTCAAGGCTTTTAATATTGGCTTTAGTTAAAATGAATTCTTTTCCAATGCCTAAGCCATTTATATCCTTGCCAGTTAAAAAAGGAAATATTATTTTTTGTTCAATATCACTTTCAGTTTCCTTACTGTGCTTTTCTTTTTTGCTCATAAACACGGTCTCCATAAAAAAACAAAGCATTTAATGTGATTAAATGCTTTGTTCAATTTAACTTTATTTTATTGGACAATGAAAAATATTCTGTAAAAGGCACTATCAAAGTTAGAGTATCTATTCAGTAAAGTCAATATGGTTATATATACACATAAAACGAAAAAAATCATTTAAAACAGTAAGTTAAAACCGAGGGTATTGATCCTGTTCATCTAGACTGATCCTAGCAACAATACCTTCCGGTAGGTTAGTAGAAAGCACCTTTGTTTATTAGCGAAAAAATAATAAACAGGATGCATTAAATTCATATTGCATATATGACAAATAAGTGGAATTAGTCGCAGCGCCGTAGTTTATCAGGGGTATTATTTTTAGTGAAATAATTAGCCATACAAAACCTAGCATCATTCTGAGGTTGCCTGCGCCAAAAGTGAATTTTGATGCCAGCAACGTTATCAGTGTTGATACTGCCAGTTGTCGTCTTCCCACACCGCCTGTAAGATATCCATAACATTTTCTTTGTCCTCGTTCTGCCTGACTCCGGTCAATACAATGCCGTTGGCGCTACCTTCCCGGATGCGAATAGCTGTATCGGGATACAATGGCAGAAAATTTCGGTAAAGCTCAGCCTCAAGAGCAGCGAGAATATCCTGACTGATTTTTTGTTGTTTATTAATCATGATTTCAAGACGCATAACGATCCCTCAGTTATTCAGCGGCGTAAAAAATTTCATCTTCAGGGACATTCTCACAGCTCGAATGTGCCAGCTCTGCAATGATACTCATTGCTAACTTCATGTCTGATGGCTTGCAATTCGCTATAAGCGACACCTCAGCTATGAACTGTACGCAGGCCATTTTACGATTTAACGGTGCCAATTCTTGAGTGCTCATCTTTCCTCCCTCTGCCTTAAAGGCTGTATAAGCATACAGTAGTGGATGCTTGAGAAAATGTGAAATGTTTTTTCATTCAATCGGGCTTAATCTGAAAACTAAAGTAAGAAGTTAACGTCATTCCAAGCCCTTATTTTGAAAAGAGAAAGTCTAACCTGAGTGACTTGCCCGGCTTCGCTTATCGATACCATCACTGTCTAAACCCATTTGCGCCACTTATCATCTTCCTGCAGCCGTCCGTTCTGGTAGAAAATGCGCATACCTGCACCAGAATTAAGGCTACCGCCGGACAGAAGCAGCGTTGTTTCTTTTTCTTCCCCGGTAAATCCTCTCACCCGCAGTTCCGCAACCAGAAGCGCCCGCTGATCATCGTCAATATCCTGCTTATAACTCTGACGCTGGCGCGGCTTCACCACCCGGAGACGCGCCAGCAGATCCCGGCGCTGTTTTCTGGTCATATTGTCGAAGTCTGCCGGGCCATAAAGAGGGGTTTCATCTGGTTCTACAGGTTCAACTGATACCGGATTACCCCCTGAAATGTTCATTTTTCCATCAAGGGGACAGTTATTGCCACGAGTCCAAGGGGCGCTAGCGCCCTGGTCGGCTGTCGCCTCCTGAACGTCAACGGCCTTACGGACCATCTTCCACTTTGTTGCGTGCGTGCAGATACGGCCCGCCACTAACGGGGACCAGATGCCATAAATGCGGGTGCCGTGATCGCCGTAAGGGGTAGGCTCTTCGTTAAGCTCATAAGCCGTTCTGACGATGTGATGCTTGCGCGGCACAAGCACGCCGCCCTGTTTCATGATGTAGGTGGCAAAGCAGCCCACATCTGCAGCGGCCAGCACGGCGTCCAGCTGCGCGTTTTCAAGCACAGGCGCACCTGCTTTTTTATCGCTCTGATTTCTCAGCGCCTGACCGGCAAGCAGGCGCAGTTCCCGGTAAGCCTGACGGCCCGGAATGCCAAAGAAGCGGAACTGCTGAACACGATGAAGTGACGCCCACGCCCCAACGTTCTCTGCGCTGTCACGCAGTGATTTACCTGTTTCTGCACTGATTTCATCAGACAGGCCACGGCCATCAATATTTTTACTGACGTATTTAGCGATATAACTGGTTGGTGAACCTTTGCGCGGGTTGATCAGCTCAGCTTTAAAGCGTGGCCCGGTATTATTGCCAAGTTCTTCGCGGTCTTCGCGAATGGCAAATTTCCGCAGCAGTGCGGTGACTGAACGGCGCTCCTTTTTGCGCATGAAGCACAGCAGGTGCCAGTGTACTGTGCCGTCGTGATGTGGCTCAGCAACCCGCACGCCATACCAGCGCATACCGGTTTTGTGCATGGCCTTGCGGAAGGCGGCAAACGTATCGACCAGATAATCACTGCTCTGGCGAACGGTGGCTGTGGTCCACTTCGGATTCGGCCTGCCGTTGTTCAGGGTGGCATGGAAACGTGACGGGCAGGTGATGGTGTAAAACACGGCGCAGTCGCCGCGCATTTCCGCGATAAGCTCCAGCCCCTTAACGCAGGCCATCATTTCATTGCGGCGGTGTGCCGGGTTGCTGTTACTGGCATTTACCACGTCTTCCATATCCAGCGTATCGCCTTCATTACTGACCAGCTCATGCGAACGGAAGAACTCCAGAGATTTCCTGCGCTGCTCACGCTTATGGATCACGGCTTCAAAGCTAACGTAGGGTGATGCCTTTTTGTTGACGAGGCAGACAGCGCGCATCTGCTCTTCACGCCATTCACAGCGCAGCTGCCATAGTTTACGATACCACCAGTCCGCGCAAAGCATACGTGCCAGCGAGGGCGGGATCAGATCATAGGGCACGGGCTTGCGGCGGCGCTTTTTGCGGCGCAGCTGCTCAAAGGCCGGGGGGATTACGTCCAGGCGCATCGCTTCGGCTGCAACAAGTTCCCATGCCTGGCGGACCTGCTCCGGCGTCACGTCATCACTGATGAACAGATGGCCGCTGGCTTTATCCAGACACATGCTCATGTGCGCAGCAACCAGCGTTGATAAACGCTTGACCTCATTCTGGTTCATTTCAGGCAACGCCAGCAGGCCGTCCAGCCCGTCATGACCGGCCATAAAACGGAATGAGGCTGAAATCTGGCTTTCGCGCACGCGGGCCAGTCTCTCAAGGCATGGGCGGATGGTTTCACGTAAGTAACGGGAATAAGCCTGCGGCCTGCCGAGATTGCGGAAAAACTTAACGCGCTCCATGAGTGGCTTGCTGATGTGCGAAGGCTGGGCGCTGACATCGGCCACTATAACCAGATCGGGATTGTGTTGCTGTTGTTCGCGGGCCATCTTTGCCCGGCTAATGATTCTGTCCTGCACAATTTCGCGCTGAACAGGATCGCGGGATTCGTTGAAAAAGTAGCGGTCCCAGACCTGATCGCTCACTGCCTCACGGCGCAGCTGCTCCTGCTCATTATCCGCAGCATAGAGAGCGATTAGGTTTGAAAGCGCGGACACCGGCGCAACTTCCACCGGGTCCAGCTGTGGATTGATTGCCTTTTTAGGGGCGTTCCATGGGTATGCGAAAACCTGAGTCATTACACCGCCAGACTCATGTGACGCACTGCGATGATTTCAGATGCGCGCTTGCTTTCACCCGCAGCCACGCCAACAGAGCGGGCGGCAGTGACTTTTGTCAGGTCAAATTCACGGAAGATACTGCGGGTAAACAGGGTGTCGCTGTTTGAAACGATGACCGGGTTACGCTCAGAAATACCCAGCAGGGTGCAGGCCAGCGAGTGCTGATCATCGTCGCTGAACCCATCAGTGTGATAAGCGGTGAACGTGCCGTGATATGGCGGGTCGCAGTACACGACATCACCGGCACGGACCATGCTTAGGGTTTCGCTATACCCCAGACATTCAAACGTCGCGCGCTGAGCCTTCACGGCAAACGCTTCGATTTCTGCCAGCGGGAAATATGGCTCTTTATAATTACCGTAGGGGCTATTAAATTCGCCGCGCTTGTTATAGCGGCAAAGGCCACGGTAGCTGTGGCGATTCAGGTAGAGGAATTGCGCAGCACGTTCCAGCAGTGGCAGCGCCGCATTGAAGTTAAAATCTTCGCGAACCTGATAATAACTTTCTTCAGTTTGATTCTGAGTAAAGAGCGATAACGCAACGACAATAAACGGGCGGGTATGCTCTTTAACCTGACGATAAAGGTTAATCAGATCGGGATTAACATCCGCTACCAGATAGGCTGGGTAATCCGTGTTCATCATAACGGCACAGGAACCGGCAAACGGCTCAACCAGGCGATTACCGGCGGGCAGGTGCTTAATCAGTTCAGGCATCAGGCCGGACTTGCTGCCGGCCCATTTCAGGATGGTCTTCATAATGTCGCCCCTTTGTAATTCACGCTTTTCAGCTCACTGATTTCTTTGCAGGTCACGCAGAGGGAAACGCCCGGCAGTGCGCGGCGGCGCTGCTCCGGGATTTCTTCGCCGCACGACAGGCAGAAAAACTCACTCGCCCCTGCCGGGCGGTGAGTCGCGTTAGCCAGATTGCGCGCCAGCTCTTCCTGCACGCGCTGCTGTACCATGTCCATTGAATCAGCCATCAGTGCAGCTCCTGCGCCTGGTTCTCAAAGCGTTCTGCTTCTTTGTCCAGCAGTTCGATGATTTCCGCCGCTGACATTTCCTGCTTGCGGGCATGAATTGCCAGCGCGGCCAGGCGGATAGAAACGGATAGCGCATCATCAGAACGCTGCTCAGTTTTGGCCTTGCTCAGCAGGGCATTAAGCGCGTCTTCGTCTGCTTTAAAATTACGGGTCTGGATATTTCGCATTTCTCTTTCTCCTGAATTCGGGCAAAAGAATGCCCGGCGGGTTTACGCCATTTAATTTCTTTGGGTTAATTAATTAGGTAACGTCAGATTCTTTGGAAATAAACTCACGACTGCTTTTAAGTGATTCATTGCGCTAATCAGCGCCGTTTTTTCGTCACTCGTCAGTTCACTGAAATCAACGCTGTGACGTTCTTTGCTGATATTTGCCAGGAAGAAAATTGCGCTCAGTGCGCGGCCATTCTGTTCAGCCTGGTGATCGCGCTTATTACGCATATCTGCGATAAAGCGTTTGAGTTCGTGACTGCAATCGCCATACATCATCGTGCGAAGTACGGAGATATGATTAAGCGCACTTGCACGCTGCCCCACGTTCATCTGAACAGTGATACTCTCAGCTTTGTAACCCATGATTCTTTCCTCTTACCGGTTAATCCTGCCAGCAGTTCGGCCTGTGAAATTGCCGGATGCCAGCGTCTGCCCTTATCTGCCGCAATCCAGCCGTGGCCGTATGCGTGGGACGGGCTTTGCCGCTTCAGAAGCGGAGCTACTGAAAAAGCCATATTTCACACCATCCCGATAGATGCACCGATACCACTTAACACATCAGCAGTACCCGACAACGCAGGGTTAGAGTGGACGCGAGTCTGGACAGCGAGGGCCGCCAGCATCATGCAGCGAATGCCGGTATTAGCAGCTTCAACAATCCCGCGACGGCATGAGGTGGTAATGCTGGCGTGATTAGCAGCACTGGCAGCAAGCGTTCCCACCTGAGCGGAGGCATTGAGCACGTAAGCCGGAAATTTTTCAGCGGCATGTTCATTGACAGGAACACATGGCAGGCAGTGCAGCTGAGCCAGCATCCCATCCATCAGAGTCGCGTCCTCAGTCAGATCAGTAAGCAGCAGCACTTCTGGAACGGTCAGCTGATGCACCTGATCAGGATTCAGCTTGTTGCGAAGCGTCTGCACTTTCATGCCTGCTTGCTGGGCCAGCTCCCGCATGTTGTGAGACAGCGCAAACTTGCGGCAGGCGTCTTCGTAGTGGTTATGGGTGGAAGTCTTGAAATCAAACATGGTCATTCCTTTGCTCAACTTAAATAATTAAGTTGTTACGCAGCGACGTAGCGGCAGTTGACACCTTGAGCGAGCAAACGCGCGCGGAAGGCAACCATGTTGATGCGTGCAGCACCGCCAATTTTTTTACGTGGCATAACAAGCAGATCACCGTCTTCAACCATCTGCTTCACAGTGCGAAGGCTGTAACCATAAGCCTGTGCGAACTGTTCATAAGTCATCAGATCGGGGCCGCTAGGTATTGTAATTTGATTGGTCATCGGGGATTATCTCCAGTTGGCAGTATTTACGGTGCATTGGCGTGCATTTTCACTAACGAAGTGGATGATATATTCCAAATGGGTTTGTGTAAACAGATCATATTGGATTATTTGAAGGGTATATGACCGATTACAACAGCGATGTTAAGGCCATACTGGAGAGAATCCTTAAATCTTATGGGGTTAGCTCACGCCCAGAGCTAGCGGAACTTCTGAAAATTCCGTTACCTACTATCCAAAATTGGGTAGCTCGCCAGAGTTTACCCGGCGATTACATCGTTCAATGCGCATTGGATACGGGAATAAGCCTTAGATGGCTGGTTAATGGTGAACTTGCAAATGTAAGTTCAGATGGAGTGAAGCATCCCTCTCTTAAAGGGAAGAAACTTCACGACACTATGCTGGCTAATGGCGGGCGGGCAGTGTTGGATCGCATAATGCACGCTTATGGCTTTACTATGCAGAAGCAGCTTGGTGACTTGCTTGATATTCCTTCAGCGACGATGAGCGCATGGGTTCGCAGAGATTATTTTCCAGGTGATGTTGTCATTACATGCGCACTTGATACGGGGGTTTCTCTTTCTTGGTTAGCTACTGGCCATGAGGATGAGGCACTACCTAATAGAGATTTAGCGGATCAGCTGATACCATCCATACCCGCGCGAAAACTCTCCGGAGGCACATTAGAGAATCAGCCTGATGTGAGTTTTAATCTTTCTCTTTTTGGCCTTGATTTAAGTAATCCCCTATATATTCAACGCGCCTCGATGTCATGGATCGTAGAAGGGGGCGCTCAGACCATTGGCAATGGTGATTGGCTATTAGATATTGATGGAAATAAAGATATTTATACCGTGTCACGCCTTCCGGGTAATAGGATCAAAGTTACTAACAATACATCTTCATTTGAATGTTCAGAAAGTGATGTAAACCCTATTGGCCTCGTAATTCTGACAATATCAAAAAATTTATAGGGAAATTATGGCCGAGTTTATTTTATTAATAATTGCGACAGTGAGCGGTATTGTTTCAGCTCATATTAATTGTAAAGCAAAAAGCATCAGAGGTATTAAAGCTTTTATGAGCCTATGCTTTGGTGGGGCAGTGCTGGGCACAATAATGCTTTTTAGTTTCTTAGCTCCTATGTGGGTTTCATATTCAATAGCGGCTGTATGTATTGTCATCCTAATCAATAATATATCTAAATTTAAAAAATCTTTGGTTAGATAACATGTCCATCAAAAAACTGTCGTCTGGCGAATGGCTTGCTGATTTTTATTTAGATGGTCGCGGCAGTCGACGTATCAGGAAAAGCTTTGCAACAAAAGGTGAAGCGGTAGCTTTTGAAGATTACACGCGCGCTGAGGCCGAAAACAAACCGTGGATAAAAGAGAAGGAAGATCGCCGCAAGCTTAGTGAATTAATTAAACTCTGGGATTCTCTACATGGGCAGTCACTCAAGGCCGTCAAATCTCGGAAGGCAAAGTTAGATATTGTGTGTGCCGGATTAGGAGACCCGATAGCTTCTCAACTGACGGCAAAAGACTGGGCGCATTATCGTGATCGTCGGCTTAAGGGCGAGATTTCTAACGGCTATCACGACGACCAATCAAAGTGGAAAGTAAAGCCTATAACGGTTAATAGAGAACAAAACTATCTTGCCGCTGTGTTCAATGAACTGAAGCGGTTAGGGGAATGGTCACTACCTAACCCACTGGAAGGCGTCAGGACGTTCCGGGAAGATGAAAAAGAAATGTCCTGGCTTACCTTAAAGCAGATCACTGAACTTCTTAATGGTTGCGAGCTTTACGGAAAGCCAGACCTAAAGATGATATGCAAAGTTTGCCTAGCTACTGGTGCGCGCTGGACTGAGGCAGAAACATTGACCCGTTCGCAGCTGTCACCTAATAAGCTGTCGTTCTTTAAAACTAAAGGTGGGAAAAACCGAACTGTTCCGATCCCGCAATGGCTATATGATGAACTAAAGGAACGGCAGGGCAGGATGTTTAAACCATGCTATCAGGACTTCAAAAAGATGCTGGCTACCACCACAATTCAGCTAATAGAGGGCCAGAAAACCCACGTATTGCGTCACACGTTTGCCAGCCACTTTATGATGAATGGGGGAAATATTCTGGTACTACAAAGAATTCTCGGTCATGCGAACATACGTGAAACCATGAAGTATGCCCACTTTGCCCCTGACCATTTAGAGGAAGCCGCTGCCCTTAATCCTCTTGCCATTTTGATGTCTACAGAATGACTACTCAGCATGTACGTGCTTGCCTTTGGTTGCACCAGATATAGGCTTAACTTACTGTTTAATAAATAAAAATCTTATGCATCAATGGTGTCTTAAAAAAGCGTCTTAACTAAGGTATCGCTAACGCGACATCTAAAAGTTAATAGCAAACAAGGGGTTGGCATCTGCCAGCCCCTTTTTTATGTCAGTGCCATCCTTGCAGCCAGCAGTCAACCGGCGTCCGGCCGGTGAAAATGATAAATCGCCGTATTAACCGGTCCCGCCTCTAATACGATCAAGCCATAGCGACAGCCAATAAACTGCCCGCCGCACTTTTCAGCGACTCTCCGACT
>Ga0308165_1004451_pt1 | contig 13811 bp, 9 predicted proteins | sample PhyWR2_FD_201032 | JGI IMG/M metagenome (GOLD analysis project Ga0308165, IMG submission 201032) | Phyllosphere microbial communities from UC Gill Tract Community Farm, Albany, California, United States - DLSLW.R2 | ecosystem: Host-associated > Plants > Phyllosphere > Unclassified | place: USA...
GCCGCCGTGGTCAGCATGTCCACCGCGCGGCCGTACTCGGGCTTGGCCGTGCCTTCCATGATGCCGACGATGTCCCGGAACTGGCGCCGCACCTCGACCACCACGGCGCCGGCGGCGCGGCCCACGGCCTCCATCGCCATGGCGCCGAACAGGTAGGGAATCAAGCCGCCGATGAACAGGCCGACGATCACCATCGGGTCCGAGAGGTCGAAGCTCACGGCGCGGCCGTAGCCCTCCAGCTTGTGCGTGTAGTCGGCAAACAGCACCAAGGCGGCGAGGCCAGCCGAGCCGATGGCGTAGCCCTTGGTCACGGCCTTGGTGGTGTTGCCCACCGCGTCCAGCGGGTCGGTCACGGCGCGCACCTCGGGCGGCAGCTCGGCCATCTCGGCAATGCCGCCGGCGTTGTCGGTGATCGGGCCGTAGGCGTCGAGTGCCACCACGATGCCGGCCATGCTGAGCATGGCCGTCGCGGCAATGGCGATGCCGTAGAGGCCGGCCAGGCGGTAGGACACCAAGATGGCGATGCACACAAAGATGACCGGCCAGGCGGTCGAGCGCATCGACACGCCCAGCCCGGCGATGATGTTGGTGCCGTGGCCGGTGCTCGAAGCCTGGGCGATGTGGCGCACCGGCGCGTACTGCGTGCCGGTGTAGTACTCGGTCACCCAGACCAGCGCGGCCGTCAGCACCAGCCCGGTGGCGCAGGCGCCGAACAGCCGCATCTGCGTGCCGCTGGCGTAGAGCGCGTCGTCGGGCATCAGCCAGCCGGTGACCGAATAAAACGCGATCAGCGACAGCACGCCGGCCACCGCCAGCCCTTTGTAGAGCGCGGGCATCACATTCGTCATGCCCGGCGTGGCCTTGACGAAAAAGCAGCCGATGATGGAGGCGGTGATCGACACCGCGCCGAGGGCCAGCGGGTAGAGCGCCGCGTTCATCGGGCTGGCCGACACCAGCAGCGCGCCCAGCACCATGGTCGCGATCAGGGTGACGGCGTAGGTCTCGAACAGGTCGGCGGCCATGCCGGCGCAGTCGCCCACGTTGTCGCCCACGTTGTCGGCGATCACCGCCGGGTTGCGCGGGTCGTCCTCGGGAATGCCGGCCTCGACCTTGCCCACCAGGTCGGCGCCCACGTCGGCGCCCTTGGTGAAGATGCCGCCGCCCAGCCGGGCGAAGATCGAAATCAAGGAGGAGCCGAAGGCAAAGCCGATCAGCGGGTCGAGCAGTGTGGCCAGGTGCGCGGTCGGCGTGTAGCGGCCGTTGCCCGTCAGGAACCAGAAAAAGCCGGTGACGCCCAAGAGGCCCAGCCCGACCACCAGCATGCCGGTGATGGCCCCGCCGCGAAAGGCGACGCTGAGCGCCGGCCCGATGCCGCGCGTGGCCGCCTGCGCGGTGCGCACGTTGGCGCGCACCGAGACGTTCATGCCGATGAAGCCGCAGGCCCCCGAGAGCACCGCGCCGATGACGAAGCCCACGGCGGTCGTGCCGTCCAGGAAGACCGCGATCAGCACTGCCAAAATGGCGCCGACCAGGCCGATGGTCTTGTACTGGCGCGCCAGGTAGGCGGCCGCGCCGAGCTGGATGGCCGCCGAGATCTCCTGCATGCGCGCGCTGCCCGCGTCCTGCGACAAGATCCAGGCCCGCGCCCAGAAGCCGTAGGCCACGGCGATGAGTCCGCACACGAGCGCGAGCATGAGGGCTGTCGATTGACCAGTCATGAAGACCTCCAACGGTTTGCTGTACTCTGCCAGGATGGGCGCCACGCAAGCGGACCCCCGCTGCGTTGCTTCCTCGTGGCCCGCGCAGCAAAGGCGAGGGGCGATTGGCCAACTGGAGAAATTAAACGCCAAAACAAGCTGCGTTGGCAACCCGTAAGGTGGGCATCAGTAGAATGAAGAGGAACCTGGTTCATCTGGCGGGCCTGTCCTGTTGCGCCGCTGGCGCCCAGGGCGCAGCCGCCCGCCGCCGGTCAGGCCGGCGTGGGCGTTGCGGCCGGCCCTTTCCTTATCATCAACCCCTTTTTCATCAACTTCCAAAGCGACCCCATGTCCCTGCACAAAGTTACTCCTGGTAAAAACGCGCCCGATGCCTTCAACGTCATCATTGAAATCCCGATGAATGCCGACCCGGTGAAGTACGAGGTGGACAAGGACTCCGGCGCGATTTTCGTGGACCGCTTCATGAGCACCGCCATGCACTACCCCTGCAACTACGGCTACGTGCCGCAGACGCTCAGCGGCGACGGCGACCCGGTCGACGTGCTGGTGATCACGCCCGTGCCGCTGATCTCGGGCGTGGTGGTGACCTGCCGCGTCATCGGCATCCTGAAGATGACCGACGAGGCCGGCGAAGACGGCAAGGTGCTGGCCGTGCCGGTGGACAAGAAATGCTCGCTCTACACCCACTGGCAAAAGCCCGAGGACATGAACCCGCTGCGCCTGAAGACCATCGCCCATTTCTTCGAGCACTACAAGGACCTCGAAGAAGGCAAGTGGGTCAAGGTGTCGGGCTGGGAAGGCCCGGAGGCGGCCAAGAAGGAAATCGCCGACGGCATCGCCAACTACGCCCGCGAAGCCGCCAAGGCCTGAGCCGTCCGTTGACGCAGGGTTTTCAAAGGTTTTGCTGCGCTTGCCCACGTCCCGCCTGGGCAAGCTGCTATTGAAAACATAGCAAACCGAAAAAACCCGACGCGCAAAACCAACATGTGAAAAGGCGCTCCCAGCACAGGCTGGAAGCGCCTTTTTTCACGTTTGATGCGGCCTTGCCGGCAAGGCCTGGGCGGCCACGGGGCCCCGAGCAACGGGCGGCCGTCAAGGGCCGGCGCCAGGCGCTTCAGTCGGTGCTGTGCGGCGCCGGGTGCTGGGCGCTGTTGGCGTGGCGGTCCTGGCGCTTTTCGGCCATCTTCTCCGGCGGGGCGGGCGAGGTGTCGGCCGGGCCGGACTTCTTGCCCGGCGTGAAGCTGCTGGCGCCGCCGATGTTGTCCACGCCGCCGCTGGTGGTGGGACGGGTGCCTTCGCCGCTGGTGGCGTTTTGGGTGCTGTCGCCCATGGGGTTCTCCTTGCAAATGGGGATCGGTCGGCCTGCAAAAAAGCTTGCAGGTGCTGTTGACATGCTGCGGCGCCTCCGGACGGCGCCGTGTAAGCGGTCAACGCCAGGCGTTGTGCGGTAACCCGCAGGACGGCGCGGCGCGGGCAGGCGCGCTCTACACATGGTCAACAACAAAACACAAACTGACGCTGAGACAAAAATAGTTACGCTTTGGCCCAATCCGCCGGCGAAATCGACTTTTTTGCGTCCCCAACGCAGCCCGAAGGCTGCGCGGGCGGCCCAGGCGGTAGCATCAAGCCCCCTGTTTCATGTTTTGTTGCAATTGGAGCCGCCGGGGCGGTTGCACAGAAGCAGGCCGTCTGGAAATCTTGCCTTTGCATGGCGGGTTTTCAGGGCACAGGGCAACCTGCGCTGCCTGCAGGGCTGCCTACACTGGCAGCGGCGCCATCTCCTTTCACTTTCATCGAAGAGCAAAGAGCGATCTATCACCATGTCCGATATCTTTGACGTTTACCTTGACCCCGAGCAGGATGACGGGACGGTAAAAAGCCACCTTAATTTTCCCGTGGTCGGCATCGGCTCTTCGGCGGGCGGGCTGCAGGCGCTGCTGACGTTTTTCGAGAACATGCCGCCGGACAGCGGCATGGCCTTCGTCATCATCCTGCACTTGGCGCCCGAGCACGAGAGCAGCGTGGCCCACATCCTGCAGCGCGTCACGCCCATGGCCGTGGTGCAGGTGGCCGAGCCGGTGGCCATCGAGGCCGACCACGTGTATGTCATTCCGCCCAACCACGACCTGGCGATGAGCGACGGCGAGCTGCGCCTGAGCAGCCCGACCCGCATCGTCGGCAAGCACATCGCCATCGACCTGTTCTTTCGCAGCCTGGCCGAGGCGCACCAGGAGCGCGCGGTGGCCATCGTCATGTCGGGCACCGGCGCCGACGGCGCCGCCGGGCTGGCGCGCGTCAAGGAGCGCGGCGGCATCACGCTGTGCCAGGCCATCGAGGACGCCGAGTACGGCGACATGCCGCGCGCCGCCATCGGCACCGGCACGGTCGATTTCGTGCTGCCCGTCGCGCAGATGCCCCAGCGCCTGGTCGAGCTGTGGCGCAATGCCAGCCGCATCCACCTGCCCACGGCCGGCACGAACGCCTCGCTGCGCGTGATCGAGGAGCGCGATGCCGACGACAGCAAGCGCTCCAAGGAGGCGCTGCGCGACATCATGGCCTTGCTGCGCAAGTACTCGAAGAACGATTTCCGCCACTACAAGCAGGCCACCGTGCTGCGCCGCATCGAGCGGCGGCTGCAGGTCAACGCGCTGCCCGACCTGCCGGCCTACCGCGACTACCTGCGCGAGCACCCCGAGGAGGCGCTGCCGCTGCTGCAGGACATGCTCATCAGCGTGACCAACTTCTTTCGCGACCCGCAGGCCTTTGAGGCGCTGGCGCAGGAGGCGCTGCCCGGCCTGCTGCAGGGCCGCTCGCCCGACGAGCCGGTGCGCGTCTGGGTGGTGGGCTGCGCCACGGGCGAGGAGGCCTATTCGGTCACCATGCTGCTGCAAGAGCAGATGGAGGCGCAGCACTGCACGTCCGAGCTGCAGGTGTTTGCCTCCGACATCGACGAGAAGGCGATCAATTTCGGGCGCAACGCGCTGTACCCGCCGGCCATCGCGGCCGACGTCTCGCCCGAGCGGCTGGGCAAGTTCTTTGCCCTGGAGCAGGACCGCTACCGCGTGGTCAAGACCGTGCGCGAGAAGGTGCTGTTTGCCTTGCACAACGTGCTGCGCGACCCGCCGTTTTCCAAGCTGGACCTGATCTGCTGCCGCAACCTGCTGATCTACCTGGACCGCCAGGCGCAGAGCCAGGTGCTGGAGATCTTCCGGTTTGCCCTCAAGTCGCAGGGCTGCCTCTTCCTGGGCTCCTCGGAGTCGGTGGACGCGGGCAACAATTTCTTCGTCGCCGTCGACAAGAAGCAGCGCATCTACAAGACCAACCCGCATGCGCAGGTGCCGCTGCATGCGCCGGTCACGCTGAGCCTGCCGCGCGTGAGCGTGAGCGCCAGCCACAAGAGCCAGAGCCGCCACGAGGCCTCGCCGGCCTCGTTTGCCCGGCTGCACCGCAAGTTCCTCGACGAGATGGTCTCGCCCAGCGTGCTGGTCGACGAGCAGCACACCATCGTGCACCTGTCCGAAGGCGCGGGCCGGTTCCTGCTGCCCGCCAGCGGCAAGCCTTCGCTCAACCTGATGGCCAACGTGCCGCCCGAGCTCACCACCGAGCTGCGCACGGCGCTGTTCCAGGCGGCGCATTCGAGCGGCATGGTGCAGTCCGTGCCGGTCAAGGTGCCGCGCAACGGCGGGCAGACGCTGGTGCGCCTGTCGGTGCAGGCCTTTGGCGTGGGGAGCAACGAGCCGCCGCTGTTGCTGGTGATGTTCGAGGACGTCACGGAAAAGCTGCCCCAGCCGCCGCTGCAGAGCGCCGACCCGGTGCACGAGCAGGTGATCCGCCAGCTGGAAAACGACATCCGCCAGCTCAAGGACACGCTGCAGCTGACCATCGAGCAGGCCGAGACCTCGACCGAGGAGTTCCGCGCCTCCAACGAGGAACTGCAGGCCATCAACGAGGAGCTGCGCTCGGCCACCGAGGAGCTCGAAACCAGCAAGGAAGAGCTGCAGTCCATCAACGAGGAGCTGACGACGGTCAACTTCGAGCTGAAGTTCAAGGTCGACGAGACCAGCAAGATCAACGACGACCTGCAAAACTTCATCATCTCCACCGACATCGCCACGATCTTTGTCGACCGCGGCCTGCGCATCAAGCGCTTCACGCCGCAGGCGGCCACGATCTTCAACCTGATCGCCAGCGACATCGACCGCCCGCTCTCGCACATCACCCACAAGCTGGACTACGGCTCGCTGGCCGACGACGCCGCCGCCATGCTCAAGACGCTGACGCTGGTGGAGCGCTCGGTGCGCAGCAGCGACGGTCGCCACTACCTGATGCGCCTGCGCCCCTACCGCACGGTGGAGGACCGCATCGACGGGGCCGTGCTGACCTTCGTGGACGTGACGGCGCTGCACCTGGCCGAGGAAAAGGTGCGCATGGGCGAGGAGCGGCTGCGCATCGCGGCCGAGACCACCAAGGACTACGCCATCCTCACCATCGACGAACAGGGGCTGGTCACCAGCTGGAACCTGGGCGCCCATCGCATCTTTGGCTACAGCGAAAAGGAGATGCTGGGCCAGCATTTCTCCATCCTCTACACCCTGGAGGACCGCGCCGTGGGCGCGCCCGAAGAGGAACTGCGCGGCGCGCGCGAGGAGGGCCGCAGCACCGACGAGCGCTGGCACCTGCGCAAGGGCGGCAGCACCTTCTTTTGCAGCGGCGTCGTCACGCGCATGGAAGGCGCGCTGGGCGGCTACGCCAAGATCGCCCGCGACATGACCGAGAGCAAGCGCCTGGAGACCAGCCGCGAGGAGCTGCTGGTCATGGAAAAGCAGGCCAACGAGCTCAAGGACCAGTTCCTGGCGGTGATGTCGCACGAGCTCAAGCACCCGCTCAACCTGATCCAGGTCAACACCGAGCTCCTGATCAGCCAGCCCGAGGTGCGCGAGCTGCCGGCGGTGATCCGGGCCGGCGAGACCATCCGCCTGGCCGTGGCCAGCCAGACCAAGATCATCGACGACCTGCTGGACCTCTCGCGCGCGCAGACCGGCAAGCTCACGCTGAAGATGGCGCCCACCAACCTGAACGAGCTGACCTCGGCCATCACGGCGGCGGCCCGCGACCTGGCGGCCAAGAAATACCTGACGCTCAACTTCGAGTGCGCCGAGGAGCAGGTGGTGGCGATGTGCGACCGGGTCCGCACCGAGCAGATCTACTGGAACCTGATCAACAACGCCATCAAGTTCACGCCCGAAGGCGGGCGCATCACCATCAAGCTCGAGCGCGACGGGGATTTTTCCAGGTTCAGCGTCACCGACACCGGCCAGGGCATCGCGCCGGCCTTCCTGCCGCAGGTCTTTGGCATGTTCGTGCAGGCGCCCGAGCGCTCGCTGGGCACCAATTCAGGGCTGGGCGTGGGGTTGACGCTGGTGCGCGACCTGACGGTGGCGCAGGGCGGCAAGGTGCTGGCCGACTCGCCCGGCCTGGGCCTGGGCGCCTCGTTCACGGTCTGGATACCGCTGGCCAAGGCGCTGCCGCAGGAAAAGGAGGCGCCCGAGCCGGCGGGCAACCTCAAGGGCATGAAGATTCTGGCGGTCGATGACATGATCGACCTGCTCGAGCCCTTTGCCGCCCTGCTCAGCCTGGAAGGCGCCGAGGTGGACCTGGCCACCAGCGGCCAGCAGGCGCTGGAGATGCTGGACGCCAAGGCCTACGACCTCCTGATCTCGGACATCGGCATGCCGCAGATGGACGGCTACGAGCTGATCCGCGAGATCCGCAAGCGCCCGGCGCTGGCCCGGCTCAAAACCATTGCGCTCAGCGGCTACGGCCGCCAGAGCGATGCGGTGCGGGCGCTGCAAAGCGGCTACAGCGCGCACCTGTCCAAGCCGGCGACCGTGGCCTACGTCTGCCAGACCATCGCGCAGCTGGTGCGCAGCGAAAGCGCCGCCTAGCGCGGGGCGGGGTGGGGCACCTGAGGATAGGTAACCAATTTACTTTCGTTACAAAACCGCCGCTGGCAAAAGCATGGCCGAGCAATTCGATTTGGTAAAAAGTGGTCATGTCATTTTTGGCAGTTGTCAGTTCCATACGGTAAAAACGATGAATGTGGCCTGCCTGTCAGGTCGCCTTTGTGCAGGGTTTGCCGTCTTTCTTCAGGGAAAAGCATGAGACACCAAGTCAACAGCACGCCTCGAAACAGCGCGGCAGCGCCCGCCAAGCCCAGCGACACGCAGGTGGAGGCGGCCCGCTACGCGGTGCTCAGGCGCTTGGCGCCCGCGCTGCACCACCACATGGTGCGGCCGCTGCAGCCCATCGGGCTCATCCACGGCATGGTGCAGCACAAGCTGGCCGGTCCCGCGCCCGACCTGAAGTCGGTGCGCGAGGAGGGCGACAAGATCAGCGAGTTCATCCGGTCTGCGCTGCAGGAATGCAACGACATGGTCGCCTGGCTGGCGCCCGAGCCGGGCGTGGTGGTGCCGGCGGACCGGGGCGTGTGCGAGTGCGTCGGCCTGCTGGCCACGATGCTGCATTTTTGCGGCTTTCGCATCTCCAACGAGATCGAGGAGCTCGAGGCGGCCGTGCAGCAGCACGCCATTCGCATGGTGCTGAGCGCGGCGCTGCTGGAGATGACCGATTCGATGGACCGGCAGGCGCCGCTGAGCATCAGCGCCGTGGCCGGCGACGACGAGGTCAGCATCACGCTGGCGTTCGGCCCGCCCCAGGACGACATGCCCAACCGCTACGAGGAAGGCTACCGCAAGCTGGTCTGGGAGGACGTGCAGGCGCTGGCCAGCGCCGAGAACGTCGCGCTGTCGCGCCAGGCGCACCAGGTGGTGCTGCGCTTTCCCATCGCCACGCAGACACAGTCGCCCGCGCTGTCGATGTTCAGCCTGATGCACTGAGCCTGCGGCGCCCGGCGCGGGCAGCTTCACGTCAAAAAGCGCTCTTGCCCAGGCTGTGCCTGGGCGGGCTGCTATCAATACAGGAGCAATGCGCCGCTTGGGCGCTTTGCCGGCTTGGCGCTCAGGGCGCCTGCAGGAGCGTGATCTCGAAGCGCGCCTCGTCCATGGCGCGCCCGGCCGACTTCAGCGGCTTGAGCGCGGTCACGAGGGCGCGGTCTTCGGCGCCTTCCCACAGCGCGATGACCTGGCGCGCGGCCTCGTGCTCGGCGCCGGCCAGTTCTTCGGGCGTGAGTTGCGCGGTGAGCGCGCGGGCCAGCATGCACGCCTGCAGCGCCGGCGCCACCCATTCGCGCCCGCCCACCCCGGCTTCGAGCGCCATGCGAAAGCGCAGTTCTGCGGCGCTGCGCGCGTCGGCGCCCAGGCCGTCGGCGTGGACCATCTTGAGGGTGTAGGTGGGTGTCATGGAAGGCATGCGATCAAAAAGGGCAAGGGTTGCAAGGAAAAGCGGCACCCGGCACGGCGGCCGGCGCCCGCGCAAAGGGCGCATTGTGCGCGGCCGGCCGTGCGCGGGCTGGCCGGTTTGTGAAAAAGTTTCGGGTTTTTCTGTAATAAATATGTGCGGCGGGGGCTTGTCGGCACCCCGGCTTCATCCGGGTGCCGGCGCTGCCGGGCTCGCAGGGCCGGCCAGGGCGGGCGAGCGGAAGGGGCTGCGCCGCTCCAGCCCGTCCAGGTACTCGTCGATGCCTTCGCCCTCGCGCGCCAGAAAGCGCTCGATCGCGTCGGCAAACGAGGGGTGTGCCAGCCAGTGGGCGCTGGTGGTGCGCACCGGCAGCAGCGCGCGCGCCATCTTGTGCTCGCCCTGCGCGCCGCCCTCAAAGCGCTGCACGCCGTGCGCGATGCACCACTGCAGCGGCTGGTAGTAGCAGGCCTCGAAATGCAGGCAATCGACCCGCGCCAGCGCGCCCCAGTAGCGGCCGTAGGCGCTGACGGGCGCCGGCACCGGGTTTTCAGGGTGATTTTGGCCTGCAGCCCAGGCCCCGCCTTGGCTGAGTGCTATCAAACTGCTAGCAATGGCCGCGCCGTCCTGCTCGGCGATGAAGAGCAGCCAGTTCTCGGGCATGGTCGCCGCCATGCGCCGGAAGAAGTCGCGGCTCAGGTAGGGCGCGTTGCCGTGCTCCAGGTAGGTGCGCTCGTAGCAGCGGTAGAAAAAATCCCAGTCGTCCCGCTTGATGTCGGCGCCGCGCGACCAGCGAAAGGTGACGCCCGCCTCCTGCACCTTGCGCCGCTCCTGGCGGATCTTCTTGCGCTTTTCCTGGTTCAGGCTCATCAGGAAATCGTCGAAATCCCGGAACTTGCGCGGCGCTGGCAGCGCCTCCGCGCCGCCGGACCCGCCGGGTGGCGGGGGCAGGGGCACCTGGTTGGTCCAGTGAAACTGCACCGTGTGGCGCAGCAGCAGGCCCGCTTCGGCGCAGGCGGCCACGTCCTCGTCGCCGGCAAACAGCAGGTGCAGCGAGGACAGCCCTTGCTCGCCGCACCAGGCCAGCAGCGCCTTGAGCAGCAGCGCGCGCTCGGCCGCCGTGCGCGCCAGCAGCCGGGCCCCGGGCACCGGCGTGAAGGGCACGGCCGCCAGGGCTTTGGGGTAGTATTTCAGGCCATGCTGCGCGTAGGCATTGGCCCAGGCCCAGTCGAACACGTACTCGCCGTAGGAATGCGCCTTGAGGTAGAGCGGGCACGCGCCGGCCAGCACCTCGCCCTGCCAGAGCGTGGCGAAGCACGGCGTCCAGCCGGTCCTGGGCACGGCGCTGGCGCTGGCGTGCAGCGCGGCCAGGTACTCGTGGCGCATGAAGGGGTTCAGGGTGCCGTCCGGGCTTTGCGCGGCCAGAAGCGCGTTCCAGGCGTCTGCCGGCACCTTCAGCGGCGAATCCAGAAGGCGGATGACATAATCGTTGGCGTCGTTTTTCACGTGCTTTTGGTGTTTTTCAAGGGTTCAATTTCAACATGTCACTCAAAATCTGCGTTGCCCAATTGAACTATTGCGTCGGCGACATGCCGGGCAATGCACAAAAGATCATTGACGCCGCCCGCACCGCCTACGCGCGCGGCGCGCGGCTGGTGCTCACGCCCGAGATGGCCATTTGCGGCTACGCGGCCGAGGACCTGTTCCTGCGCCCCTCGTTCATCCAGGCCTGCGATGATGCCGTGAACCAAGTGGCCCGCGAGCTGGCCGGGTTAAAGGGCCTGAGCGTGGTGGTCGGCACGCCCACGCGCGGCGACAGCGGCCTGGGCGTGCGCACCAAGAGCGTCGAGGTGCAGCAGCGCCACAACGCGGCCAAGGTGGTGCGCGAAGGCCGTGTCATCGAGAGCTACGCCAAGCGCGAGCTGCCCAACTACCAGGTGTTCGACGAGCGGCGCTACTTCGCGCCGGGGCAGGGCACGTGCGTGTTCCAGGCGGGCGAGGGCGAGGAGGCCGTGAGCGTGGGCCTGCTGATCTGCGAGGACGCCTGGTTCGAGGAGCCGGCGCGACTGGCCAGGCAGGCCGGCGCCGAGCTGCTGGTGGTCATCAACGCCTCGCCGTTTCACGTCGGCAAGGGCGGCGAGCGCGAGCGGATGATGCAGGCGCGCTGCCTGGCCAGCGGGCTGCCGCTGGTCTATGCGCACCTGGTGGGCGGCCAGGACGAGATCGTGTTCGAGGGCCATTCGTTTGCCCTGCAGGCCGACGGCGCATTGGCCGGGCGGGCCGAAAGTTTCCGGGAAAACCTGTTCATGGTCGAGGCCCGGCGCGGGCAGTCCGCGATCGAATTGGCAGCGGACGCGGTGCCGCTGCGCAGTGCCGAGGCCGACCTGTGGGACGCGCTGGTGCTGGGCGTGCGCGACTACCTGGGCAAGAACGGCTTTCCCGGCGCGCTGCTCGGGCTGTCGGGCGGCATCGACTCGGCGCTGGTGCTGGCGATCGCGGTCGATGCGCTGGGGGCCGACAAGGTGCGCGCGGTGATGATGCCCTCGCCCTACACCGCCGACATTTCCTGGATCGACGCGCGCGAGATGGCCCAGCGCATGGGCGTGCGCTACGACGAGATTTCCATCGTGCCGCAGTTCGAGGCCTTCAAGGCGGCGCTGGCCGACGAGTTCCAAGGCCGGCCCGAGGACATCACCGAGGAAAACATCCAGGCGCGCATCCGCGGCGTGCTGCTGATGGCGCTGTCGAACAAGTTCGGCTCCATTGTGTTGACGACGGGCAACAAGAGCGAGATGGCCACGGGCTACTGCACGCTCTACGGCGACATGGCCGGCGGCTTTGCCGTCATCAAGGACGTGCTCAAGACCAGCGTGTTCGCCCTGGCCCGCTGGCGCAACGAGAACGACCCCTACGGCACCGGCGCCAGCCCGATTCCCGAGCGCATCATCACGCGCCCGCCCAGCGCCGAGCTGCGCGCCGACCAGACCGACCAGGACAGCCTGCCGCCTTACGAGGTGCTGGACGCCATCTTGAAGCGCTACATGGAAAACGACCACGGCGTCGAGGCCATCGTGGCCGAGGGTTTCGAGCGCGCGGTGGTCGAGCGCGTGGCCCGGCTCATCCGCATCAACGAGTACAAGCGCCGCCAGGCGCCGGTCGGCATCCGCGTGACGCACCGCAGCTTCGGCAAGGACTGGCGCTACCCGATCACGAGCAAGTTCGGCGCCTGACGGGCGTGTGGAAATTGCAAAATCGCTACATTAACGGCGCAGGCCGACTTTTTATTTTCAGTTCTCCGCTTCATCAAGAAAGACTTTCGTGAAACAAATTACCGCCATCCTCAAGCCCTTCAAACTGGAAGAAGTCCGCGAAGCCCTGGCTGAATGTGGTGTGACCGGCCTGACCGTGACGGAAGTCAAGGGTTTCGGCCGGCAAAAGGGCCACACCGAGCTCTACCGCGGCGCCGAGTACGTGGTCGATTTCTTGCCCAAGGTGAAGGTCGAAGTGGTCGTCAAGACCGACGACGTCGAGCGCTGCGTGGACGCCATCGTGCGCGCCGCGCGCACCGGCAAGATCGGCGACGGCAAGATCTTCGTCACCAGCGTCGAGCGCGTGCTGCGCATCCGCACCGGCGAGGAAGACGAAGGGGCAATCTAAGCCGGCGGAGCAGCCGGTTCAACCGGTTGCCAGTGATGCCGGTGGACTCGGCAAGTCCGGCAAGGCCGGTCAGATCTGGTCCAGTCCGGCCGCCGGAGTCCCGGTCTGCGCCGTCTGGACCAGCGCCTGCAGCAACTGCGGCGCGTCGCTGCCGGTGGCGATCAGGTCCATCTGCCAGCCGTTCATGAATCCCGTGCCGACCGCCGAGTTCAAAAAGGCCAGCAGGCTGTCGTAGAAACCGCCCAGGTTGAGCAGGCCCACCGGCTTGTCGTGGTAGCCGAGCTGGCGCCAGGTCCAGACTTCAAAAAATTCCTCCAGCGTGCCGATGCCGCCGGGCAGCGCCAAAAAGGCGTCGGCATGCTCGGCCATGAGCCGCTTGCGCTCGTGCATGTTTTCCACGATGTGCAGCTCGGTGCAGCCGGTGTGCGCCCATTCCTTTTCCACCAGCGCCTTCGGGATCACGCCGACCACGCGCGCGCCCGCGTCCAGCGCCGCGTCGGCCAGAATGCCCATCAGGCCGTTGTGGCCGCCGCCATAGACGAGCTGGCCGCCGTTGTGGCCGATCCAGCGGCCGACCTCGCGTGCCAGCGCGGCGAATTCAGGGGTGTTGCCGGGGCGCGAGCCGCAGTAGACGCACAGGGAAAATGAAGGTGGGTTCATGCGTGAATTTCCGGGGTTTCAGGTCAGCGCAACTCATGCGCCCATGCGCCCATGCGTTCGGCCAGCGCCAGCGCCCAGGTGCCGCCGCACAGCAGCAGGCTGAGCAGGACCGCGGCGCTGCCCATGTCCTTGGCGCGCTTGGACAGCGCATGCCACTCGGGGCCGATGCGGTCGATGGCCGCTTCGATGCCGGTGTTGAGCAGCTCGACGATCAGCACCAAGAGGACGCTGGCGGCCAGCAGGGCCGTCTCCACCCAGCTGCGGCCCAGCCAGAACGCGGCAGGCACCAGGATCAGTGCGGCCAGCGCCTCTTGGCGGAACGCCGTTTCTTGCCAGCCGGCGCGCAGCCCGGCCAGCGAGTAGCCGGCGGCATGCACGATGCGGCTCAGGCCGCGCCGGCTTTTCTGGGCGTTGGCAGGGGCG
>Ga0308165_1004452_pt1 | contig 13809 bp, 7 predicted proteins | sample PhyWR2_FD_201032 | JGI IMG/M metagenome (GOLD analysis project Ga0308165, IMG submission 201032) | Phyllosphere microbial communities from UC Gill Tract Community Farm, Albany, California, United States - DLSLW.R2 | ecosystem: Host-associated > Plants > Phyllosphere > Unclassified | place: USA...
GGAGCCCCCACTTGCGTCAGTTTCGGTTCGGAGGGGTAAAGCAGGCCATTTGCCGCCCGCGTGAGAGCGACAGCGCCCTGCCGAATACCCGGCGACAGGGCGGCAGGCACGGCAGCATTGGTCACATTGCCGGAGAATGCGATGCCGCTCGTGTCGGCGTCGATCTGGAAGAGCGTGTCCGCGTTGGCACCCGTTATCAGGTTGGCGCGAAGCTCGCTCTGCACCGGGGCCGCCGTGCGTTCGGCATCGGCGCCTGCGCCCAGCGTAATCCGGCCTGCGTTCAGGATTGAATTGTGCGCGATCACTGCCTGCGACACAGGGTGGTAGCGGTTGATCGCGGAGCCGGGCACGCCGTTCATCACCGCGAGCGCGCTGGTGAAATCGGTTCCGGCCAACCCCTCCATGTAGTTGTCACGCACGGTTTGGCGCATGTTGATGACCCGCACGCCGCCGGTGTGGGGCTTTCCGTGTCCCATGAAGATATTGCGTTCGACCAGATTGCCGTTGCCATGGCGCAGCACGATCGACCCTTGCGAGCGCAGGATCAGGTTGCCGCGAATGATATTGCCACCAGACTTGACCGAGACGATCTCGACCTCACCGTCGCAGCGGTCGAATACGTTGTTTTCGACCAGGCTGGCGGAATCAGACAGAGACTCGTCGCTGGTGCCGATGCGGATCGTCTCGCCGCCGTTCGAGCCCAGCGGCGGGCGGGGACCGAAATAGTTGTGGTCGATGCTGTGGCGGTTCGCCTCACCCTGGCCCTTGGGGCGGATGACGGCGAGCGTGACGCCGGCATTGCCCTTGCCCGCGAACCAGCTGTGATCGACGCGGTTGTCATGGCCGTAGAGCGAGACCCACCGGTCTTCCTTGCGGCGGTCCGTCTGGTTGAAATGGTCGATGACCACTTCCGTCAGCCGGGAATGCACGGCGACATTGCGCGAATCCCGCCGGAAGCTGATGACTTCCGCGCCCGGCGCGTGGCCGCCGCGAAAGACCAGTCCGGACACCACGAGATAGCTTCCCGCAAGCCTCAGGCTTGAAGCGCCTGAGAGGACGACTTTGCCCTTAGTCTGGGCGGTGAGGGTGATGGGGCGTTTTTCGGTGCCCGTTCCTTCAAACAGGGCCGGGAAGTCCTTCCATTCGCCATCGGCGAGACGGAGGATATCACCCGGACCGGCTTTCGCCATCGCCGCGCGATATTCCGCCTGATCGTGCACGAGAAATTCAGTGGCGATCGCCGGAAAGGGCGTGGCCGTGAGAAGCACGATGCTCCAGGCGAATCGAATCGAACGGCCTTTCACGCAAAAATCCCCTTCCGTCACCATTCCTACCGGCTAGCTCCCGGTCTTGATGATTGGACTATACCCATCGCCTTTTCATGGCAACACCATATCCAGAAATTGGACTGTTTAATTGGTATTCTCATATTGCCTGTGCATTCGCGGGGCTGCGATAGGCGCGCCGGGCATAGGGCTACCACTGCGGGAAAGCTGTAAGCAATCGCAGGGGTTAGATGATAATGTTTAGTTGGTCGGATGAGGTGTGCGGTGCCTGATCTCGCAACGTGCGGCGCCCATGCCAATACCATTTGATGGAGCAATGAGGGCAAAAGAAAAGCCGGCCACAAGGGCCGGCTTTGAAAGTTTTGGGAGAGGATGCCTGAAAGGCGAGTTCCTTTTGACTGATGCTGCGGTGCGGCACAAGTGCACGTTTTGCACTACAGAATTCGTTTTCTACAACACTAAAACGCAACCGCGTTTCCGGCCGGCTGTCTGTCGCTATTTCGGCCCGTAACGCTCGGCGAGGTGGGCCGTGCTCGATTTGCCGAGTAGTTTGCCTTCATTCGCCACCCAGTTCGCCGCTGCGTCGCGGCCCTTGGCATGCAGGTGAATGAGCAGTTTCCACACCGGGATCATCTTCGAGCGTGGGTGCATGGCGGCAAGCGTCGGCTCGTCGTGGATCTCGTGGATGCGCAGCCGCTTGACCTTCGCCAGCAGGCCGTTGCCGAACTGCAGGCGCCTGCCGACCGCGCTCTGCAACAGCACCAGGCCGCGTAGGTCCTTGACCAGCGTCTGGCTGAAATTCAGCTCGGTGAGCCGGTTGGAGATGTCGCCCGATGTGCGCGGCGTCATGTCCCGCGATGCCGGGTTTATCGTCACCAGCAGCAGATCGTCGCTGGGGCTTTCTTGGACCAGTGAGAGGATCGGCGGGTTGGCGCTGTAGCCGCCGTCCCAATAGGCGGCGCCGTCGATGGTGACAGGCGGGAACATCAAGGGCAGGCAGGCTGAGGCAAGGAGGACATCGACGGACATTTCCTCATTGCGGAAGATGCGGGCGCCGCCGGTCCGCACGTCTGTTGCCGATATGAACAGCCGCGGGGATTTGTCGGACCGCAGTGCATCGAAGTCGATATGCTGTTCGAGCAGGTCGCGCAGCAGTTTCTGCGCCGCACTGCCCAGTTCCGGGGTGTTGGGCAGGGTGAAAGTGCCGAAGGCGTTGGACCACCAGCTTGCGACAGCCTCGAACGACAGCGGGAAGGCCTCGATCATCGGAATGAGGGGCCCGGCATCTCGGCTGGAACGGCTGAGCGCTTTCCAGAAGGCCCATAGCGCCCGGCTGGCGCCCTGCCGTCCGCCGGTGGCAAGGCCGCTTGCCATGACGGCAGCGTTGATGGCGCCCGCGCTGGCCCCGCTCAACGCCGTGATCCAGATACCCTCTTCTTCGAGCAGCCGTTCCACCACGCCCCATGTAAAGGCGCCGTGGGCACCGCCGCCCTGCAGGGCGAGGTCCAGCTTGTGAAGGCGCGGTGCAGGCATCGGCGGTCGCTCGCTTTTCTTGCTGCAACGCAGCATAGATGGTTACGGCGACCGAGACAATCTTGGTCGGCACCATTGTCGCAGCACCGACGCAGACGGGCGATAGCCAGGGCGCCCGGGAAACATGTGTTTTCGCCTGCAGCCGGGAACTTGCGCAGTGCCAGGGACATACTCCCTGACGTATTGGGAAGGTCGGTATGATGCGGATTGGCATAGTCGTTTTCGGAGCCCTTGCCTTGATGCCAACGGCGGCGAGCGCGCAGGAGCGTGAATTCTGCTCCGATCGCCCGGGGATAGGTACGCCGGCCTGCACGGTTTCGCCGGGGCAGGTCTACGTGGAAGCCGGTATCGGCGACTGGACGCTTGAGCGCAGCGCCGGGGAACGTGATGATACTTTCCTCACCGGCGACTTTCTTGTGCGTTACGGCGTGGCGGACCATGCCGAAGTCCAGATCGGCTGGACTGCGCTGGGATTTTCCCGCGAGCGTGCGGCGGGCACCATAGACCATCGCAGCGCCGCAGGCGATGTGACGCTGGCCATGCGCCGCAACCTGGCGAACCCCGACGGCTCCGGCTTTTCAGTGGCGGTGATGCCGTTCGTGACACTGCCCGTCGGACGAGAGCCGATCGGTGCGGGGGACTGGAGCGCCGGGGCTCTCGTGCCGCTTTCCTACGAACTGTCCGACAAGGTGAACTTGGCCGCCACTACCGAGATCGACGCCGCCGTGGATGAAGACGGCAGCGGCCGCCATCTCGCTTTCAGCGAAGTGGTCGGCGCATCGCTGCAACTGGCTAAGACTTTGACTGCGACGGCGGAGTATCAGGTCATGGCAGACCACGATCCGCAAGGTCACAAGGTGCAGCACCTTTCGGGCCTGTCATTGGGCTGGCAGCCGGAGAAGAAGCTGCAGTTCGATGTGGGCGCCAATGCCGGGCTGGACCATGACGCACCGGAGGTGGAAGTGTATTTTGGCGTGTCTCGCCGCTTCTGACGGTGCTGCGAACGGCGAAAGGCCATTCGCAGCACTGTCGGAAATGCGCCGGATCAGTCCAGCATGGTCGCCCGCAGCTTGGCGATGTCCTGATCGGTGAAGCCCAGCGCCTGCTTCAGGTAGCCTTCCGAGCCGCCGTATTGCTGGTCGATGTAGGCGAAGAACTGCACGAGGTGTGATGCGCCGGTCGGTGTGAACAGCGGTTCGGCCTTGTGCGGCTTGTCCTTGCCGTCCTTGAAATAGTACTGGACGATGAAGTTGTTGGGATAATCCTTGGGATCTACCTTGGGCATCTCCCACTCCGTGCGGCGCAGCGCGGTGGAGAGGTGATAGTCCTTGACGATGGTGTCGCGGTCCACGCCCAATACATCGTAGAGCAGCCCGGTAGCCATGCCGGTGCGGTCCTGCCCGGCGGAACAGTGGTAAACCACCGCGCCTTCGTTGGCGATCAGGCGGCGAAAGATGGACCGGAACTGGGGGACCAGCATCTTCTCCATGCCCTTGTAGACGTTCTCGCCGTCACCCTTGCCGTACTGCGCCATGAGCGGCTTCATCGAATAATCGTTGGCGATGAACAATGCGCCGGTGCGGTCGTCAAGCAGGTCGGGTGCCACTTCCCGTTCTTCCAGCGAGCGCAGGTCGACGATGTTGCCGATGCCAAGCTGGCCCAGCAGCTTATAGTCCGCCTCGGTCAGCAGCGGCATCGCGCCGGAACGGAAAGCCTTGTCCCACTTCACGGTCTTGCCGCTTTTGGTGACATAGCCGCCGATATCACGAAAGTTACTGCCCTGCTGAAGCGGCAGTACGCGCTCGGCGACGACGGTGCGATGCGCGCCCTTGCCTTCGAGGATGACGTAGCGGCGCTCCGTCACCGGGATCGGCAGTGTGAGCTTGCCGTCCTTGCTGGCGGCGGCAAAGCGCGTGTCGCCCTTGTCGAGCTGGGTATCGGCGCTGATCCATACCGTGACGGGCGCGGTATCCTCGCGGGTCAGTTCGACGGTCTTGTCGTCGATCCGGGTCAGCACGGCGAGTTCCCGTGCCGAGGCCGGTGAGGCCCCGAGCACGAGGGCGGCGGCGATGAGCGCGTTGCAGGTGGTCTTTTTCATTTTCAGGTCCTCCCAATCAGTAGCTGAAGCGGACGCCGAACAGGTAGCGCGCACCGATCTGCTCGACTTCCGTCGGGGTTGCGGTGGTGCCCTGGTAGGCGATGTATTTTTCGTTCGTCAGGTTGGCCAGGTCGGCGAAAAGGGTGAAGTTCTCGGTCAGCGCATAGCGTAGCGAAACGTCGACATTCTCGTAGCCCTTGCGGTATTCGCCGCTGCCCAGGCCGCCCAGCGTATCCAGCCAGTCCGAACGCCACTGGTAGCTGGCCCGAGCCGAAACGCCGTACTTCTCATAGAAGACCGAGGCATTGGCGATGGTGTCCGACATGCCCTGGAAGGCGATGTTGTTCTCGGTCGGGGTGTCGAACTGGCCGTCGAGCAGGGTCAGGTTACCCTGGAAGCCCAAGCCGTCCAGCGCGCCGGGCAGGAAGTCGAATTGCTTGAGCACGTTGAACTCGACGCCGTAGAGCTTGCCGCTCTTGCCGTTGTAGGTGCCCGAGAGCAGGTAGTTCGAACGGTCGATGCCGCCGAAGTTGTAGAAGTCGGAACCGACCGCAGCCTGCGTCTGGTACAGCACATTGTCGACCCAGCGGCTGAAGCCGGCGACCGAAATCATGCCGTTGCCGGGCAGGTAGTATTCGATGCTGGCATCCGCACCCCAGGTGTATTCCGGCTTGAGGAAGGGGTTACCGCCGCCGACCGTGCCGGGGTTGTTGCTGTCGTTGATCGAGGCGCCGACGCGGATCGCGCCGTAAGCTGGGCGGGATACGCCGCGCTGGCCGGCAAGGCGCAGAACGAGATTGTCGGTCGCGTCGAACTTCAGGTTGAGGCTGGGGAAGAAGTCGGTCTTGCTGGTGCGGCGATCAAGCCCGGTATATGCGCCGCCGGCCAGCACCGAGCCGGAATTGCCCAGCACGTAATTCTCGACGCGCACGCCGCCTACTGCCGTCAGCTTGCCGGTTTCGACCCGCGCCATGGCGTAGCCGGCCAGCGTCTGTTCGCGCTGGAAATAGCGGTCGGTGGCCGGCACATCGAGGTCCGGATTGTAACGGCCCGCGCTTTGCAGGCGCCCCAGCAGGCTGTCGATGTCGCGGCGCATCGCGACGTTGTCTATGTAGTTGAGCTGGACGCCGAGCGGGAAACCGGTGTCCCAGGCCTTGTCGGTGACGTAGCTGTTGACGTTAAACGGCTGGCCCACGGCGGCCCCATTGGCGAGCATTGCCATGTTCGAGATCGACAGCGCGTTGCCGCTGATGTCACGGTCTACATAAAGGCCGCCGGCGGACAGGGTGAGGTCGCCCATCTGCTTCGAGAGGTCCAGCTTGACGGTGTAGCTGTCGGAAATCGTCTTCTGGCGGCCGAGCAGGACGTAGGCGCCGGCGTTGTTAAGGCTGGCTTGGTTGAAGGTGCCCGCGACGTCGACGATGGGAAAGCGCGGATCGCTGTTGTCATACGTCAGATTGAGGTTGTTAGCGCCGCTGGTCGAGGCCTGAACGAGCGGCAGAAACGTGCTGTTCTCGGTGCGGGCATAGTTGAACTTGAACGAGGCATTGAAGCCGTCGTCGCCGTCGTAATCGCCGCCGATGGTGGCGATGTAGTTGCGGTTGCGGTATTCGCCGAAATTGAAACTGCCGCGCAGAGGCACGCCGGTCAGGGTGCCGCTGTCCTGCGTGCGGGTGCCGCCAGTCGCGCGGTCGAGGCGGAATTCGTACTGGTTGCGCTGTTCGTTGTCGTTGAATTCCGAGAAGATAGCCTTGGCGTAGATGCGCTTGCCTGCTTCCGGCTGATACTCCACGCCGGCGAAAAGGCCGTTGTTCCAGCGCTCGATTTCATACTGGCGAACGTCGAACTCGGTCGGTCCCTTGGCGTCGTATGCGCCCACTTCGCGGTTGTCGGTCAACTGCTTGCGGCGGTAGTGGGAACCGCCGACGACGAAACCGAAAGTGTCGTTCGACCACGAAAGGCGCAGCGAGCCCTGGCGCTGTTCGCCCTTGCCCAGGTCCATGAAGCCGTAACCCGCATCGCCCGAGACGTGCAGGCCCTTCTGCTCCATCGGCGAATAGGTCTTGAGGTCGATCGTGGCGACGACCGCGTCGGCCTGGAGGTTGGAGGTGAGCGACTTGTTGACCACCATCTGCGAGAGAAGCACGGCCGGGATCGCGTCGAAGCGGAAAGCGCGGGTATCACCGCCTTCGTCGACGCCGACCATGGGCACGCCGTCGATGCTCACCGAGGTCCAGCGATTGGGCGCGCCGCGCACCTGGATATAGCGTTCCTGGCCCTGATCGCGCTGCACAGCGACGGCCGGCAGGCGCGAAAGCGCGGCGGCGGCGTTCTGGTCCGGGAAGCGGCCCACCGCGTCGGAAGCGGCGATGTCGGACAGGTTGTCGGCGCGGCGCTTGGCCGAAATCGAATCTTGCTGGGCCGAGACGATGGACCCGGTGACGACGATATCTTCGCCGATGTTCTCTTCCTCGTCGGCATGGGCGACGGCGGTATTGGCGAAGGCGGCGGCGAAAACGCCTGCAAGCGCGGTAGAGCGCAGGAAAGTGGACATATGCAACTTCACGATGATTTCCCCCGATTGGATGAGGGGCCGCTAGAACGCTTGTATGTAGCTATGGTGACACTATGGAGGGATTCGAATATGGGCAAGAGGCGCGCAGTATTGCTCGATTGTATGGCGGTGGTCTGGTAGGCCTTGCGGAGTGATCGGGTACGCCGCCGTTCATCAAATCTCGGGAAAGCGTAATGCCTTCGTCATATGATCGACTTGTCGCCACAGTTCAGGGGCAGTGGGAGGAACAGGGTGGAGCGGCGATTTCGGCCCGCCGGATCAGCGTTGCAGCCGGCGTTCCGGTTTCTTCCATCTATCATCACTTTGAATCTCTGGAACACTTGTTGGTAGCGGCGCAGCAGGCGCAGCTGGTGCGGGCCAGGGCCTGGTGCAAGGGAATGCTGGCCCAGGCCGAGGGGCTGCCGGGCTGTCCTGAGGCATTCGCTGGTTTCTTTGCCGAAGCGATCGACGACTGGGCGACCCGTCAGCGCGACCTTGCGTTCGCCTGGCGTGAATGCCGGCTGCTGGCCGGGGACAACACCCTGTTCGATTTGGCCGGGCGTGAGTGGGAGCAGCTTTGGGCCGAATTCTGGCAGGAGGCGAGCGAGCGATTCGCGTTGGGTGAGTTCGCCGGAATCGCAGACCGCATGTTCGAGAACGAGAGCTTCCTGCATATGATCCGGTGGCGCCGGCTGGTCGATCGTGCCGGGCTGGACGAGATGGCGCGGACGCTGGGCGGGCTGTTTTGCCGCAAGCCCTTGCCCCCCACGCCCTGGCGCGAATTTGCGCGTGAGGAGGCGATCCGCTCCATGCCCACGCTGCCCCAGCGCGATCCCATGGCGGCGCAGATCGTCACGGCGGCGGCTGAATTGATCGGCATCAGCGGCGTTGCCAGCCTGACCCATCGCATGGTCGCCGAGCGCACGGGGCTGACGCTGGGCATGGTCTCGCACAAGTTCAAGACCAAGTCGGTGCTGATGGAAGCGGCGTTCGAGGGGCTTTATAGCGCCAATCTTGAACGGATGCAGGCGGGGCCCGGCGGGGCGGCGATCTACGGTGCGCAGGACGTGGTAAGCGGCATCGTCCACCTGCTGCGCACCGGCGCCAGCGCGCGCGGGAGCAACGAGCTGTTCGTTGCGGTGGCGCGCGATGCCTCGCTGCGCCAGTTCGGCCTGCAGCTGCGCTACCTGCGCGGGCGCACGTCGCGCAGCATGTTACAAGGGCTGCTGGGGCCGGACAGACCCGTGGGAATTGTGGAAGCGGCGCTGTTCTCGGGCTTTACGGCCTCGCTCATCAGGAGCTTCGCCGATGCGGGAGCGAAACTGCCCGAGGATGCCATTCGCGGTGAGCTTGAGTCCGTGATTGCCTTGCTGGAGGGCTGAACCGGGCGGCGTTGCCGTCAGGGGATCCAGCGGGGCCGGGTTTTCGCGGTCACTTCTGGAACCGGGCGGTCGAGGTTGGCGCCGTGTTTCGGGTCCTTCGCCGTATCGGGGTCTACGAAACCGTAGAAGATACCGCGCGAAAGCGAGGCGCCGCGCTGTTCGACATCGCCGATCACTTGCGCGGTGCCGGACAGGACGATGCTTTTCTCGTACTCGCCGATGGCAAGCATCGAGGTGCGCGCAGCGGCGTTGTCTCGCAAGACGGTGTCACCGCGCAGGACGGTCAGGCCGGCCGCTACGGCATTGTCCTGCACTTGCGCCCTGTCGAGAACGATGGCGTGGTCTTCGATCCGGGCGTTGCCGGTGACGGAGCCCGAGATCACCCGCGCATAGGGGCCGACATAGGCGCTGGCGGCCACCTGTGCGTTCGGTCCGACCCAGCCGCCGCCGTTCGCGTGGCGATGGCCGCCGGGGATCGCTGCGGGCGCGCCGGGCTGGTAGCGTTCCGGCATGGCGCCCTCGAACTGGGCCATCCACGGGTAGCGGTAGATTGAGTACCAAGGCTGGTCCCAGCGGATCTGCTGCATCTGCGACGGCGCGGCCATGACCATCAGGAACAGCTCGGTGTCGTCCGGCTTGACGTCGATTGAGGCTTTGGCTTCGGCGCCGCGTTGCAGCGGGGCATAGCGGCTCTTGCCATCCGCGCCGACGGCCACGAGGCCCCAGCGCCAGTCCGATGACGGCGGCGGAATCGTGGAAGGTTCGTCGGCGAGGCCGGGCAGGGAGGGGGCAGCGCTGGCTTGCTGCACCATGCCCCGGAACGTCACGGTCACTCGGCTGCTGACCGCATCGGGGTATAGCTTGACCATGTTGTAGCCCCAGCGCTGCGGCGCCCACATGTCTGGCACGGCGAAGCGGCGTTTTGCCAGGTCTATAGGGTCCAGCACCGTGGCGGAGAGGATGCCGGCGTCGGTGGTCTGGTCGTAAGTGCCGTAGTTCTTGCGGAAGACAGCGCCCTGGTCCGAGCCGTCGGGGTTGGTGTAATCCCAGTTGGCATTGTGCAGCGCCCAGTCGCCGAAGGCATCGTTGAGCTGCGACTGATCCCAGCCCATGTTCTGCTTCAGGACGCTGATCGGATCGGCGGTCAGGTGCGCGGGGTCTCTGGTGCCTGGGGCCTTGCGCCAGATGTCGTTGATCGCCTCGAAGCCGTGCTTGTCCTTGATGTATTCCAGGAACTGCCAGTTGCAATAGCGCGATCGCGTCGAGCCGTAATAGAGGTGCGGGTACTGCTTGAGCAGGACCGAACAATGGGTGTTCTCGCGAAATTCCGGCAGCTGGACGGTCATCCCGTTGGCGTGGCTTTCGAACAACCAGCCGGTAAAGGGCGAGTCCATCAGGTGGCCGGTTGCGGCTTGCAGCGCGTGGGTCAGTTCATGCGCCAGCCCGAAGCGGTCTCTTAGCGCGCCCGGGCCGATCCACATACCCATGTGGCCGAGTTGGTCGGTGCCACCGGTCAGCCCGTAATCGACGCCGATGTATGCATTTACCTTGAACTTCGTGGCCGAGCCGCAGTGCGGTTCGGGGAAGTGCAGGGTTCCGATGAAATAGTCCCACACGTATTCGAGGTGTTTCACCGCGCCTTGCGCATCGGCCTGAGTGACGGTGCCCGGCTTCCAGTGCAGTGCGAAGTGGGCGCTCTGCATCTGCAAAGGCAGGGCGGAGTTGACCGTGTCGGATGGGTCGGTGTCCGCCACGCCCCACGGTCCGGCCGTGCAGGCCTGACCCGAAGGGATGGCAGGGGCCTCAGGCACCGGCGCGGCGATTGCCGTGCTGGGGAGGACGGCGCCGGAAAGAATGAGCGCCAGCGTCGATGCCTGAAGCAGGGCCTTCATGTCAGCGCGGGTTCAGCGTGACGGTGGTGACGTCGTTGCCTAGCGGGATCGCATAACCGCCCCGGTCCGCCGTGCCGGTTCCGGTGGTGTAGGCGCGGGCGCCCTCGGTAGTGGTTTCGAACAGCAGGCGCGCGGTTGGTGCGGTATCGCTGGCGGGGTCGAGCGTGAGCACGACCTTGCCGGTCTTCGTATCGTACTGCGCGCTCTGGATGCGGCCCGCCTCCAGCGTGATCCACAGGCCTGCGGGCGCCACGAACAGGCGGCGGCGGGCGCCGTCCTTCGGGGCGATGCTTACCTGCGAACCCTTGGCCTTGAGGTCTCCGCCAAAGCCCAGCCAGCCCAGCTGCGCGTCGTTGACCATGTAGCTGGCCGATGTGATCGCGTGGCCGTAGAAGCCCATGCCGTAGTCACCGGTGATGACATCCCATTTCATCATGTCGGGCCAGGAATGGAACGCGGCGGAGCCGAAGCCCTCCTGATCGATGTTGGTCACGCCGCCCATCATGCCGCCGTAAGCGACGCGCAGCAGGTGCAGGTCGGCAGGGTTCTGGCGATAGGCGTCGAACAGTGGAACCGCATTCAGCGCCGAGCCGTAATGATGTATCTGCCGCTCGATGCGCGAGACTTTGCCGCCGTAAAGGAAGTCCCAGTAGCGGCGGGCATTGCCGTTGTAGCCCCAGCTGGGGATCGTGGGGTCATAGCCCAGGATCACTTCGCGGGTTACGTCCGCCTGCGGCTGATAGTTGAAATAGCGCATCCAGGCATAGACTTCCGGCTGGCCGGTGGAATCCCATGCCATCTCGCTGCCGAAGGGGAATTTCAGCGTGCGCCAGTGGTCGGCGCGGCCTTTCATCAGGCCTTCCATCTCGGTCGCTTCGGCGGTCAGGCCCTCGCGTTTGAGGTCCTTGAGGACGTCGAGGAAGATGTCGCCCTCCATCTGCCCGAACTGCGCGTAATAGGGCGCATCGCGCATCATCGCGACCGAGGTGCGATAGGCCCACTCAAGGTAGAACTTCCAGTCGTGCTGCTTGACCAGACCCTGGTTGTCGCGGGCAAGGCGGTAGAGCACCCAGTGCCCGATCGCGACGTGGGGGTAGTTGTAGGACCGGCCCAGATCGTCCGAATCCTTCTTCGACCACGCGGTCCAGTTCTTCCAGTTGATATTGGGATCGTAGTAGTTCGGGAATTCCTTGGGGTCGTAATAGAACAAGCTCTTCTTGACCGCGCCAGCCTGCGGGCCGTCGGCGATCTGGAGGTGGCCGATGACAGTCTCGTTGACGAGCCGTTCCAGCTTGGCGACTTCCTCCGCATTCGGGTTGTCGAGCTGCTTGATCGCCGCTGCCACCCACGATCCGGCGCCGCCTTCGTCGCTCATGCCCGAAACCCATACACGGCCGTCCTGCGTGAGGATCTTGTTGTCCTCGCGGTCGTAGGAGAGGATCGCGGGCGAGCGGTGGAACGGGTCGTCCTTACCCTCGAACCACTGCCTGGTGGTGGTGAAGTTGCCGATATCGGCCATGACCTGATCGAGCGGCTTGGTGATGTAATAGCTCACCGTCTGCTTCTGGCCATCGGCATAAGTAACGGTCAGGCGCGCCTGGCCCCAGCCGCTGGCCTTCACCTGATAGCGGGCCCAGCCCTTGCCTGCTTTCTCGGCGGCCACGGTCAGCGCGCCGAGCGGGAAAGACTCGATGCTGGCGACCTTGCTCGGCGTCTTGAGGAAGAGGCTGGCGGTCTGGTCGGTTGGGACCACATAGCCGGGAATACCGACCGCGACGGGGCGCTTGTTGGCGACCAGCGTGTTTTCGATCGCGCGCACGCTGGGGGCGGTCACGAAGCGCAGGCCGAGGGTGCGGCTTTCGCCGGGGGCCAGGGTGATGCTGGTCGCCTCGTTCCACTGCTGGCCGGCCTTGGCCCATTCCTTCTCGGCAAAGCCCTTGCTGGCGACGGTCCAGTCGTAGAAGCCCTCGGAAACCTGGGTGCGCGGGCTGCGGTCGGTGAAGATATCGTCCTTGGGCGCGGCGCGCTTTTCCAGAACCGGGCGATAGGCTTCGAGCGGGGTGCCCTTTTCAGGCAGCACCAGCAGGGCCGGGCCTTGGCCGTTCAGGCGGGTGACCTGAAGGTAGCCCGCATCGCGTCCGACATAGGGATCGACGAAGCTGGCCTGCGCGTGGGCCTGATCCAGATCGCGGTCGAGGATGATGTTGTCGAACACCATCGGCATGCCAAGGCCGCCGATCTCCACAGCGGCGCTCGACGTGTTCACCAGCGTAAAGCGCATCGCCAGCACGCCCTGGTCGTTCACCCAACGGCGCTCGACGCGCAGCGGCATCGAACTGCCCATCGACGCGGTGATATCGGCGGCGGCAAGCACGTCGCCGCCGCCCGGAAGCGCGGCGATCTGCCGGCGCGCATGCGCGGAGGAGAAGTCCTGCCAATCGGACCCGGCGGTCTTCAAGCGGATGTGGATGTCGCCGATGTGGACATAGCCGTCGCCCGCGCGCTCCGCCTCGCGCGATGCAGGTACGAAATCGAAAGCGGCATCGCCGGTGGGGGAAAGGTGGGCGAGCGTCTGGGTATCGGCGCGCAAGGCGAGGTCGAAGGTCGGCGTCGTCATGCCGGTGGTCTGGATAGGCGGGAACACCGGCTTGGGCTTTTCGGCGCCCTCTTCGGCCTGGGCCGCAGCCATCGGCAGCATGGCCGGAACAGCGGCCAGTATCAGCGCGGCGAAGGGCAGGGGCTTCAGGAGACGTTTCATTTCAGATCCTCGCACGCAAGATGTCACTGGGCCGCGGGGGCGGCAGGCTTGGCCGGGGTAACCGGGCCAAGCGGGGGCGGGGTTTCGCCCAGAAGGTATTGGGTGAAGTAGTCGCGCTGCTTCTTGAAGAAGAACGGCTGGTTCACCCGGTGAGTGGTATTTGGCAGCACGACGAGATCGACATCGCGCCCGGCATCCATCAGCGCCTTGGCAAGGCGGAAGCTCTCGGTCACGGGCACGTTGTCGTCGATATCGCCGTGGATCAGCAGCAGGTGGCCCTTGAGCTGGCCCGCCACCGACATGTTG
>Ga0308165_1004454_pt1 | contig 13808 bp, 14 predicted proteins | sample PhyWR2_FD_201032 | JGI IMG/M metagenome (GOLD analysis project Ga0308165, IMG submission 201032) | Phyllosphere microbial communities from UC Gill Tract Community Farm, Albany, California, United States - DLSLW.R2 | ecosystem: Host-associated > Plants > Phyllosphere > Unclassified | place: USA...
ATTTTTTTAATGAAAAGTAAGTTTGAGATTGTAATTAAATAACGTTTTATCAACATTTTACAATGTTGAAATGTTATAAAAAATTAATGAATTTATTTGCTGTAACTTAAAGACAAAATAGTAGAAATACTATTTCTAACACACAATGACATATTTTTGAGGCGAATTATGAAGAAAATCATTCTGGCTACTATTGTTTCTACTATCATGAGTTCTGCTGCAATCGCTGCACCAATCGATGGTGGCCAAGGTACTGTTACCTTTACTGGTTCTATTATTGAAGCAGCATGTGGCATTGCTCCTGAGTCTACTGACCAAACTGTTAACTTGGGTCAGATTGCTTCTGCCCAGTTATCAAATAATGGTACTTCTCGTCCAGTCCCTTTCTCTATTGAACTGGTAGATTGTGATTTAGATACTATCGTGGCAGGGTCTGATCCAGCGAAAAACGTCAGTATTGCTACTGTTACTTTCACCGGTGGTTTGAACCCAGCAGTTACCACTAATGATGGTTTAGCAATTCAAGGTGCTGCATCTGGCGCTTCTGTTCAAATCGTGGGTCTGAACGGCTTACCAGTTAAATTAGATGGTAGCGAAGGTACCTCGATTAATCTGCAAAACAATGATAACTCCCTGCTGTTCTCTGCTTTCCTGAAAGGCGACGGTACGGCTGTAAGCACTGGTGAATTTACTGCACTGGCTAACTTCACTATGACTTACGAGTAAGATCATTCATATATAAATAAATTGGAGATACTTTGATGGTGAACAGGACAACAACAGTGATGGCGATTTCTCTGTTCATCAGTGCGTTATCTCCTTTTATTTCTCAGGCCGCCCCCGCTAATCAAGGGGGAGGGACTGTTACCATGAATGGTGAAATTGTAGATGCAGCTTGTACTATCGCTATGGAGTCTCGTGACCAGGCGATTGATATGGGCATACTTCCTGTAGGTACCATACGTCAGGAAGGTCAGGGACCGACAAAAGATTTTGAAATTCAACTGATTAATTGTCAGTTAGAGAAACACAGCGATCCTACGCAAACGTGGAAAACACTCAGTTTTACATTTGATGGTCCTTCCACCGGTAATTTATTTCAAGTTTTTGGTGAAGCCAGTGGGGTTGGACTATATATGAATGATGCTGTTAACCGACAAGTTATCCCGGGTAAAGCGCTTCCTGAAGAAGACATCATTCCACCCAGCATGCGTTTAGCATATCAGTTGCGTTTAATGTCTGATAACAAGCCCCTACGACCGGGTATGTATCAGAGCATTATTAGATTTAAAGTAGATTATAACTAAATATATTAAATTCAGAATTTACTGTCATGGCGCCTGTGTGTGCTAACTAGGGATAACTTTATGCTTTTACAACATTCCATATATTATAGAATTGGTTTGTTATCATTATCTATTGCATTATCTCTATATTGTAATAGAAGTGCATTAGCATATGACCCAGCAGATACAATCCAGTTTAATATGGATGTATTAGATGTCGAAGATAAGAAAAACATCAACTTAGATCACTTTTCTCGGGCTGGATACATCATGCCGGGGAAATATAATCTGGCACTGCATATCAATAATGATACTTTGCCAGAAGCGTCCATTCCTTTTTATGTCCCTGAGACAGACCCTGAAGGAAGTGTTGCTTGCCTGTCACCAGAGATAACCGAGAAATTGGGGATCACTGAGTCTAACCTAAAAAAATTAACCTGGTTGCACAACGGCGAATGCCTTGATTTAACAAGCTTACCGGGTATGAGTGCCCGTGGTGATCTGGCAACAAGCACGTTACATATTACTATTCCACAAGCCTATATGGAATATATGGCACCCAACTGGGATCCGCCGTCACGTTGGGATAATGGTATACCTGCCATACTCTTAGACTATAGTATTAATGGTAATACTAACCGTTCCTATGATGGACGGAATACTTACACCCTTAATGGGAATGGTGTTGCCGGAATGAATTTAGGTGCCTGGCGCTTAAGAGGTGACTGGCAAGGACGGCTTAATCACGCTACCGGTTCAAATAATGCGGTAAATAATGACTTTAGCTGGAACCGAGTATATGCCTATCGTGCCTTACCGACTATGGGGGCTAAATTAACCTTAGGTGAGGATTATCTTAATTCCAGTATGTTTGACTCTTTCCGTTATGTCGGAGCAAGCGTACGGACTGACTTAAATATGATGCCACCTAATATGCGTGGTTATGCACCAGAAGTTACTGGGATCGCTCAGACCAACGCAACGGTTATCATTAGCCAACAGGGGCGCGTGATTTTCAGCGAGCAAGTTGCTCCCGGTCCGTTCAGAATCCAGAATTTAAGTGATGCAGTTAGTGGTACACTGGATGTCAAAGTTGAAGAACAAAACGGTACAGTGCAAGAGTTTCAGGTAGAAACTGCAAACTTGCCTTATCTTACTCGCCCAGGCCAGATTCAGTATAAACTTGCTTTAGGTAAACCCACGGATAATAACCGCGGTAGTGATGGGAAAGGTTTTGTTACCGGTGAGTTTTCATGGGGTATAAATAACGGCTGGTCATTGTTTGGTGGTTCTCTTAATAGCCAAAAATATAATGCCTTATCATTAGGTATTGGTCGTGATTTACTGGTATTAGGTGCGTTATCCTTTGATATCACCCAGTCTATTGCTCGTCTCAATAATGGTGAAAGGCTGAATGGTGGTTCTTATCGCTTAAGTTATGCTAAACGTTTTGATTCTATAGATAGCCAAATTCAGTTTGCAGGTTACCGTTTCTCCGATCGTGACTTTATGAGTATGTCTGATTTTTTACAGGCAAATAATTCAGGTTATCGTTATGGTAGCAGCAAGGAACTTTATACCGTTTCATTTAGTAAAAACTTCCGTGATGCCGGGGTGTCAGTTTACTTAAACTATAACCACCAGACCTATTGGAATGCTGCAGATAGAAATTATTACAGCTTAACAGCATCAAAATATTTTGATGTTGGCGCCATTAAAAATATTAGTGTCAACTTAACGGCTAGCCGTAATTTTTCCAATAGTGTTAAAGATGATAGCTTCTATTTATCAACATCATTCCCATTAAGTAACGGGGCCAATGTTGGCTACTCATTAAGTAATAATCGCTATGATACTGTTAACCGCGCAACGTACCATGACCGAATTAATGATCGAACCAACTATCAACTTTCTGCAGGCAGTAATAGTAAAGGCGGTACCGGGAGTGCATTTATTACTCACCAGGGTGATATCGCTCGAGTATCAGGAAATGCCAGCTATCTGCATAACCAATACACTGCCTTTGGTTTATCAGCGACCGGTGGTGTAACGTTGACTGCCAATGGTGGCGGTCTCCATAGAATGAACACTCTGGGTGGATCTCGCTTACTGGTTGATACTAATGGTGTTGCTGATATACCTGTCAGAGGTTTTGGTGCACCAGTCACCTCAAATGGTTTTGGTAAAGCGATTATTAATGATGTAAATAGCTACTACCGTAGTAAAGCTTATATCGATTTGAATAAACTACCTGATGATGTTGATGCTCAGAACTCGGTTGTACAGCTGACCTTAACGGAAGGAGCCGTTGGCTATCGCGAATTTACCGTTATCTCAGGAGCCAAAGCCATGGTTTCTATACGACGGGAAGATGGTTCTTATCCACCGTTTGGATCACAGATAACCGATGATCAAGGGAAAAGCACCGGTATTGTTGCTGATGCAGGAAGCGCTTACATCAGTGGGATAAAGGATAATAGTGTCATGAAAGTCAGTTGGGGTGACGGAGGCTCATGCCAGATAACGTTCCCGGCTAATATTGCTAGTATGACAGATTCTTTGCTATTGCCATGTATATCATCTAAATAAAGCTATACTAAGAAGTAACATCAGGTTAATGCATTGGCATTCTTACAGATAAATGCTATTTCCCTCAATAGAGCAAAGCAAACATTGTATAGGATTAAAGGTTATAAAATGAAAAATAAAAAAAATCACTTAGCAATCGTTATTGCAGGCGTCATGTTGGTGAGTAACTTTGCCCATGCTGCGATAGGCTTAGATCGTACTCGAGTGATTTTTGATGGCTCACAGAAGTCAATATCACTGAATGTCTCAAATAATAATAAAAATCTACCTTATCTGGCTCAGGGATGGATTGATAATGCTGAAGGGGTAAAAATAACATCTCCTCTAGTGGTATTACCGCCGGTACAACGTATTGAGCCAGGAAAAGCAAGCCAGATCAAAATTGAGGCTTTGCCAGCAATAAATAGCCTGCCTCAGGATCGTGAAACACTGTACTATTTTAACTTACGTGAAATACCACCAAAGAGTGATAAAGCCAATACATTGCAGATTGCTTTACAAACTCGCGTCAAACTGTTTTATCGACCAAAAAGTATTGTTCCCCCTCGTATGGGAACACCATGGCAGGAAAAACTGGTCATCCAAAAACAAGGGGAAGCAGTAACGGTGAAAAACCCAACCCCTTATTATGTTACTGTGATCAACATGGCTGCAAATGAAAATGCATTAAAATCTAAAATGCTTACCCCTTTTATGATTGCACCTTTTGGCGAACATAAAGTCGATCTTAAAGCGAGTGTTTTAGGTAACCAACCCTTTCTTTCTTACATTAATGATTTTGGTGGACGCCCGGCATTGAAGTTTCAATGTAGCGGTAGTCAGTGTCTCGCTGTAGGTGATAGCAAGTAGTATCATCTAAGGTAACTTGTCGACATTGATCCCAAAAGGAATAATTGATGACTAATAGCAATAAACTTCAAAACACTATAAAGCTGATATTATTAGGCAGCACTCTGGCCTATACACTGAGTAGTGGTGCTCAAGACAGTAATAGTCGTCTATATCGTCCAGTGGATAACTGGAATGTCGATGGGGCCAATGGCACATTATATGTTTCAGGATCGCTGACTGAGAGCCCGTGTCGTTTAGCAATGACATCAGCCTATCAGTCTATTGATCTTGGAAATACAGAAACGGCTGATTTAAAAGCTATTGGTGATAAAGGCCAACCGATACCTTTTCAAATAGAGCTTAGAGACTGTATTGAAACAGCGACCTCACTGGAAAATGTTCAGACTGGGCAAACGGCCTGGAGTTCGGATCAACCTGCGGTAAAAATTCGCTTTACTGCACCTGTTGTACCATTAATGCCTGAACTGGCAAGAGTTGAGGGTGCTCAGGGACTTGGTCTGGAGATCAGTGAACAGTCAGGTAAAGCGCTGCCATTGAGCCAGCAGAGTAAGCCGGTTCTGTTAACTCCAGGGCAGGAAACCTTAACCTACTATGTTCGCCCTGTCAGAACAGAGAAAAATTTATTACCAGGTGCCTACTCAGCGCTGATTTCTTTTGAAATGATTTATGAGTAAGGGCTGATATCATGAAAAGGAAGGCAATAAAAATACTCGGCCTAGGTTTTTTATTTCTGAGTATGCACAGTATCGCTGCGACGGAGAATTTAAATTTTACCGTTAAAGTCGATATTTATGAAAAGGTCTGTGACATCAATAATAATCAACCGATTGATGTCGATTTTGGTGATATGTTTATTAAGGATGTTGATGGTGTCAATTATGAACGTCTGGTTGAATATACTCTGGATTGTGAAGATGGCGACACGAACCCTAATTTAAAGCTGCGATTTGAAAATAATGCTGGTGCACCATTTGATTCAACATTATTAAACACAAGTGACAGAAATGTAGGGATACTTATAAAGGCTGATGGTAATAAATTGCCTTTAGGTGAATGGACTTCTTTTAGTTATAACGCATCTCCAGCTTTAACTGCTACACCTGTTCCTAGTGGAGCTGGGGGCATAAATGATGGCAGGCTTACAGCAGTAGCGCTGCTCACAGTGGAGTATGAGTAATGGGCAAATTTAATATTATGAAATCTATCAAATTTGCTATTTTATTGATACTTTCTACTAATATATTTTTGATTCCATCATATGCATCCGTTCGGGTTAACTTTGGCGGAAACCTACTGGGTAACCCTCCTTGTGATATTACCGGTACAGATGTGGATTTTGGTGAGGTAGGGGTAACTAAAATCGATGGTATCAATTATACTCAAAATTTTTCTATTTCAGTAGAATGTCCTGCTGATGTTGGAGCATTATATATTGCTTATTCTGGTATGACTGCCGACTCATTTGATAATAAAGCGCTACAAACTAGCATCGCTGGGTTAGGTATTCGTCTATTTTATAATGGCAATGTTATTGCACCAGATAACCATGATATTCCTATCACTATGCCACCCGAAGGTGGCATAGTACCGATCTCTTTATCCGCTGCACCGGTCAGAGATATGTCGCCCTCATTTCTTTTATTAGAAGGTGAGTTTAGGGCAACAGGTACAGTTGAAGTTCGTTATCCCTGAGGTAAATAGAATGAAGAATACAAAAAACGCATACCATAAAATTTTAATGGTCTTAGGTGTATGCATGGCTTCATTTATAGCTAATGCGGATGACAATGCTCAGATACAATATTCAGGAAAATTAATTGCTCTGCCTTGTACTATTGAACCCGGGATGGATAATTTATATATCGACATGGGAGAAACCGATACTCGAGTACTTTATCGGTCCGGTCGTGGACGTGGTGTAGAGGTGAATTTTTCATTAAAGGATTGTAGTACTAATTTGGGAAATTCAATTGTCGGCACATTTTCTGGAACCACGAATAGTGAAGGTTATTTAGCTTTTACATCTGATAGTGAGGCCAAAGGTGCAGCCATAGGTCTTGAGTATTTAGATGGTCGTCCGGTTGCTATCGGTAATGGTCAGGGTTATTCTGTTCCTTTAATTGATGGCGATATGACTGTGCGGCTTAAAGCGTTTCTTAAAGGTGAACAAGCTGCACTGGGAAATAAAGGAATTATCGCAGGAAGATATACAGCGATGTTAACCTATACCTTAAGTTATGAGTAGAATTTTAGCGTTGGTGTAATTATATTTCTTTAATGAAAATTCAGAGAGAAATATGCAGGCTTGGAAGTTTTTTATATGTTTATAAGATACTTCCTGGCTTGATGTAATATATTTAAAACTGATTGGTTTACTGAGCTTTGCGTATTCCTCATTAACCTACTACAGAAACATTGATTGAATAAATATGTTTCTGTTATGGAGTCACCTTCATTTCTTCGTGCCATATACCCATCACATTTCAAACTGACTGAACATTACCAAACTTTAGCTATATAAATCATATTCTTAAATGTATCTTGGTGTTGCTTTTATCAATCCTACTAAATCATATCGTTTATCTATGTGCATTATCTTAATTGACTCGATTAATGCAGAAAATTCAAAACATTAGGATGTATAAGAATAAATAATAGGGTTTAAAAGCAGTAACTTTTAGTTTGGGATAGTAGATTTATGGTTAAGTGGCTAAAATAATATTGTACTTTAACCACTTTATTTTAAGGGAGTAAGAGACTTAATCGTAAATAATATTGATAACACCTGACCGTTCATATGAACCGGTGGTCAATGTCCCGACTTTCGAGACTGAGGCTGTAAAAGGCGTTCTATCAATAATATCCGTTCTCAATTTCCAGTCTGTTTTTTCACTCTGTCCATTGTCAAAACTCAGGCGAATAGTGAGTCCGCCCATTTCCATCTCAGGGGGGGTCGATCTCAGCTGTACAGATGAATCACCATTACATTGGCCGATAATATCAACACTGGCAGTCGCAGACTGAGCTGTTTGCTGATTGACATTTCCGAGATCTAATATGTCATGACTGAGTTCAAAATTGCATGATGTATCAGGGTCTGGGTTTATAATCGGTGGTGTATCAATGCCAGGTGTTTGTAATCCTGCCATATACACACCGCAGTTACCGCCATAAGTATCCATATATCCATAGGCATCTGGGCGATCTCCGCTGGAAAATACATAAACTTTGCTCAAACCTCCCGCTTGCGGAATACCACTTCCTGAATACATTCCCGCGGGACCATCGGTAACAAAAATATATCCTCTAGTACCCTGCTGTCTGAATTCGTATTCATAGTCAAATAAATTTCCGGTGACTCGATATAATGACTGAACAGCGGCTGATGGTGTCATATTATTGCCGTAAAGTGCACCAGATTCAGGATAAATAAGACCAGATACTCCAGGTTGAACTACAGTCCAGCCAATCCATACTGCTTGATTGTTACAATTAGGCAGTGAAGAGGTGAATTTTCCCGTCATCTGTCCCTCGAAACTATATGCAACGGTAGTGATCCTTCTTCTTACTCCATCTGTTCCCACTCCACTCCATGGCATATTAGCGTCGGTGTATTGCATAGAACCATTGATATCAATATCAATTCTGGGGTCGATAGAAATAGCATCCCCAGTGAGGTTTATTAATCCTCCCTGAGACTGGAGTTGCGAATCAGCAAGTAAATAGTGGCAGGGAAGCAGCAATAGTGATAACAATAATCTTACTTTCATATTTCCTCAATAATCAGTTGTTAATTCATCTTAGTCATTATGACCTTGTAGCGAAATATGACTTTTTTGTTAAAACCACTACTTTTTTAGTTGTGGTTTTTGCATTATTTAACAAGTTAAATTTATTTACACTACAATTAAGATGTATTTTTTTGCTGATATAAATATGCTTATTAGTTTATCAGGTTTAGCTAAAAATGTGTTATCTTATTCGTGGAGAGCTTGCATCAACAGAATAATAATCTATATATTCATCATACTTCAGCCAATCGATTCACATTCTTATTTTCTGCTTCTCGTTATCTTTACTTAGCGCTTACAAGCAACTTAAACTATTTGGGATAAAGCTCTAAGTATACGAATACATGTATTCATCTTGTCATACTAGCTATACTTAATTGAGCAGATTATCTACTTATCTACTTATATACTGTAGTTCAAAGTATCATCTTGTGTATGTATCTCTAAAAAATGTGATATTCATCACGCAGGCATTGAGGGGCACTGATGTCATAAACTTCTCCTTGATTCGATAAGATTCCTCTTTAGTATCAAACTGCCTCATATTCTCTTAAGTGATGCTGCCGCTACTAAATAGATGATATCGCAGTCAATTTTTTTTGATCCTGACGATCTATTTCCATCTTATAGATATCAATATCTGGAGAGCGGGTTACTTCAGTATGCTAGTGGCTAATTCCCCAGACTCTCTCTATGATAGATTTTTTCCCGTATTCTTATCGGAAATTCGTCAATCACTCAGGAAAAAGCGCGCGATGGTAATCTTAAATGACCTGGATTTACGGCAACTGGAAGCCTTTTCGGCGGTCATTTCTGCTGGCAGTGTCACGGCGGCGGCAAAAGCACTGAGTCGCTCGCAGCCGGTGGTCTCGCGGCAAATTCAGGAGTTGGAACAGTCACTTGGCTACCCGCTATTTATCCGCAATGGCCCGCGTATCCACCCATCAGAAAAAGCACTCCAGCTCTATCAGTATGTCCAGAAAGCGTTGTTGTCATTGCAGCAAGTTCGCCTGCGAGCGACGGAAATTTCTCACCAACAGCATCCCCCGTTAAATATTGCTGCCACTCCCGCTCTGGCCGCTGGTTTACTGCCTCAGGCCCTGTCAGCGCTGAGTTTACAGAATAAAGTACAGATCCTCAGTGATTCGGCTGAACAAACTGCCCATGCTGTGATAACGGGAAGTGCAGATCTGGGATTATGCAGTTTGCCTTTGGAGCATCATGCCCTGGAGTTACACTGGATAGGGCAGTCGAGTTGCGTGGTTGCTTTACCGGAGAATGATCCATTGGCCACAGAACAAGAGCTGCAACTGAGCCAGCTGGCAGGGCGGCGTTTTATCGTTCCCTGGAGCCCACAACGACTACGTGGACGCTATGAAAAGGCGCTGAAAAAGGTCAAAGCTCCCTTATCTGAAACAATTGAAACCAACTCTTCAGCCAATATTCTCGGTTGTGTACGGGCTGGGCTGGGGGTTGCTATTCTTGAACCCGTGACGGGTTGGGGCGTACCCATGCCTGGTGTGGTCATTCGTCCTTTAGTCGAAAATATTCCTTATTTCTTTGGTGTCACCACGCCACAGGGACGGCAAATTTCAGCACCGGTACAAGCACTTATTGAAGCGCTAGCCGTTGCAGCGGCGCGATTATTACCAGAGTTTGAGCGTCTGCCTCCGGGCGAGCATCAGCGTATTATGCGACTAATTAATCAAGACTAATTCCTTTATCTTTCCTGCTATTCCAGCATCTTATAACTTTTAGTGCATAAGATATAAGAAATCGATTGGTTAAAATGTGAACCTCCTCCTTGACTCTATTTGGGGTCAAGAGGAGTATGCGAAATTAAATTTCATTATGTGTTTTTTAAATCATTGATGGTTAACTATGCGTTATACATATAATGAAAATACATAGTAATTATTGTGCTTTAGCAGTTTTCGCCAGCCAGTGTGCTGCCGTTTACTCCAGAGAATATTGATATGACACATACTGCCGACGGTCTGGTCGCGCTGGAAGCTCAGCTGAGACAAGATCTGGAATATCTTGAACTTCCTGCTAAATCCTGGGTGCCTGAGCATCAGTACAACGGTGTACCGGTGCGTGATGTGGTGGTGATTGGCGCGGGAATGTGTGGTCTGGCAGCGGTAGCAAAGTTGCAGCTGTCCGGCGTGAGTAATGTGGTGGCTTATGATGCGGCAGCTGCGGGTTTAGAAGGCCCGTGGGTGACCTTTGCGCGTATGGAAACCTTGCGTTCACCAAAGAGTTTACATGGCCCAGCTTTAGGCTTGGCTCAGCTCACTTTTCGTGCATGGTTTACTGCCCAGTGGGGTATTGATGCCTGGCAGTCACTGGATAAAATCGCCAAAGAACAGTGGATGGACTATCTGATTTGGTACCGCAATGTGCTGAATTTGCCAGTACATAACAATGTGCGTATCACCCGAATCACACCTGTTGATGGTTTGCTGGCTCTTGAACTGAGTGGTGCAGAAACCGGCCTGATCTATACCCGCCGTCTGGTATTAGCCACCGGACGTTCAGGGCTGGGTGGTTTTGCGGTACCTGATTTCCTTAGTAACGTGGATCGTAAGTTCTGGGCTCACTCCGCCGATAATATCGACTTCACTGCCTTACAAGGTAAGCGTATTGCGGTATTGGGTGCAGGCGCTTCAGCGATGGATAACGCCGCGACGGCGCTGGAAAACGGCGCGGCGGCGGTAGACTTAATTATCCGCCGTAAAGCCATGCCACGAATTAATAAAATGACCGGTATCGGTAGTCAGGGTGTAGTCCATGGTATGCATGTGCTGGCAGATGAATGGAAATGGAAATTTGTCGATTACACTTCTTCGACCCAGACCCCGCCGCCGCGCTCTTCTACGTTGCGGGTATCCAGACATGAAAATGCACGCTTCTTCCTCGATTGTGGCGTTAATAGCGTCAAACAACAGAATGAAGAGTTGTTATTAGAAACCACCCAGGGGACGTTGCATTACGACTATCTGATAGCCGCGACGGGCTTCACCAATAACTTCCTCGGTCGCCCGGAGTTTGCTGCTATTGCCCCTTATATCCGCAGCTGGGCTGATGGTCGTTATAACAGCGCCATGGGCAATGCCCGTCAGAGCATGCTGGAAGCACCGGATCTGGGGCCTTCATTTGAGTTCCGTGAGCGGACCTCAGGTGAGTGTCCAATTCTGGCGCATATCTATTGTTTCAACGATGCCGCTATGCTGACTCACGGGAAAGTTTCAGGCGATATTCCGGCAGTGAGTGCCGGAGCCGATCGCCTGGCACGCGGTATTATCGCGTCGTTATTTGCCGAAGATATTGAACAGCATTATGCCAGTTTACAGGCGTTTGATGTTCCTGAACTGCAGGGCGATGAATGGGTGGATTCAACCCCCTTACTTAAACAGGAGAATGCGTTGTGAGTGACGCGATTGATAGAGTCGTCGGACTGTTACCCGAAGATGCGTTAGCGCTTACTCGCCGCCAGCGCCCTGAATTTGTTACCGGTGCAGAGCAATGTCTGCAGTCCGTGCTGTCACCCCATGATGACCAAGGGCTGGCGATTGATTTACGTTTAGCCCTGGCGCTTCGTATCGCAACGTTGAATAACGACAGCGCACTACAGCAGGATTATCAGGCTCAGCTGGCTCAGTATCAGCCATCAGAATTACTGCTCGCTCTGTCTCGTGGGGAGCATGACCTTGCAGAACCGCTGGCGACCCTGGTACGTCATTCTGACATGGTCACGCAGTCTCCGGCCGAGGCGACAGAAACGAATATTCGTTTACTGGAGCAGGCAGGTTTCAGCAATGCACAGATAGTTGCACTTTCTGAGCTGATTGCATTTGTTAATTTCCAGACTCGTGTGATTGCGGGTTTGCGTCTGCTGAGGTCATCATGATCCCATCCGTAACGCTGAAGCCTTTACACTGGCATCCTTATATTACGCCAGTCGAAGTCGCACAAGCGACACCTGCTCAGCTGGAAGCGATGGCGGTAACACCGTCGAATAAAAAGGTTTCCGAATACGTACGTACCTTGGTGCATGACCCGGAAAGCTATGTAGCACGTACCGTATTATTTAACGCCATTATGTATGTTGAGGGCGGGTTAGATCGCGCTGACAGAGAACTGGGGGCACTGGGTGCTTCTATTGTGAATGGCTGTAAATATTGTGCCGTGGTGCATGCTCGCCGCCATGCTCAGCTATCAGAAAATGATGCTGTAGTGAGCGCGATTTACTTTGAACGTGATGACCTGCTTAACGCTCGGAACCTGGCTATTTATCGCTTCGCACAGCGTCTGTCAGTGACGCCAGCCGAAGCGAGCCTGGAAGATATTGCCGCGCTGCGTGCAGTGGGAATGGATGACGGTGAAATTATCGACCTTATCCACGCGATTGCTATTTTTGGCTGGGCCAACCGTCTGATGCATGTGCTTGGCCATGCTGATATGAATAAATAGAGGCAGAACAGAATGTTAGATCTGAAAAATATCACCCTGTCCTACGGCGAAACGCCTATTCTGCGTGGTGTGAACTTATCGGTTAATAAAGGGGATGTAGTTTCGATAATTGGCCCAAGCGGTACCGGTAAAACAACCCTACTGCGTTGTATCAATTATCTGGCGAAGCCGTCATCTGGCACTATCGTGCTCGATCAGCATCAGATGGACTATCAGTCGCCAAATAAAGCGATCATCCAGGCGATTCGTTTGCGTACCGCGATGGTATTCCAGCAATTTAACGTGTTTAAAAACATGACGGTGCTGGAAAATGTGATGGATCCGCTGGTGGTGATTCAGAAAAAAACCAAACAGCAGGCGCGTGAGATCGCAGTGCAAGAGCTTGAGCGTGTAGGCCTTGGAACAAAGTTTGACCACTATCCTTCCCAGCTTTCAGGTGGTCAGTTACAGCGTACCGGTATTGCCCGTGCTTTGGCCGTTAAGCCTGATGTGATTCTATTTGATGAACCGACATCCTCCCTTGACCCGGAATTAGTGGGTGAAGTGTTAAAAGTGATTAAAGATGTGACCTCGTCCGGTATTACTTCACTGTTAGTGACACATGAAATGCAATTCGCCAAGAGTGTCTCGAACCGTATCGTGTTTATGGATCAGGGTGTTGTAGCAGCAGAAGGTAGTCCGGCCGAGATCTTCGACAATCCGACTTCGCCGCGTCTGGCGCAGTTTCTTAATACCGAACACTCATTCTAATTATTCTAAAGGGAGCAAAAAAATGCCTGCAATTAAAAAAACGTTATCCCGCCTCGCTATGCCTGGA
>Ga0308165_1004456_pt1 | contig 13805 bp, 10 predicted proteins | sample PhyWR2_FD_201032 | JGI IMG/M metagenome (GOLD analysis project Ga0308165, IMG submission 201032) | Phyllosphere microbial communities from UC Gill Tract Community Farm, Albany, California, United States - DLSLW.R2 | ecosystem: Host-associated > Plants > Phyllosphere > Unclassified | place: USA...
TAACACCGGTAACAGTTTCAGCGTCTTCGTAAGCTTTTTCCAGCGTGATCCAAGCTTCATGACGTTTAGCTTTCTCGCGGGACAGCAGGGTTTCACCGAAGCCGTCTTCTACTGCATCCAGAGCAACATCAACTTCGTCACCAACCTGGATTTCCAGTTCGCCCTGGGCGTTTTTGAACTGCTCAATCGGAATAGCAGATTCAGATTTCAGACCGGCGTCAACCAGTACGATATCTTTGTCAATGGCAACAACAATACCACGAACGATAGAACCCGGGCGGGTTTCGATTACTTTCAGGGACTCTTCAAATAGTTGAGCAAAAGATTCTGTCATATTGATAATCTTCAGGATTCTTCAATTTAACGTCCATCTAGCATCATGCCGGATGGGGTTGTTTCACATGCCTGCTCACAATCCATTGCAGCAGGTTATTGGTATTTGGTCGTTATTTCAAACGAGCGCCAGTTTACTTCTAGCGTATTCCAGTGATTTTTCAATCACTTGCTCAATGCTCATACCGGTAGAATCTAGTATTAATGCATCTTGAGCAGGTACTAATGGCGCAACAGGACGGTTACGATCTCTATCGTCCCTGTCCTTTATCTCGACCAAAAGGCGCTCAAAGTTAACATTAATGCCTTGTTCCTGCAACTGCCGCATACGTCTGTCAGCACGTTCTTCTGCTGAAGCATCAAGAAAAATCTTTACTGGGGCATCCGGGAACACAACGGTTCCCATATCCCGGCCATCGGCAATCAGGCCTGGTAAATCACGGAATGCTCGCTGGCGACGCAACAAAGCCTCACGAACTCTTGGGAAGGCAGCAATTTTTGACGCTGCCTCTGCGACATCCTGGGTGCGAATTTCACCGCTGACATCTTCACCCTCAAGAATAGTGCCCACCTGAGTCTCTGTTGAAACAAAACGGACATCCAGATGAGCAGCAAGAGGAACCAGGGCATCTTCAGAACCGAGATCAACATGATGATGCAACGCCGCCAATGCCAGTACGCGATATATAGCACCAGAGTCGAGCAGATGCCATTGCAGTGCTTTAGCCATAGCCTTACAAAGCGTGCCTTTACCCGCGCCACTCGGACCATCAATCGTTATCACTGGGGCAATAGCCGTCATCATTTTTTCCTTTCACCAGACTCGCAGAATATCAATTCCGGGTATTATAGCGTTGCTATCGCCAGAATCGTTACTTTTCATCGTAAATATCCTGGCAAAATCAGCCAGATGCCGAATAATCACACGATGCAATACCAGGAAATAACGAAAAATACTAAACAAGGTGCTAGCGACAGAGCTTCGTCGTGAAAAATAAAAATCATAATCAAGAACAGATAAAAAAGGAAACGGTCTGATGCCATTTCCCTTTACATCGAGATTCAGATAACCGACTTAAGCCAGTGTGCTGATCCCTGCCAGTTGTTCAAAATAGTCAGGGAAGGTTTTAGCGGTACATTTTGGATCAAGAATCGTCACTGGGGTATCTGAAAGCGCCACCAGCGAGAAACACATCGCCATACGGTGGTCATTATAGGTACCAATTTCGGCAAACTGTAATTGAGCAGGCGGAGTAACCGTAATGTAGTCTTCGCCCTCTTCCACCTCAGCGCCAACTTTACGCAACTCTGTTGCCATAGCACTCAGACGGTCAGTTTCTTTCACCCGCCAGTTATAGATATTACGCAGAGTGGTGGTGCCTTTAGCAAACAGTGCGGCGGTGGCAATCGTCATCGCGGCATCAGGGATATGATTCATATCCATATCGACAGCATTCAGCTCGCCACGTTCACAGGCAATAAAGTCCTCACCCCAGGTAATTTTAGCGCCCATTTTTTCCAGCACATCGGCAAAACGGATATCCCCCTGTACACTGTTACGGCCAATACCCGTCACCGTCACTTTGCCGCCTTTAATCGCCCCAGCAGCCAGAAAATAGGACGCAGAAGAGGCATCACCTTCCACCAGGTAAGCACCCGGAGACTGGTATTGTTGCCCACCTTTAACCACAAAGCGCTGGTAGTCACAGTTTTCAATCGTAATGCCAAACGTTGTCATCAGATGCAATGTGATATCGATATAGGGTTTAGATACCAGATCACCTTTAATGGTGATTTCAGTATCCTGTGATGCCAGTGGAGCCGTCATTAAGAGCGCGGTGAGAAACTGGCTCGATACACTACCATCAACGGTAATCTTACCGCCGACAAAACCACCCCGCAAATGAATGGGCGGATAGTCAGTTTGTTCAAGATAATCAATCTCGGCCCCCCCCTGACGTAAAGCATCGACCAGGTGACCAATCGGGCGTTCTTTCATCCGTGGTTCGCCAGTGAGTACAATACTATTGCTACCAAGACACAGAGCGGCCGCTAATGGGCGCATTGCGGTACCCGCATTACCTAAGAACAGTTCATGTTCGCCCGCAATCTGCAAAGGTCCGCCGACACCGACGACTTCACAACGCGTCCGATCGGCGGAAAGCGTATAAGTGACGCCCAGTACGCTGAGCGCGTTGAGCATATGTCGGATATCATCACTGTCCAGCAAATTGGTTAGCACCGTAGTGCCATTCGCCAGGGCTGCCAGCAGCAATGCGCGATTCGAAACGCTCTTTGAACCAGGTAGATTAATGGTTCCGTCAACCAGACTGATAGGTTGTAATGTCAGGGATTCCAGCATGGACAAAATACTCTCAATACAAACAGAATAGAAACCCCGCAAATCCGTATACGGGGTCAGATGCGATTAGCCTCGACGGCGCGCGAAGTCTACCATGAAGTCGGTCAGCGTTTTTACGCCTTCCAGCGGCATCGCGTTATAAATGGATGCGCGCATTCCACCGACTACGCGGTGGCCTTTCAGGGCATGCAGGCCCGCAGCGAAGGACTCTTCAAGGAACAGTTTATCCAGCGCGCTATCTGCCAGTTGGAATGGCACATTCATACGAGAACGGTTGCTCGCAGCGACATCATTACGGTAAAAATCGCTGCCATCAATCACGCTATAGAGCAAGTCTGATTTAGCCTGATTAATTTGGTCTATCGCCGTAACGCCACCCTGCGCTTTCAGCCATTTAAAGACCAGACCGGCCAGGTACCAGGCAAAAGTCGGTGGGGTGTTAAACATGGAGTCATTGTTGTCTAACACGGTGTAATCCAGAATCGATGGGCAAGACTGATGTGCTTTACCCAGCAAGTCTTCACGAACAATCACCAGCGTCAGACCTGCCGGACCTATGTTTTTCTGTGCCCCGGCGTAAATCACACCAAAGCGACTGATATCCAGGGGACGCGAAAGAAGCGTGGAAGAAAAGTCTGCTGCAACGACGGTATCGCCGAAGTCGGGCGTTTCATCGATAGAAATCCCATCGATCGTTTCATTCGGGCAGTAGTGCAAATAGGCACTGTTCTCAGAAACCTGCCAGTCACGCATCGGCTTAATCGCACGCTTACCGTCAACCATAATTTTCACATCATGGGCGACAGGCTGACAATATTTATTCGCTTCTTTAATCGCACTGGATGCCCAGTAACCCCCATCATAATAATCTGCTGTGGTTTTACCGCCCAACAAGTTTAACGGCACGCCGGCAAACTGTCCGCGTCCGCCGCCGTGACAGAATAAAATTTTATAGTTAGAGGGGATTTGCAATAAATCGCGCAGATCTTGTGCTGATTCTTCAGCAACCTTAATAAATTCTTTACTGCGATGGCTAATTTCCATCACAGATGTTCCTAAACCTTGCCAGTCACATAATTCCTGCTGTGCACGACGAAGAACTTCAGCCGGTAACATTGCCGGTCCAGAACTAAAATTGTATACCTGTGTCATTTCCCCTCACCACGCCTCGAACAATAAGTTTCTATTTGCTCATCGGTTTTATCACTCACCGATAGCGTGATGCAACGGTTAATCCGCGGCGAAGTAAGAATACCAGAACAGAGCAACAATATAATATTCTAACAAGCGAAAAAATTGCCCTATTTATGGTGGGTAAACAGCAATACTTCCCCCAGAGCTCCCTATAACATTCTGGGATAAAACCGCAATGCCTGTAATGCGAAAAAGCGGTATTTCTTTACGTTTCGATGACAGATTAACGCCGCCCAGGGGAGGATAGCGTCTGGACGGTAAAACACGTATTATCAGGCTCCTTGCGTGCCACCAATAGTGAAAGTCATGACCCAAACCTTTATTCCTGGCAAAGATGCCGCTCTGGAAGACTCTATCGCCCGCTTCCAAAAACAACTGACAGACCTTGGTTTTAATATCGAAGAAGCCTCTTGGTTGAATCCTGTGCCTAATGTCTGGTCAGTACATATTCGCGACAAAGATTGTGCTTTGTGCTTCACCAATGGTAAAGGTGCCACCAAAAAGGCAGCACTGGCTTCCGCACTGGGTGAGTATTTCGAACGTCTTTCTACTAACTATTTCTTTGCTGATTTCTGGTTAGGTAACACCATCGCTAACAGCGATTTCGTGCATTATCCAAACGAAAAATGGTTCCCGATCCCGGAAGATGAGCAATTCCCATCAGGTATTCTCGACGACTACCTGCGTGCCTTTTACGATCCAGAGCAGGAACTCACCGCGGGTATGCTGGTTGACCTGCAGTCGGGCAATGAAGACCGTGGTATCTGTGCACTGCCATTTACCCGTCAGTCTGATCAGAACACCGTTTATATTCCGATGAATATTATCGGTAACCTGTACGTGTCTAATGGTATGTCTGCCGGCAATACGGCTAATGAAGCACGTGTTCAGGGTTTATCTGAAGTCTTCGAGCGCCACATTAAAAATCGCATTATTGCGGAAAGCATCAGCCTGCCAGAGATCCCTGCTGAAGTTCTGGCTCGCTATCCAGGCGTACTGGACTCTATCAATACTCTGGAAGCTGAAGGTTTCCCGATTTTCTCCTATGATGCTTCTCTGGGCGGAAAATACCCGGTTATCTGTGTCGTCCTGTTTAATCCAGCAAACGGAACCTGTTTTGCCTCATTTGGCGCGCACCCTGATTTTGGTGTGGCTCTTGAGCGTACCGTCACTGAATTACTACAAGGCCGTGGTCTCAAAGATTTGGATGTCTTTACTGCCCCGACCTTTGATGATGAAGAAGTCGGTGAACATACTAACCTTGAAACTCACTTCATTGACTCAAGTGGTTTGATTTCCTGGGATATGTTCAAACAAGACGCAGACTATCCGTTCGTAGACTGGAGTTTCTCTGGTACTACCGAGCAAGAGTTTGCCACGCTGATGGCAATATTTAATGCCGAAGGCAAAGAAGTGTATATCGCTGACTATCAGCACCTTGATGTCTATGCCTGCCGTATTATCGTTCCCGGCATGTCTGATATTTATCCTGCTGAAGACTTGCTGCTGGCCAATAACAATATGGGCAGCCATCTGCGTGACACCCTGCTGTCTCTGCCTGGCAGTGAAGGCACACCACAAGAGTATCTCGACCTGATATCGCTGCTGGATGAAGAAGGTCATGATGACTTCACCCGAGTCCGTGAATTACTGGGTCTGGCTACCGGTAAAGACAATGGCTGGTACACCCTGCGTATTGGTGAGCTAAAAGCCATGCTGGCTCTGGCGGGCGGTGATTTGGAACAAGCGTTGATCTGGACTGAATGGACCATCGAATTCAATTCATCTATCTTCACGCCAGAGCGCGCTAACTACTACCGTTGCCTGCAAACTCTGCTGTTACTGTCTCAGGAAGAAGAGCGTGAGCCATTGCAATATCACCACGCATTCACCCGCATGTACGGTAGCGAAGCGGTAGAAGCTGCGAGCGCAGCAGTGAGTGGCGAAGAGCCATTCTATGGTCTGCAGCCCGTCGATAGCGAACTGCTGGCCTTCCCTGCACACCAGGGGCTGTTAAAAGCTTATGAGAAGTTACAGCGGGCGAAAGCGCGTTACTGGCAGAAAAACTAATCGTCAGTCACTTTCAGGCAAATTTATCCGGCAGTATGTCGGTATATACCAGGTCTGAATGTCTTGATTAATGCCAGAACGTGCTGCGTTCTGGCATTTTTGTCTTACTTTCCCCGCGCGTTAGCCACCCCGCACCGATCCCCTCCATACTACATCAGCCTGATACAGCAGCCTGTGATGCTGTAGTTCCCCCTGGGGTACTGAGCCTGTTCCAGGTTGCCCGGCATCTACCAGCCATTTCACCGCGTCACGGGCAAAAATATCCACCGGTTGCGCGAAAGTTGTCAGGTGGTAGGAGGCCCATCCAGCCTGGGGAATGTTGTCATACCCTATCACACATAAATCTTCCGGTATCCGCAGCGAAAAACGCTGCCTTGCTTCATCCATAAAACCGCAAGCCACCAAGTCTGTGACACAAAATACTGCATCCGGTCGCTGATGACGGGTGAGCAAACGCTGGGCAACCTGGCTCGGTAGCCATATCGAATATGAAGTGGTTACGGCGCTTGGCTCGCTATTTATTGTTGATACACAAATGGAACAGCGACGGCCTTTGGCATCCCGTGTTTCTGTTGATTTTAAACCTCAGGGCCTGGCCCTGATTACCCGTTAATGTAAGGGTAGACAATGAGTGATACTGGACTTTATGCACTAAAGGCACGCCTGCATTTGGCTGAAGAAGTGGCCCGCGCGGGCGGGGCAAAAGCACTGGAATACTTTCACCGGCGCGACACGCTAGTGGTGGAAACTAAATACGATTTACAGGATGTCGTTTCACGCGCCGACAGAGAGGTGGAGCAGATGATAGATCAGCAAATCCGCTCCCTCTTTCCTGACGATGGCTTTCTTGGCGAAGAATACGGCTTACAGGAAGGAAACTCTGGATATACCTGGGTTGTCGATCCGATTGATGGTACCAGTCCGTTTCTCAACGGCATGCCCAACTGGTGCGTCTCGGTCGCGGTGCTGCATGAAGGTGTACCTGTCATTGGCGTGATTTATGCGCCTTATTATGAGGAGTGTTATGTCGCGGCACTCGGCCAGGGGGCCACACTTAATGGTCGCCGTTTACAGGTTGACCCCGCGCGAACGCTGCAAAATCATGTCACCGGATTTGGTGCCAATAGCCACGTCAGCCCGACAGAGGTTGGGAATATTCTCGCCGCCTTACTCGAGGCGGGCGGTAATTTTATTCGTATTGGTTCAGGAGCCTTAATGCTGGCATGGGTTGCCGCTGGCCGCGTAGTGGGGTATTACGAACCTTATATGCATGCCTGGGATTGTCTGGCGGGTTACTGCCTGGTGAAAGAAGCTGGTGGCTGGTATCACCCGTTTAATACTGAAGGTGAGCGTCTGCTTAAAGGCGCTCAGGTATTGGCGGTAGCACCAGGCGCGCAGGCCGATTTAAAACGTATCGCCGGACTATAATTTCGTTTGCGACAGATAGCGCCATCGCAGGTTGACATCCTCCTCGTCCTAAAGGGCGAGGATCCCTACAGCCTTCAGACCAAAATCTGACTCGCCTTGGTGGGTTCCTGATTCAAGGGTCGCTGTTAAAGGCTTATGAGGAATTGCAGTGTGCTAAAGCGCGTTACTGGCAACAAAACTAAGTTGATATTTCTGGTGCTGAATTAACACTCTAATATCATTATTTTTTAAAAGGGTATTCAATAATCTCCCTTTATTCTTCTTTGTCCCCACTTTTATTTTGTCACTTTTCATTGATTTTCCGTGAAATATTATTTTTTTACGCTATACATAAGCATATCTAAAATATTGTCGATAACTCTTTCGATAGTTTACTGACAATTTAATTTCAACTTATCACATAAACTTTAAAATTTATTTTTATTAATTTATTCAATTAGTTAGACATAAAAAACCATAAACCCCCTCTAAAAAAGGGCCTATTAGCTGGGTGTGATATGATCTACATCAATTTTAGCTGCATAGCGCTTTGTTAAAATCATATTGCCGAATAAAAATGAAGAGAGAGTTAGTGTGAAAGCTGACAACCCTTTTGACCTGATACTTCCTCCCGAAGTGGCGAAAGTCGCCGAAAATACGGGAGTATACAAAGCTACAAAGCATCCCTTAACGACGTTTTTCTTAGCAATTACTGCGGGTGTTTTCATTTCCATCGCTTTTGTTTTCTACATCACATCAACAACTGGCGGAGCCGCATTGCCTTTTGGTGTAGTAAAACTGATAGGCGGTGTCTGCTTTTCCCTCGGACTGATTCTCTGCGTAGTCTGTGGGGCTGACCTGTTCACCTCGACTGTACTTATCGTGGTCGCGAAAGCCAGCGGGCGCATTACATGGATGCAACTGGCTAAGAACTGGCTTAACGTTTATATCGGTAACCTGGTGGGTGCTCTGGTCTTTGTGGTGCTGATATTTTTTGCCGGGATGTATATGACGGCAGAGGGTCAATGGGGTTTAAATCTTTTACAAACCGCTGACCATAAAATGCACCATACTTTTATCGAGGCTGTCTGTCTGGGTATTTTGGCTAACTTATTAGTCTGTCTCGCGGTCTGGATGAGTTATTCGGGTCGCAGTTTGATGGATAAAATGTTTGCGATGATCTTGCCAGTTGCTATGTTTGTATCTAGCGGCTTTGAACACAGCATTGCAAACATGTTTCTAATTCCAATGGCGATTGCGGTGCGTGATTTTGCCAGTCCTGAATTCTGGACTGCGGTGGGGTCCTCTGCTGAGAACTTTCCTCACCTGACCGTAATGAACTTTATCACTGACAATCTGATCCCTGTCACCATCGGCAATATTATCGGCGGTGGTTTACTGGTCGGATTGACGTACTGGGTAATATATCTGCGTGATGGCGCTAAGCATTAATCTTAGCGTCGCAGGCAGGGTGAAGAACTCCACATTTAGAAGGTAGGTGCTACATGTCCGAGCTTAATGAAAAATTAGCCACCGCATGGGAAGGCTTTGCGAAAGGTGACTGGCAGAATGAAGTCAACGTACGTGACTTTATTCAGAAAAACTACACGCCGTATGAAGGCGATGAGTCTTTCCTGGAAGGTGCTACAGACGCAACAACAAAACTGTGGGACTCTGTAATGGAAGGCGTGAAGCAGGAAAACCGCACTCACGCTCCTGTTGATTTTGATACCGACCTCGCTTCAACTATCACCGCTCATGATGCGGGATATATCAATAAAAGCCTCGAAACTATCGTCGGCCTGCAAACTGATGCACCACTGAAACGTGCGATCATTCCGTTTGGTGGCATCAAAATGGTTGAAGGTTCTTGTAAAGTATACGGTCGTGAACTCGACCCAATGCTGAAAAAAATCTTCACCGAATACCGTAAAACGCATAACCAGGGTGTATTTGACGTTTATACCCCAGATATCATTCGTTGCCGTAAATCAGGTGTTATCACCGGTCTGCCAGATGCTTACGGCCGTGGTCGTATCATCGGTGACTACCGTCGTGTAGCGCTGTACGGTATCGACTTCCTGATGAAAGACAAATTCGCTCAGTTCACCTCTTTGCAGAGCAAACTGGAAAACGGCGAAGACCTGGAAGCAACCATCCGTCTGCGTGAAGAAATTTCTGAACAGCATCGTGCGCTGGGTCAAATTAAAGAAATGGCAGCTAAATATGGCTACGACATTTCTGGTCCTGCAACCAACGCTCAGGAAGCCGTTCAGTGGACCTATTTCGGTTACCTGGCAGCAGTAAAATCTCAGAACGGTGCAGCGATGTCCTTCGGACGCGTATCAACCTTCCTGGATGCTTACATTGAACGTGACCTGAAAGCGGGCAAAATTACTGAGCTTGATGCTCAGGAAATGATTGACCACTTGGTTATGAAACTGCGTATGGTTCGTTTCCTGCGTACTCCTGAATATGATGAGCTGTTCTCTGGTGACCCAATCTGGGCAACTGAGTCCATCGCCGGTATGGGCGTTGATGGCCGTACTCTGGTTACCAAAAGTAGTTTCCGTGTTCTGAACACCCTCTACACTATGGGACCGTCTCCAGAGCCAAACATCACTATTCTGTGGTCTGAAAAACTGCCACTGAACTTCAAAAAATATGCGGCAAAAGTTTCCATCGATACCTCTTCTCTGCAGTATGAGAATGACGATTTGATGCGCCCTGACTTCGATAATGATGACTACGCAATTGCTTGTTGCGTTAGCCCAATGGTTATTGGTAAGCAAATGCAGTTCTTTGGTGCCCGTGCTAACCTCGCGAAAACCATGCTGTATGCTATCAACGGCGGTATCGACGAAAAACTGAAAATGCAGGTGGGTCCGAAAGAAGCGCCTATCATGGATAGCGTGCTGGACTATGACAATGTACTGGCTCGTCTGGATCACTTTATGGACTGGCTGGCAAAACAGTATGTCACTGCGCTGAATATCATCCACTATATGCATGATAAATACAGCTACGAAGCCTCTCTGATGGCTCTGCATGACCGTGATGTAGTCCGTACCATGGCCTGTGGTATTGCTGGACTGTCTGTTGCAGCGGATTCCCTGTCAGCGATTAAATACGCGACAGTAAAACCGATTCGTGATGAAGATGGCCTGGCGGTTGACTTCGAAATCGAAGGCGAGTATCCACAGTTTGGTAATAACGACTCACGTGTTGATGATATTGCTGTTGACCTGGTTGAACGTTTCATGAAAAAAATTCAGAAACTGACAACGTATCGCAACTCGATTCCAACTCAGTCAGTACTGACCATTACCTCTAACGTGGTTTACGGTAAGAAAACCGGTAATACCCCAGATGGTCGTCGTGCAGGTACTCCGTTTGGCCCAGGCGCTAACCCAATGCACGGTCGCGACCAGAAAGGTGCTGTTGCCTCTCTGACCTCCGTTGCTAAACTGCCGTTTGCTTACGCGAAAGATGGTATCTCTTATACCTTCTCTATCGTACCAAACGCACTGGGTAAAGATGACGATGTACGTAAAACTAACCTCGCGGGTCTGATGGATGGTTACTTCCACCATGAAGCGTCCATCGAAGGTGGTCAGCACCTGAACGTGAACGTGATGAACCGTGAAATGTTGCTTGATGCGATGGAGCATCCAGAGAAATATCCACAGTTAACCATTCGTGTATCTGGTTATGCGGTGCGCTTTAACTCTCTGACTAAAGAGCAACAGCAAGACGTTATTACTCGTACTTTTACTAAGAGTATCTAATTCTTAGTCTGAGTAGACCCTAAATAATTCGAGTTGCTTGTAGACGCCAAGTTAAGGCCGTCGATGAGCATAGATGAACTATATGATTCGGCGGCCTTAACGCTGGCAACGCCCAAGCAACTTGAAGTATGACGGGGATAAAAGACCGGGAATAAAGATTCTGCTACAGTAGAATCCTTAACAATAAAAAGGGAAAAACGTGGTTTTTCCCTTTTTGCATTTAACTATTTGAATATATTTATTATTTTAAATGTTATTGATGATAGCATCAGTAAATCAGCTGACCTGAATAGCCTGCTTTGCCGATTATCTGTCTGACAGGTGCTGGGCAAAACAGACTATACCCAAAATAATTCGAGTTGCTTGCAGGCACAAAGAGAAGGCAGTCGATGAGCATAGACAAACTGTGTGATTCGGCGGTCTGAACGCCAGCAACGCCCAAGTAACTTGAAGTATGACGGGGATAATGATTCTCGACTCGACAGAGTCATAGCTGGAGAAACGCCGCAATGTCAGTTATTGGACGAATCCACTCTTTTGAATCCTGTGGCACCGTAGATGGCCCGGGCATCCGTTTTATTACCTTCTTCCAGGGCTGCCTGATGCGCTGCCTCTACTGCCATAACCGCGATACCTGGGATACCCACGGTGGCAAGGAAGTGACCGTTGAGGAGCTGATGCAGGATACCGTCAGCTACCGTCATTTTATGAATGCCTCAGGTGGCGGTGTTACCGCATCAGGTGGGGAAGCCATTCTGCAAGCTGAATTTGTGCGTGACTGGTTCCGTGCCTGTCACAAAGAAGGTATTCACACCTGTCTTGATACTAACGGCTTTGTTCGTCGTTATGACCCAGTCATTGATGAATTACTGGAAGTAACCGATCTTGTGATGCTCGACCTGAAGCAAATTAATGATGAAATTCACCAGAATCTGGTTGGAGTTTCTAATCAACGGACGCTGGAATTTGCTCGCTACTTATCGAAAAAGAATATCAATGTCTGGATCCGCTACGTTGTCGTTCCTGGCTGGTCAGATGATGATGACTCCGCTCACCTGTTAGGTGAGTTTACCCGTGATATGGGTAACGTCGAGAAAATTGAACTGCTCCCCTACCATGAACTCGGTAAACATAAGTGGGTCGCGATGGGAGAAGAGTACAAACTGGATGGGGTGAACCCACCGAAAAAAGAGACCATGGATCGTGTCAAAGGTATTCTTGAGCAGTATGGTCATAAAGTGATGTACTAGTGCTTAGCAGGGTCGATGGCTGTCACTAAGGCCATTCTATGCTTCATCATTACAGGCGCTCAGAAGAGCGCCTGTTGCTTCTCAGGCATGAGCGACCGGGGTTGAGTGCTGACCTGTTTTACGCAATAACAGCATCAGATACATCAGTGAGACCACAGCAATCACTATAAACAGTAAGCTATCAGAGTAGTTCTGCATCAAAGCCGCTGTCAGCAAGGGACCTAGCAGGCTACCCGCGGTATAACTCAGCAACAACGCCTGGTTCATAGCAACTAACTGATGATGCGTCACTTTTTCACAAGCCCAGCCCATAGCTACCGGATATAAGGTAAAACCTGCTGCCCCGAGAATGCACAGCGCGGGTGCCATAGCGGCATGGTTGAGCATGCTGACACTGCCGATAATAATCGCAAATACCTGCACCCGTAATATCAACAGCCGTCCATACTTATCAGCCAGACGACCAATCGGCCACTGTGCAATCACTCCGGCACTGATCATCATCGCCATCCAAAAACCTATATCAGCGTCACTTAACCCCTGATGGTTCAGATAGAGCGGCATTAAGGCATACAGTGACCCCAGAATAACCCCTGAGATGATACAGCCATGAACCCCAAGACGAGCATTACGTAAACGCAACATCAACCGCACTGAGGTGCTTTCTTGCTGGGTATGGCTGTGATTGATGATATGAGTAAACAGCAGCGGTAAAATAGCGACCAGCACCATTGCAGTCGCCCAGGGAAGTACGCTAACCAACGTCGTTGGTAACTGACTGATAGCAAACTGCCCAAGTACCGTACCGATATAAGTCACCATCATATAGGCGGCCAGCAAACGCCCCCTATTTTGTGAAGTGCCGCTGCACATCAAAGCACTTTCAACAATCACCCAGATCATCGCGCAGCCCACACCGGCGATAAAGCGTAATATCATCCAGCTCCAGGTACCGATAATCAAGCCAAGCCCTGCACAGGCTAACGCAAACAGTAATGTCGCCAGATAATAACTGCGGTTAAAACCAAGATATTTGATGACGCTACCGGTCACCATAGCGCCCACCAGGTTACCCGTAAAATAGGATGAGCTCACGATACCCACTTGCCAGATAGCCAGGTTTTCGTGTGCTAACCAGAGTGGTACCAGGGTATTGAGTACCGCTATAACCAGAGTCAATAGCATGAGCCCACAAAGCAAAAGCTTTATGGGACGGGTATAGGTTGGCATGGGTGAAAAAACCGTAAGAGTGTGAGCAATTGCGCGCATCATGCCACTGCAAAAATGATTGTCAATCCAGTGATGACGGGGGCAAAGAGGTTTTCTCACAGATCGATTTAAAAAATTCATCTTGCCGTTGAAAACCGCCTAATGAAAAAAAATCATCCCACTGTTTTTAAA
>Ga0308165_1004457_pt1 | contig 13804 bp, 12 predicted proteins | sample PhyWR2_FD_201032 | JGI IMG/M metagenome (GOLD analysis project Ga0308165, IMG submission 201032) | Phyllosphere microbial communities from UC Gill Tract Community Farm, Albany, California, United States - DLSLW.R2 | ecosystem: Host-associated > Plants > Phyllosphere > Unclassified | place: USA...
GGGTGTAGCGGGATATGTGAATATGTTGAAACCGGTTATACTATTTTAGATTAACAAAATAAGATTCATAGTTTCAAAATCGTAAATCAAACTTTTATAATATTCGTTATCTTTATGTTATGAAAAATTATTCTCAGTTTATAGAAATCGATGCTAACAAACGTTTCGGAAAGCCTTGTATTAAAGGTACTAGAATAGCTGTTTATGATGTTTTGGGCTGGCTTGCCAACGGAATGACGATGCAAAATATTCTACACGATTTTCCTGAAATTACTGAAGAAGAAATTTTAGCCTGCCTGGCTTACTCTGCTGATAGAGAGCATAAAATAAGGGTAGCCTAGTGAAACTGTTATTCGACCAAAATATCTCTCATAGAGTCTTAAAACTTTTGGAAGCTGATTTCTCTGATTGCGATCAGGTAAGGCGATTAAAATTAGAAAACAAAGCTGATAAAGACATTTGGACATTTGCGGGTCGGAACAGTTTTATTGTGGTTACTTTTGACGCAGATTTTTATGAATTTTCAAATCTATATGGACACCCCCAAAAATAACATGGCTGCGTTTTGGAAACAACACAACATCTGAAATCGCAAAAGTGTTGATAGATAAAAAACAGTTAATACATGATTTCATGGAACAAGATGAGTTCTCTTGTTTGGAAATACAATAATCGTCATTGCGAGGCATGAAGCAGTATATCCTGTAAATGTTAAGCTTTGAGTTTTAAAAACTAAAAAAGGACAGCTGTGCCTCAAACAACGGAGCTTAGATAATGAAACCTGCGTAGCAAGTTCATTACCAATGTAAAAATAAACCACAATGAAGATTTGGCAAAAAAATGTAGATGTAAATAAATTTGTAGAAAGTTTTACGGTTGGGAAAGATCGCGAACTGGACTTACAAATGGCAAAATTTGATGTGCTCGGCTCGCTGGCGCATACGCAAATGTTAGAAACCATCAATTTGCTTACGGCTGATGAGTTGAAAACCGTTCAGCAGGAGCTTAAAAATATTTACGCAGAAATTGAAGCTGGAAACTTTGTAATTGAAGATACCGTTGAAGATGTACATTCGCAGGTCGAATGGTTGCTAACGCAACGCATTGGCGAGGCAGGGAAAAAAATCCACAGCGGACGATCGCGTAACGATCAGGTTTTGGTAGATTTAAAGCTCTTTTTTAGGGCTTGTATCGAAGATATGGTCAACCAGACTTCAACCCTGTTTAGTCAGCTGATCGAACTAAGCAATACGCATAGAGATAAATTAATGCCGGGCTATACGCACTTGCAAATTGCCATGCCCTCATCGTTCGGATTGTGGTTTGGCGCTTATGCCGAGAGCCTTGCCGATGATATGGAACTGATGCTTGCTGCATGGAAAATCACCAATAAAAATCCTTTGGGTTCTGCCGCGGGTTACGGATCTTCATTTCCTTTAAACCGAACCTTAACAACTGAATTGTTGGGTTTTGAAAGTTTAAACTACAATGTAGTTTATGCGCAAATGGGACGTGGAAAAACCGAAAGGATATTAGCACAGGCCATGAGCGCCGTAGCAGCAACGTTAGCTAAAATGGCAATGGATGTATGCTTGTTCATCAATCAAAACTTTGGCTTTATCAGTTTTCCGGCCGAGTTGACAACAGGTTCGAGCATTATGCCACATAAAAAGAACCCAGATGTTTTTGAATTAATCCGTTCGCGTTGCAATAAAATTCAGGCACTGCCAAACGAGATTGCCATGATGATTACCAATCTTCCGTCTGGCTACCATCGTGATTTGCAATTGCTTAAAGAAAATCTTTTCCCTGCAATTACTTCGTTGAACGAATGCCTTGAAATCGCAACGTTTATGTTCCAGAACATTACCATTAAAGACGATATTCTCAAAGATAAGAAGTACGACTACCTATTTAGTGTAGAGGTGGTTAACGATTTAGCTTTGCAAGGCGTTCCGTTCCGTGAGGCTTATAAAATTGTTGGCGAACAAATAGAAAGTGGTACTTTTGCACCATCGAGCCAAATACATCATACACACGAAGGGAGCATCGGCAACCTTTGTAACGAGCAAATTTCTGCATCAATGCAAGGTGTTTTGTCTCAATTCGGTTTCGAAAAAGTGAATAAGGCAATAGAGGATTTAATTCGTTAGGTCGTCATTGCGAGGCACGAAGCAATCTCAGTCCGTTTTTTGAGCAGATTGCTTCGTGCCTCGCAATGACGTGTATGGCGACAAACAGAATACATAAATATGAAAGTTTCAGTATTGGCCAGCTCATTGATTGGCTCAGAGATTATAAAAATTGGTAACGAGGTTAACGAAATGAAGCGTAAAGGCGCATCGATTGCTAACTTAACAATTGGCGATTTTGATGCAAACATTTACCCAATTCCAACAGAATTAAAAGCTGGAATTGTAGATGCTTATAACGCCAATCAGACCAATTATCCACCAGCAGATGGCGTTTTGCCGTTAAGAGAAACAGTTTCTGAGCTATTGCAAGATCGATTTGGCTTAGCATACAACACCAATAGCATCTTGGTTTCAGGCGGTTCCCGTCCATTAATTTATGCCACCTATTTGGCGTTAATCGACCCAGGTGATACCGTTGTTTTCCCTGCTCCATCGTGGAACAATAACCATTATTGCCACTTAACTTCTGCAAAAGCAGTTGCAGTAGAAACCGATGCTGCGCATAACTTTATGCCTACCGCGGCACAGCTGAAACCACACTTAACGGGCGCAACTATGCTAGCCTTGTGCTCGCCATTGAACCCCACAGGGACGATGTTCGATGCCGATTCGTTGGCCGAGATTTGCGATGTAATATTAGCGGAAAATGCCAGCCGTGGTGTCGATGAAAAACCCTTATATTTAATGTATGATCAGATTTATTCGCTTTTAACCTTTGGTAAGGAGCATGTTAATCCGGTTTCATTACGTCCGGCGATGCGTGAATTTACGGTTTTTGTAGATGGCAGCTCGAAGTGCTTAGCTGCAACTGGCGTACGTGTGGGTTGGGGCTTCGGTCCGGAGGATATTATAAACAGAATGAAAGCTTTGGTTGGCCACATGGGCGCATGGGCACCGAAAGCTGAGCAGATGGCCATGGCAAGCTACTTTAGCGATAAAGCACAGGTTGATACTTTCCTGACCAGTTTCAAAGGCCAGATTCAAGACAGTTTAAATGCACTTTATAACGGTTTTAACGAACTGAAAAATGAGGGCTTTAATGTTGATGCGGTTGAGCCGATGGGGGCAATTTATCTGACCATTAAAATCGATTACGTCGGAAAGACTACAGAAGATGGAAAGGTTTTAAAGGATAGCGCAGATGTTAATTTTTACTTGATCAAAGAAGCTGGAGCTGCATTGGTGCCATTCTCTGCCTTTGGAAACGAGCACAGCATGCCTTGGTTTAGAGCTTCGGTTGGGGCATGCACGCTCCAAGATATTAAAGATATGATGCCGAGAATTAAATCGGCTTTAAGTAAATTGAGATAATCGGTTGCTTCGGCGCTGTAAAATTCACCGTTTTTAGGGTGCTTGTAAAATATTCTTCATGACGGGTTTTAACGCTGTCATCCTGAGTATAACGCCCGCCTGACCGCACGGGCAGGAATGCTATTAAGTTAAGGATAAAACAAAAAATATTGTCATCCTGAGCGTAGTCGAAGGGCAGATATTTTTTGTTTTATCCTGTAGAAAAGGTCTTCGACTCCGCTCAGACTGACACCCATTTCGCTTAACTAAATGACGTTGACCGGACGGTGAGTAGGCGAGTTCTGTAGAAGTAGGTTGCAGATGCTTCGTGCCTACCATTGACGTTTTTACGCAAAGCGCTGTTTTGTAATGCTTTACATGAACAGTCGTCATGCTGTCCCCAAGTTTCGGGATCAGCATCTTTCACGCTATAAAGACCCTGATCCCGTACGGGATCAGGGTGACGTGATGATTAACCAAACGCCTAAAATAGCTTTCAACTATGACGTTACTCCTATTGATTTTTTTCCTGAAAAATTACCCCTCAGCGGGATAGGTTAATCGGGGTTACTGCTAAAAAAGATCTTTCTTTTGTTGCTTAATTTTTAGATTTGTATATTGGTTTTAAAATGTAATGAATATGGAAACTTATCTAGTTCATCCTGATAAAATACAGGAGAAAGCATTAAAAGCATTTCTTGAGGCTTTGCAAGTTCCTTATGAAATTAAGAAACAAGAATCTTTACCCAACCACGTGATGGCGGGAATAAAAAAAGGACAGGAAGATATAAAGGCCGGTAAATGCTTTTCTTTAGATGAATTTAAAGAGAAAATTTCCAGTATTTAATGAGTTTGCCTGTTATAATATCAGAAACAGCTTACTTAACGTTTGAATCTATTTGCGCTCAAATATATGAGCGATTAGGCGATAAAGCCCTTAGCGACTTCAAAAAGAATACAATTATCACCTTAGAATTAATCGGTAATTCACCCTATATTTATAAAGAAACGGAATTTGATCCAAACGTTCGACAAGGGTTAATCAAAAAGATTTCTTCTGTTTTCTATGAGATTAAATCAGATAGAATCGAAGTACTTTTCTTTTGGGACAATAGGCAGGAGCCAATGTTTTACTGAGGATTTTAAACAAACTCGCAGGTTTTAATAACCTGCGAGGTTTGAATGTAGCTACTAAAAGGGCTCTAAGAAGCTTTCTAGTTTAATCCTCCCTACTTCCATCATCGGCCATGCGCACTATTTTCGGCTCAAACTTCGCAACAACATCAACCAACTCAGTTTGTGCGGCCATCACTTTGTTTATGTCTTTATAAGCCATTGGCGCTTCATCTAAGCCTGCACCAATTAAAGTAACATTATGGTCTTTCAAAATTGCTTTCATTTCAGAGCGGGTGATACTTTGAATGGCTTTGGTACGGCTCATTTGTCGGCCAGCACCATGCGAAGCCGAATTGATGGCATTGGTTTCGCCCTTTCCCCTAACTAAAAAACCGGGCGCCGTCATACTCCCCGGAATAATGCCCATTACGCCTTTTCCAGCTGGCGTTGCACCCTTACGATGAACAATTACCTCTTCACCATCGAGCATTTCTTTCCACGCGAAGTTGTGGTGATTCTCTACTTTTGCTAAAACCTTGGCGCCGATTGCTTTGGTCAATCTTTTATGTATTACCTCGTGACAGGCAGAGGCATAATCGCCAGCCAAGTTCATCGCAATCCAATATTCCTGCCCTTCGGCAGAATTTAAATCCAGATAAGCAAGATTCAATGCTTCTCTTGGAAGCTTGCAAATATCTTTGGCCAACTTGGTGTAATGACCAGCGATTGTTGCACCAAAACCACGCGAACCGGAGTGCGTTAACAAAGCCACATAACGACCTTTATCAATATTCAAGACCTCGTCTCGTTCAGCAAAATCAATGATTCCCCACTCTACAAAGTGATTCCCACCGCCCGAAGTACCCAATTGTGCCCAAGCCTTTCCATGCAGGTTTTTAAGAAATGGTGTTGAGTTAAAAGCGTCACTTTCCAAAACTTCGTGGTCGGCTTTTTCACTCCCCTTAAAATTTTGTCCGGCACCAAACTTGGTGAAAGCGATCAGTTCGCGTTTGTACATGGCATCTTTACCAAAATAGTGCTTTTCGGGAATATCGAAGATACTCAAGGCCATTCGGCAACCAATATCTACACCAACGCCGTAAGGAATTATCGCGTTTCGAGTGGCCAATACACCACCAATGGGCAAACCATAGCCTTGGTGCGCATCGGGCATTAACGCCCCGGCAACCGAAACGGGCAACCTCATGGCAATGTCCATTTGGTTTCTGGCGCCCTCTTCAATGTAATCGGCTCCAAAAATTGAATAATCTTCGGCATTTTCGACCAGTTTAATTGTACCATCGGATATTGGCTTGGCATCTTCAATAAGCGCCGTTGCCAAACTGCTTAGCACTTCGTCGTCCAAAAAACTCTCTGGATATTCTTTCACCTTTTTGAATAAGGCCAACAACTCGTCTTCGTCAATTCCCTCGAAATCATTTTTCAAGAGATCTAAAGCCAAGCCTAATATTTTTCCTTCGGCAAAGCCTATTTCCAAAAGGTCTTTTCCTGTTATCTTGTTTTTCATCTTTTAAGCTCCTTACTTGAAACAACCTTATTTGGCTGACAGTTTAAATTAATAGGGCAACAATTTTTAAAGCAAAATATGACGGACATAAAAAACCCTACACGTTTTTAAAACCTGTAGGGTTGTAATATTGCCTTCAGGCCATTTTAGGCATTCGTGGTTTTAAACTCACTGGTTTTATGGAAATCGATGTCAGGATAATCCTGTTTCGTTAAATTGATCATATAATCGCTATCTGATAAGTAAACAGGATTCGCTTCCTTATCAAAACCGATGTGTTGCTGCTTACGTTTCACAAACTCGTCCAACTTCTTTTTATCGGCCGATGTTACCCAACTCGAACGGGTGTAGCTTAGCGTACGGAAGCGACATTTTGCGCCATATTCATGCTCTAAGCGGAAGTTTATTACCTCAAACTGTAACTCTCCAACAGCGCCAATTACTTTTCTGTTTCCCGGCTGCATTACAAATAATTGCGCAACGCCCTCATCGGTTAACTGTTCAATGCCTTTTTCCAATTGCTTGGTACGCATTGGGTCCATATTTTCTACTTCTTTAAAGATAGAGGGAGAAAAACTGGGGATCCCCTTGAATTGTAGTTTTTCGCCTTCGGTAAGCGTGTCGCCGATTTTGAAGTTGCCGCTATCGTACAAACCAACCACATCGCCCGGCCACGCCTCTTCTACGATGCTTTTTTCATTGGCCATGAAGTCCATTGGATTGGAGAACTTTAGTTTCTTATCCTGACGGGTGTGGTAATAGAACTTATTTCGCTCAAATTTACCCGAGCAAATGCGCAAAAAGGCAATCCGATCGCGGTGTTTTGGATCTAAATTGGCGTGTATCTTAAATACGAAGCCGCTAAAGTTTTTTTCTTCAACCAAAACGTCGCGTTCCTCGGCTTCCCTGTGTCGAGGACTTGGCGCAATATCAATAAACGTATCCAACAACTCCTTAATACCAAAATTGTTAATGGCGCTTCCGAAAAATACTGGCGCAACCAAACCTTCGGTATACAAATCCTTGTCAATCTTACCATAAATGCCATCCACGAGCTCAACATCATCTTTTAAATTGTTGATTTCGTTCTCCTTTAAGTAATTCAATAATGTCGGATCATTTAAATCGCTTGCAGCAACAACTGAATCGGTAACCTTGGTTTTATCAGAGTTAAATAGATTTAAATGCTTGTTATAAATGCTATAAACCCCTTTAAAAGTATGCCCTTGGCCAATTGGCCACGAAAGCGGGCATAAGCTGATATTTAGTTTTTCTTCAATTTCGTCCAATAAATCGTAAGCTTCTTTTCCTTCACGATCCATTTTATTGATAAAAATGATAACCGGCGTGTTACGCATGCGGCAAACCGACATTAATTTTTCGGTTTGTTCCTCCACACCTTTCACACAGTCGACTACCAAAATTACACTATCAACAGCGGATAAAGTGCGATACGTATCCTCGGCGAAATCTTTGTGGCCCGGCGTATCTAAAATGTTAATGCGTTTGCCACTGTATTCAAAACCCATTACAGAAGTGGCCACCGAGATACCACGTTGTTTCTCAATTTCCATAAAATCGGAAGTATTGCTCTGGTTGGCTTTGTTACGTTTTACTGCGCCCGCCGTATTGATGGCACCTCCAAAAAGCAGAAATTTTTCTGTCAAAGTGGTTTTTCCCGCATCGGGGTGACTAATAATGGCAAAGGTTTTACGTTTTTCTATTTCAGGGTTAAGCATAATAAAATTTTGGATAAAAGAGGATGACGAAACCCGGTTAAAGGAATTTAACTGCAATAAGATTGGCGTAGTTTTGTTTCATCAGGCTGCAAAGATAAGAAAATTGGCTAAGGATTTGGTTAACTGTTTGAATTGGATAACTATAACCTGAATTCCATTAAAAACAAGAGAAAGAAATTCAAATAGAAACTCTCAACAAAGGAAGTTATACCATGAGGTTTCCGCGTTTTCTTTGAGCGGTTAACTCAAAGCGTAAGGCAGGCTGAACTGAAGACATTGTCACAAGTTGAGCAGCAGGAGGACGAGCGTGTGCTGGGTAACAATTAAGGTATAAAACGCTTAGTATATAGTAAAAACATATTCGCATCTCAATATTATAGCATCCTGTCCTTTAGATTTCTTATCTTAGTAGGACACACAAATTGAAACATATGAAAATTATTTTAGACATCAAGTCCGTATTTATCGGACTAGCAACAGCGAGCTGTGCCTTTTTCGCAATGGGTAGCAAGTCTCAGCAAGAATCAGTTAACGGAAAATTTCAAACCGAAATTCGTCCTAATGGCATTGTAATTTTGAATACACAAACTGGAGATTATCTTTTTGCGTTAGATGTTACTGACATTCGGCGCAACCGTTGGGTAAAAGGGGAATTCTATAAATCCTTCAATACAGATAAAGACAGTAACAAATAAAATTACCATTCATAATCTGTTTAGCAACAGGGCGCTGGCAATATAACTATCAGGCCCTGTTGTTATAAATAAGCGTTCGTGATGACAACTTTTATGGTGATTATGTTGGCGTTCTGCGTTTCAGTGCTTGGGGATTTACTTGGTAGCTGCTTCGTAGTCTTCACTGCCTGCCCGTCCTAATGCTATTAAGTTAAGGATTAAAAAAAGTATTGTCATTCTTAGGGATCATTGCGTAATGATCGGTAGCTGTCGGATGACATTTATTCTTGCCGTCTTTCCCGCGCAGGCGGTCCGAAGCTTCGGGATTAATGCAAGTGTGACAGCCTTAGCACTAAGATCCCCAGTCAAGCTGAGGATGACGACCGTTCATAGTTGACGCCTTAGACAGTTTAAATTAATAGCATTGCTGCCGGTCCGGTCAGGCGTTCAGAATGATAGAAGGTTTAATTGCTCAATCTTTATCTCGTTACAATTGATCCCTACGGAATAGGTTATCCCGGAGTACATTTAGTTATGTGTAACCGCTAATAGAAAGCTGAAAAATGGACGTTTATTAATCGCTTCCAAGTTGTTAACTAAACCTGATTGGAGCGGTATCCTTTTGGCTATTTACACAGGAGCCTGTAACCAGCCAAAAGATTTAGTGGAAAGCAGGGCTATCGTTCCCGATGGAAAGCCGAGCTTAGGTTTTCGAAAAGTTTAAAAACTAAAATTGTCAGCTGAAAACTGATTTATCCTCAAATCATGCGTATTTTTGTGCTAAAATGGTTAGCTTTAATTTTTCTCCCCAAACCAAGCGAACCAAAATTTATTGCCGATGCAACAGTTAGAAGAAACTTCTATACCCGCAGAAATTGCTGCGAGATTTGTTAACTATACCTCCAAACACGTTTTTTTGACCGGTAAAGCCGGAACGGGTAAAACTACTTTTCTACGGAAATTGATTCAGCTAACGCATAAAAAAGCGTTGATTTGTGCGCCAACGGGCATTGCAGCCATCAACGCTGCGGGCACCACCATTCATTCGCTATTTCAGTTGCCATTCGGTGCTTTTTTTCCTGATGCCGGCGCCGCATTAATGGGCGAAACGATCACCTTCAATTTTAACACTCCGCGAACAATAGTGAAGCATTTGAATATGCAGGCGAATAAAAGGCGAATGATTCAAGAGCTCGAACTTTTGGTAATTGATGAAGTGAGTATGCTGCGTGCCGATATGCTCGATGCCATCGATTTTTCATTGCGGTACATCAGACGGAATCGGAGTGTTCCCTTTGGAGGTGTACAGTTGTTGTTTATTGGCGATTTGCACCAGTTACCGCCAGTTGTAAAAACGAACGAGTGGCAGGTAATGGCCAAATTTTACAAAAGCATCTACTTTTTTGATGCACTTGCGTTGCAGAACAATCCGCCGGTGTACATCGAACTCGATAAGATTTACCGACAGGATGATCAGGTATTTATCGATTTGCTGAACAATTTACGTAACAACCAGATTACTGCTGAAGATACCGCTTTGCTAAAGCAACATTACAAGGCCGATTTTAAACCCCGGCCCGATGAAAATTACATCACATTAACTACCCATAACAACAAAGCGGATGCCATTAATCGTGAAAGACTGACCCAGTTAACCACCAAATCGTATTTTTTTGATGCCAAGGTAACCGGCGAATTTAATGAATATGCCTATCCGAACGAAAAACGTTTGGAGCTGAAGGTGGGGGCGCAAATTATGTTCATCAAAAACGACATGACTGCCGAGAAAAGATATTATAACGGTAAAATCGGTGTCGTTCATCATATCGAAAAAGAGCTCATTGAAATTGAGCTGCCAGATGATAAGGTGACTATCCAGATTTCGCCTTACACCTGGGAAAACGTAAAATATAAGTTGAACGAGGTAAGCAATGAGATTGACGAAAATGTAGCGGGCTCATTTGTGCAATACCCCATTAAACTGGCCTGGGCCATTACGGTGCACAAAAGCCAGGGCTTAACGTTTGAAAAGGCCATTATTGATATTGGCGATGCCTTTGCACCTGGCCAGGCGTATGTTGCCCTTTCGCGCCTGCGCTCTTTAAACGGGCTGGTTTTAACCTCTCATCTTCGCGAAAGCGGTTTGCAGCAAGATCAAAACATCCAATATTTCGCCCAATCCAAGCAGCCAACAGCGGTTTTAAATGAACAGATCAGCACCGAAAGCTACGATTTTGCAAGAACATACTTAGCATCGGCCTTCGATTTGAACCTGGTAAGGTACTATCTTAAAGAACACCTCGAAACTTTTGATAAAGGTGAGAAATCGACCAAACAGCGCTATGATACGTGGACGATGGAGCTTTACAAGGACTTTCAAAGCCTTACTGCTACTGCCGACACTTTTGTTAATCAGCTCAAGAACCTTTTTGCCCAGCGGACGGAGCACACCTTGTTTAATGTATCGAAAAGGGTAGAGGCGGCGCTAAAATATTTCAGCCCGTTAATTAAGGCAATTTCCAGTAAGTTTTTGACACAAATTGAGGCTATAAAAGAGGAGAGGGGCATTAAAACTTACTTAACTGAGCTGCTGGAATTAGAGCTTTTGGTTTTTGAGCAACTCAAGAAGATGCATAAAAGCAAAGCCTTGCTATTGGCGATGATTGATGGCCGAGAGTTTAGCAAAGCAGATACTGATGCCCTGCTCAATACAGCTGAGCGTAGCGAACAGCTCAAAAAAGCCAATCAGTTGAAAGGGACTACGCTTAAGCCAAAATCTGCAGTGGAGAAAAAGAAAAAAGAACCAAAAGTAGATACCAAGTCGGTTAGTTTTGAGCTTTACGAACAAGGCAAAACAATTGAAGAAATAGCAGCAGAACGGGGTTTTTCAATCGGCACAATCGAAGGGCATTTGGCTTACTATGTTTCTACACAACAATTGGATGTTGCCAAGCTGGTAAAACCCAACAAAATCAGAAACATTGCTGACGCTGCCGAAAGCCAGAAGACAAAATCGATGGCAACCATTCGGGAATTTTTGGGCAAGGATTATTCTTTTGGCGAGATTAAACTCGTGCTGGCTTCGCTTTTTCCATCCGAAGGCTAAGATTTATGTTTTACTAATTAGAAGTTATTGGTTTAGCGCCATGTGATAAATCTTTTTGTTATAATCGGGGTTGGCACCAGCCTGCGAGGTTACAAACGCACCAACTTTGCAGGCGTTATCTAAGCTTGTTTCAATTGGATAACCTTGCAAATGACAGGCAATAAAAGTAGCTAAAAAGGCGTCGCCGGCACCAACAGTATCAATCACCTGTACCTTGTAGCCCGCATGTTGATATAGTTTTCCGTCCTTTAAAACACATGCTCCTTTATCGCCCAATGTTAGGCAGATGATTTCGATGTTAAATGCTGTCGATAACTGTTTCAAAATTTGCTCGTTACCATTGCCGGTTAAGCCGAACGTTTCTTTTACCCAAACAATTTCGTCCTCATTAATTTTTAAGATATCAGCTTTCTTCAAAAGATGATCTATCAAGTCTTTTTCAAAAAAGGGAGCCCGCAGGTTAATATCAAATATTTTAGTATTAGCGTTTTCAAGCAGGGCGAAAATCGTTTGTCGCGATCTTTCATCGCGGCAGGTTAAGCTACAATACACCAGCGCATCGGCTTCTTTTACCGCATCTGTGTTTTGTGTCGTTACTTTAATGTCGTCCCAGGCTACGGGTTGCGTAATGGTATAAGTAGCTTGATTATTTTCATCCAGCCGAACAACAACTGTGCTGGTCGGTAAATCGGTGGTGGTTTGAATTAAATCCGTTGGGAAATCGTTATCTGACAAAAATGACACTAACGCTTTTCCATTATCATCATCGCCAACAGCGCTAATGAAGCCGCATTCGATACCTTGTTTGTGTAAATTGAGGGCAACATTCATACTCGAGCCGCCTGCTTTTGCTCCTTCTGGGAAAACGTCCCAGAGAATTTCACCGATTGTGACAACCTTGTTTTGCATAGAATTAAGTTTAAGCGTAATGAGCGATTTTTAATTGTGGATCGAAATAATTTGTTTTATATCTTTACCATAACACGAAAGCTATGAAAAAATATTTAATAATTGCCTTTATACTTGTTTCTATAAGCACTTTTGCACAAACACCAAAAGACCGCCAAGCAATTCTGAACGTTCTTGAAAAACAACGCGTAGACTGGAACAGAGGTGATATTGAGGCGTTTATGCAGAGCTATGTAAAGTCTGATAGCTTGCTTTTTGTAGGCAAAAGCGGGCCCACATACGGTTGGCAAAACACGTTAAATAACTATAAAAGGAGCTATAACGGAAAAGCCGGCATGGGCATGTTGACTTTCGGAATTAAGAAAGTTGATTTTTTGAATAAAGATGTGGCATTCGTTTTGGGAAGCTGGCATTTGAAACGTGAAAAAGATGAGCCTCAAGGCTATTTCACCTTAATATTCAAAAAGCTGAACGGCGAATGGAAGATCGTAGTAGATCATTCGAGTTAGGGATTTAAAAGAGACTAAATTATTTTGATGTATTTGTAGCAGCTCCAAATTTTGCCGTTCTAAGTCTTAATTTTACTGCATAAGATCGATATTGCATGACGTTTTTGAGTCGGTCGTCGTTGCCCCAAAGGGGCTACTTTGTAGCGAGGCACAGCCTGTCCCGACTTTTCGGGGAAGCAATTTCTCTAATTAAACAGTATCTCGAGTGAGATTGCTTCAATCGATGAAAAATCGGTTTCGTAAAGACGGCAATGAAAACGTCAATGGTAGCAAAGTGGTGACCGTGAAGAGCTACGATGTACATCTATTACCTCTTGCCTCAGAACCGGCTCAACCCACTCATTTTTTCAACTCTTTCGGCTTGTGCTTCGGCGGTTTCGCCTTCATCACCTAGCGATCCTTTGGTTACGCTACCATTGATATTGCTTTGCAATACGTTTAATAGCGGTTTATAGGAAGGGTCGTCATGCTGATCCGATAGCTATCGGATTTATTTCTGCATCTTTCTTGCTATAAAGGCCCTGATCCCGTAGGTACGGGACAGGGTGACGGGGTGTTTAACCAAAACGCTTAATATGCTATCGACCCTTAACGTTATTCATTTTTTTTAGAAAATTACAATTCAGGATGATAAATGAGATTACGTTTTTACATCTAATGGCTGATCGGAGCACCTATTCTTTTTTTTCTTAAATTTCTAAGCTTGAAACTCTTCCAACTTACGGTCCTTGTAATAAA
>Ga0308165_1004458_pt1 | contig 13804 bp, 12 predicted proteins | sample PhyWR2_FD_201032 | JGI IMG/M metagenome (GOLD analysis project Ga0308165, IMG submission 201032) | Phyllosphere microbial communities from UC Gill Tract Community Farm, Albany, California, United States - DLSLW.R2 | ecosystem: Host-associated > Plants > Phyllosphere > Unclassified | place: USA...
TTCCTCTTCTCATATTTATGGCGGAACATACAACCAATTTAAAGTAGCATTTAAAAGATTAGGCATACATGTTGATTTTGCCAATCCGGATGTGCCTGAAGAATTTGAAAATAAAATTACGGATAAAACCAAAGCGATCTACCTCGAAACCATAGGCAACCCTGCATTTAGTATCCCCGATTTTGAAAAAATTGCTTCAATTGCTAAAAAATACGACCTTCCTTTGGTTGTAGACAATACTTTTGGCGCAGGTGGTTATCTATTTAAACCATTAGAACATGGCGCAAACATTGTTGTAGAATCTGCAACCAAGTGGATTGGTGGTCATGGTACAAGTATTGGAGGTGTTATTATTGATGGTGGAAACTACAATTGGGGCAACGGGAAATTTAAGCAGTTCTCAGAACCTGCTGAAGGATACCATGGACTGGTTTTCAGCGATGTTTTTGGCATCGGTGGACCATTTGGCAACATTCAGTTTATCATCCGTGCAAGGGTTGAGGGATTAAGAGATCTTGGCCCTGCCCTATCACCTTTTAATTCTTTTCTTTTGTTGCAGGGATTAGAAACGCTATCGCTTCGCGTTCAACGCCATGTAGATAATGCATTGGAATTGGCCACCTGGTTAGAAAATCATCCGCTGGTTAAAGAAGTTCAATATCCGGGCTTAGCGAGTAGTAAATACAACAATCTGGCTAAAAAATATTTAAGCAATGGTTTTGGCGCAGTTTTATCTTTTGAGTTGGCCGGAAGCAAAGAAAACGCGACACAGGTTATTGATAATTTAAAACTGGTATCTCACCTGGCAAATGTGGGCGATGCGAAAACGCTTATTATTCAGCCATCAGCAACCACCCATCAACAGTTAAGTGAAACAGAACAGCTGGAGGCAGGCGTAAAACCAAACGCATTGAGGGTTTCGGTCGGTATTGAGCATATAGATGATATTAAAGCCGATTTCGAACAGGCATTCGCTAGTATCAATAATTTGACTACTACAGCTCATTTACAAGCTTAACCCAACCCTGCTTAAGGGATTTAAAACAACAACATTACAAAATGCATAACGCTAAAAATGATAATACTCCAAAATCTTCTTCGGGAAATTTAGGTGCTACATATAATTACAATAAACAATTCAAATTAGAAAGCGGCAAAAAAATCCGCAACCTTCAGATTGCTTATCAAACTTATGGCAAATTAAATGCGAATAAGGATAACGTGATCTGGGTTTGCCATGCACTTACAGCCAATGCAGATGTTTTTGAATGGTGGGAAGGCCTGTTTGGCGGCAACGCTTTATTTAATCCGGAAGATCATTATATCGTTTGCGCCAATGTTTTGGGTTCGCATTATGGAAGTACAAATCCATTAAGTACAAATCCTGTAAATGGACTGCCCTATTACTTATCCTTTCCACAATTTACGATAAGAGATTTAGTATCAGCTCATCAATTATTGGCTGCGCATTTGGGTATTGATTACATTAAACTGTTGATCGGTGGTTCTTTAGGTGGGCAACAAGCTGTTGAATGGAGTATTTCTGAACCTGGCAAAATTGAAAACCTGATCTTGATAGCAACTAATGCTGCACATTCACCTTGGGGAATTGCTTTTAACGAAAGTCAGCGTTTGGCCATTACAACCGACAGAACTTTTTATGCCAACCAGCCAAACGGAGGCAGCAAAGGTTTAAAAACTGCACGTAGTATTGCGCTTTTGAGTTATAGAACGTACAGTGCTTATGGCAGTACTCAAGTAGAAAGCGTAAACGATAAAACCGATAATTTCAGGTCTTCTTCTTACCAGAATTATCAGGGAGAAAAGCTGATTAACCGCTTTAATGCATATAGTTATTATTATTTAACTAAAGCTATGGACAGTCATAATGTAGGCCGAAACCGCAAAAGCATTGCTGAGGCTTTAAAACTAATTACGGCAAATACGCTGGTAATAGGAATAGAAAATGATGTTTTGTTTCCACTATCCGAACAAAAATATTTAGCTGATCATATTGATGGTGCAGAATTTATCGCATTGCATTCTGATTATGGACATGACGGGTTTCTAATTGAAACCGATGCGCTTACCAATGTAATCGGGAATTTCATTAAAGAAAGCCGTAATAAAAAGATAATCAAATTACAGCATACGGCTTAAAAAGCTAGAAGGTTGAGGGTGTAAAGATTGAAGGTTAAATACCAGATGCCACAAGTTAAAACAAATCACAAAATAAAAGCAGTTAGTGTGGGGATAAACCATCTATCTGCGTAATCATAAATACAATAATGAGTAAGAATTTAAAAATCGGTTTATTTGGTTTCGGAGTTGTAGGACAAGGTTTATTGGATATTATCCAAAGCCAGAACCTGAATTTGGAGATTATTAAAATTGCGATAAAAGATCCAAGAAAGAAACGTACCCTAAATAAAGATCTGTTTACTACCGATCGTAACGAAATACTGAACAATACAGAGATCAATACAATTGTAGAGTTGATCAATGATGCTGATGCAGCTTACGAAATTGTAACTACAGCCTTAAAAAACGGCAAAAATGTAGTATCGGCCAATAAAAAAATGATTGCTACACATTTGAAAGAACTTGTTGATTTACAGCAGGAACATGGTACATCTTTATTATATGAAGGAGCTGTTTGTGGTAGTATTCCGATTATTCGAAACCTGGAAGAATATTACGACAATGAGCTTTTCCATGCTTTAAGCGGCATTTTTAATGGATCATCCAATTACATTTTATCGAAAATATTTAACGAAAACCAAAGTTATGATTCTGCTTTAAAAGAAGCACAGGATTTAGGTTTCGCCGAAACAGATCCAATCCTCGATGTAGGAGGCTACGATCCGAAATACAAATTGGCTATCGCTACAGCGCACGCCTATGGATTATTTGTAAATCCTGATTTTATATTGAACATCGGAATACAGAATCTTTCTCAATACGACATTAAATATGCACGTGAGAAGAATTTTAAAATCAAATTAGTTCCTACAGCACGTAAAGTGAACACAAAGGACATAGTGACGTATGTATTGCCAAAACTAGTAGCTAAAGATGATTTTCTATACAATGTAGAAAATGAATACAACGCGGTTGCGGTTCAGGCTGCTTTTGCAGATAAACAGTTTTTTTATGGTAAAGGTGCTGGCGGCCATCCAACTGGCGCAGCTGTACTTTCGGATATTGCAGCATTACGCTATGATTACCGTTATGAATATAAAAAGTACCATTCGGAAAATGGTGTAAAACATACCGAAGAAATTTTATTGGAAATCTATTTGCGTTATGCAGATGAAGATTTGATTACGCTATTGGAATTTGATACAATAAGCGAACGTTATGCTGCGAGCAGCTATAAATATGTGGTTGGAACCGTTAAGCTTGAAAGCTTAATTAAAAACCGCGACTTGCTTTTGGATAAATCTGTTTTTGTGGCATATACCGGCAGGCAGATTTACAAACAAGAGCAATTAAGTGAAAATGTTTTTGCCCGGGAGCTGGCAAGCCTATAATTTATTTTAGGGTTATTTTTTTTTATTTGTTTTGTTGTTAAGTACAAAGGTCGGAGCGATTCCGACCTTTTGCGTTTATTTGAAATTTTCTAAAATGCGTTGCTTATCTTCGTTTTGTTTGTCGTTTTTATGGTAAAGCTCTATAAAAACAATCTTTTTTTCTTCGGCGAAGTAGGCATATATTAACCTCAAGCCAGAATTTACACCCCGGCCTTTTAAAGATTTACAAGCCATCCGTTTTATTTTAATAACACAGGTTTGAATACCCAAATTATCTATGGTAAAACTAAATGGTGGCTGCTGACTTGGCCTGACATTTATAATTGCCTTAACCATTTCTAAGTCGTCGTTTAATGTTCTATATTTTTTTAATAAAAACTTTAAATCTCTATTAAATTCATTGAGCGAATTGAAGTGCATAATTTAATTATCATCTTCATCATACACCCTAACAGAATATGGCAGTTCCCGGTAAAAGGCCAATTCGTAACTAATATCTTTGCCTTCTTCTGTAACTTCCCAAGGTAAATCTTTATGTGAATAATCACTTATCGCCGTGGCAGACCAATCACTCATTTGTTCGATCACTTTATCAATAACATCCTTCTCACTTGCTTTAAGTACAGTTAAATCTGCTTTTTCCAAGGGTAAGTAACGTTTCTGTGGATAGCCCTTAAACTCCGTTTTAATCCTTTGGAGCATATTGGCCTCAATCATTTGGTTTATAACTGCATCTAGTTTTTGAGGAACCGGGCCATAAGGTAATTTTTTATACTTTGCTCCTGTTAAGTGCTCTTCATATAACTCATAGTAATTAAAATCAGAGAAATAAAGCAATTTATAAAGTACAGTTTCACCAACATTAGGCTTGCCTGCGCAACGCTCTAAAATATAAAGCAAAACATTTTTGAATTTATTTACATTAAGGGTTGGAACAGAAATACGTTCCTCAATAACATCTTCGTTTGGCTCTTCAGATAAATTTAAATCCTGGGAGTTCAGAAAATCTTTAGCCATAAAACCATCAAGAGAAAAGCCCAACACCATCGATAATTTCTGCATTTCGCTCAGGCTTACCACTCTATTGCCCAATTCTATCTGAGTTAATGATGATCTTGAAATGGCGATACTCTTAGCCAAATCTTCTTGAGAAAAGCCTTTATTTAATCGAAGTTTAGCAATTCTTTCTCCGATTTCTTTTTTTGATAATTCGTATCCCATACCCAAAGATACAAATGTTTTAATATAAAACAATATAATGATAGATTACAGAACAACGCAATCAACCCCATAAATTGTTTATTATTCCCATTACAGAGAACCTGATATTAAACAACAGGAACCGAATTAATTTCTATTTAATTTTGATATATTTTTCAATAATCACCCGGTCAACCCCTGCTTTTTCTACTTTTTCAATACCTTTTTGAATCAGCGTATCTTGATGAACGGCCAGTTTAAATTTAAAGGTTTTGCCTTCCCAGTTTTTATCTTTATAATATTCAAGGCGTTCGGTATAATCATCCTTGTTTAAGGTAAATGTTCCCCCTCCAGCATCAAAACTACTCGTGTCTTTAGGGTTAATGCTATTTCTTAAAAATGCGAAATGTGTATTGTTGAACATTTTGATCATTTTTAAGTCGCCTGAATAATCGGTGGTCTGGCTTTTTCCATTTTCGATGGTTGTAGCAGAAAATAACTGCCAGGTACCTTGAATATCAGGATTCTCTTTTTTGCTATTATCATTATTGGCACAAGAGGCAAATGTAAGCACAGCAAGTAACATTACAATATTTAATCTCATAAATATAATTATTTGGTTATGGTATCCTAAAAATTATCCCCTCCCAGCCATCTTAATTAATTTGTGCGCAAGATCTTTCCCCAAATAGCCATCAATAACAGTATGCACCACATACAATATTGGTGTCATTAAAATGGCTACCACAAATTTATAGGTATAATTAACCAATCCAATTGCCGCAACCATCTGCCAACTGTAATGGTATTGCGGGTTTAAGTAAAACGCAATAAAAATCACCACAAAACTGTCAATTAGCTGCGAAACCAGCGTTGATCCTGTTGCGCGCAACCACAAGGCACGTTCTCCGGTAATTTTTTTTATCCGGTGGAAAATGAGCACATCTGCCAACTGTCCGATTATAAATGCAGTGATTGAACCTACAATAATCCACATTCCCTGTCCGAAAATGCCCACAAAGGCATTGTTCATATTTAAATCTTCACCATTGATTTTTTGATGCACCCAAAAATCGGCAGCACTCAAATGCATTGATCCCCATACGACCAAAAAAGCAAAAGCAATTAAAATCGAAGTCATAATGGAGAGGAAACGGACTTGTTTTACGCCAAAATATTCATTTATTATATCTGTCATGATAAAAATGATGGGCCAGGTTAATACGCCTGCCGACATCACAAATGACAAATTGGGCACCCCCAACAGATTGATATCGAACTTTTTAATTCCAAGTGTTTCTTCAACACTAAACAACTTAACCCCGATAAATTCTGATAATATAGCATTTGCCACAAAAAAGCTTCCCAGAATGAGGAGCAAACGGCTTTCTTTCGTTTTAAAAGTCATAGACTATAAATCTAGAAATAAATAGCCTATTTAGTATATTGATTAGCGTATTTTTAAAAGAGATAACACAAAGATTACGCACATATCAGCTATTTTGACTAAAAATATGATTTTTACAATCATTCGACCTTAAAAATAGGTTAACCAATTAAATCTCGCAATCTTTGCGCCTTCAAAACCGGTAATTTTCATGGCTAAAAAACAACACTTCTATCTTATACTCATTTTAGGTTCATTGGCAGCACTTGGCCCTTTCTCAATTGACATGTACCTACCTGGTTTTGTTGATATTGCAAAAGATTTAAAAAGCACAGAATCTACTGTAGCACTCTCCTTATCGAGCTTTTTTATCGGAATTTCTGCCGGGCAGTTATTGTATGGTCCGCTATTGGATAAATTTGGCCGAAAAAAACCATTATACTTTGGTTTGGCCCTTTATATTCTTGCTTCCTTTTTATGCCTGGCTGTAACAGATGTAAACCAACTGATTGTTTTACGTTTTGTACAGGCTATTGGGAGTTGTGCAACTGCTGTGGCATCTGTAGCGATGGTACGGGATCTTTTTTCTGTTGAGGAAAGCCCAAAAGTGTTTGCTTCGTTAATGCTGGTTATTGCTGTTTCGCCAATGCTGGCCCCAACGGCTGGCGGCTATTTAATTTCGGCCTTAGGTTGGAAATATGTGTTTGTATTTTTAGGATTAATGGCCATTTTGATGCTTTTCGCATCTATTTTTAAATTGCCAGAAAGTTATAAACCTGATCCGAACTATTCTTTAAAGCCAAAGCCAATTTTAACCAATTTCTTAACGGTTTTAAAAGAACCTCAATTTTACACTTATGCCTTAATCAGTTCGATTACATTTTCAGGGTTATTTGCTTATGTATCTTCTTCGCCTCAGGTTTTTATGAAGATATATGAAGTAAGCAAAACGGGTTACGGGTGGATTTTTGCATTGCTTTCTGTTTCTTTTATTGGATCGAGCCAGGTAAACAGCTTAATATTGAGGTGGTTTACTAGCAAAAAAATTGTAAGCTATGCGCTTATTGCACAGTGTATTTTTAGCCTTATATTTTTGATATTTGCTTTAAACAACTGGTTAAATTTATACTCAACCATTGGCTTTATTGCTTTATTTCTAGCCTGTTTAGGTTTAATCAATCCAAATGCTGCCGCTTTATCACTTGCACCATTTACCAAAAATGCAGGAAGTGCCTCAGCATTAATGGGTGCCCTGCAAATGGGCCTGGGTGCTTTAGCATCTGTAATGGTAAGTTTATTCAGCGAACATTCTGTTGTGCCTATGCCATTGGTAATGACGGCTGCTGCATTTATTGCTTTAGGTTGTTTATTAATCGGCAAAAGATTTATCACCACTGAAGTAGAAGCATCTGCTGATTCGGCTGTTGTTGCGCATTAATTTTTTAACCACAAAAGCAATTTTCTTATTGCCTTTGTGGTTTTTTATTATGGTACAAATAACTTGTAAATCAGATAGCAAACAAGTGTACCCACTGCTGCGATGATAAAGCCACTTAATCGTTTCTTTTTAATAAAACAGATTAAGATAATTCCTGAAATAGACACTAAAGTCATCAGCACTGCCGAAATATCAATAATCCACGACCAGGCCTTACCAGAATCTCTTCCTTTATGTAAATCATTTATTACAGCTACAGCTCCGAATCTTGTTGTTGTTAATTCATATTTACCGGTTTCGCGATCAATAAAAGAATCAGCCAGGTAACCCGGGCCATTAAAGGTTAAACTCAATTCTCTGTCATCCATCCTAAAATCACTCAAAGCACCCTTAACCTGGTGCTTATTCCTAAAAAACTCAACAATCTGAAGCTTATTAATTTTATTGGTATCTGGTTGGTTCACCCACTTCAAATCAACCGATCCAGAATCTTTGGTTACCACTTCTTTTCCAGAAGTAAACCAGTCTGCATGGTTAAGTGTTAAACCCGATACTGCAAAAAACAGCAGGATGGTAAAACTCACCATCGACAAATAAATATGAAGCCATCGTGATAGTCCGGCTAAACGTTTTTTACCTTTTCCTTTTCCGCTATCCTTTTTAACCGGCTTTTTCCCAAGGCCACTTGGTACGGCAATTGGATTACTTTTTTGGGATTTTTCTGTAGTCAAGGGATGCTGATGCTAATTCTGTATTTGGGGTTAATTCTATTTTTTGTGCTGAACCGGTAAATTTCATTTCTTTCGAAATTACCTGGTATGATCCATGTTCGCGGGCTACTTCGATGAAAACGGTATATGTTCCGGCTTTTACCAATTGGCCGCTATCATCTTTTCCATCCCATGAAAGGCTGTATTTGCCAGGACCACGGGTAGCCGAACTTGTAGAACTTAATTTGCCTTCTGCTCCTTTTTTAAATTCGTCGCCATTTGCACGGCTCCACGATTTTAAATCAGGCAACCAACGTGGTTTATTGTACCAGATTGCAAGATTACGTACTGGTGTTTTCGCAGCATCTTCAACCCAAACAGCAACAAATGGACGGCGAACACGCTTACCATCAGTTGATTCGATATTGGCAATCTCTAAATTTACGACCAATTCATATTTCGTATTCCATGGTTTTTCTGGTTTATTTGCCTTAGTTATGGCAATTGCAGGTTTATTTAAGGCCACTTCGTAATTTGCCCACTCGCTGCTTTTAAGCTCTTTTCCATCTTTGGTAACCAATAAATAGGCAATATCTTTCCTATTTGCGGTTAGTTTTTCGATTTCAGAAACCGAGAGCACATTGAATGAAGTTGCCAGCGCACCTGCTTCACTTGCATTAGCTGCAATCACAGTAGCACTGATAATGTTTGTAGCTGGATTTCCAGTACGCGGATCGACAATGTGCGAATACCACTTTCCATTTACACTAAAACCCCTGCGGTAATTTCCACTGGTAGCAACAGCCCTATTAGAAACTTTGATGGTTGTTAGCGCAGCATCATTCTCAGCGTCGGCCTTAGGGTTGGCAATTTCAATGGCTTCTGGCTGATTTCCTTTAATAACCATATCGCCACCAATGTTTACCACAACATTTTCGATGCCTGAGGTTTGCATTGCCTTTTCAGCAGCTTTATTAATGATGTAACTCTTTGCGAAAGAATTTAATGCCAAAGGCACATCATCCAACCTGGTAACGGTTTTGTTTATTTCATCGAGCACATAGTGTTGTTGTTTAACCTGATTAACCGCAACTTGAAGCGATTGCGCCGATGGCAAATGATTTTCGCTGGCTGCTTTTTTCCAAACGTTACCGATTACAGCAGCGGAAGCATCAAGTGCGCCATTGGTTAAACCTTTATAATTTTCGAACTGTTGCAATACTTCAAATAATTCGGAGGAAATTTTAGTTGTTTGTTTTCCGTTATTTATCCATTTATTAAACTCACTACTTGTTTTATAAGCACTTAAAATATTATCTAAACGATCGATCTCATTCAAAGCATTTTCTTCTGCAAGATCTGCATCGGACTGATTGTTTGCTTTAAATTTTAATTCTAATGATGTTCCCAATACATTTTCATAATTGGAAACGTATGTTCTTAAGGTTTTTTTCGGGTTAACAAATGCTGATGCAGTTATTACCACTAAAAAGGCTGCGACTAGATGTCTAAACTTCATATATTATGGATAATTTGGAGATTTTTAATGCAAAGAAAATAGTTTATTTGGAATAATTTTAAATAAGATGAAAATATATTTGAAATAATACAATCAGCTCGTTTTTATAGGGGTTAAATCAATTACTCTTATTAAATTTTTTTGACCATCGTATCGATCAAGGGTTTAATTACAATTCAGAATTTTTTTATCCACTTTTTCAAAATTTGATTATCTTTTTCCAGTCAGCGCCAATTTCTAAGCAGCTTTTACGTCCTATTTTTAAGGTTTAAGCTTTTTTTTCCTATTTTCGCTTATACGATGCTGAATATACAATCTAAACTTCCTGGTGTAAGCACTACCATTTTTTCGGTAATGAGCCAACTTGCGGCAGAACACAATGCCATTAATTTATCACAGGGATTTCCCGACTATGCCTGCGACCCAAAATTGATAAATTTGGTAAATGAGGCCATGAAAGATGGTTTTAATCAGTATGCGCCAATGCCGGGAGCCAACTTTTTGAAAGAAACCATTGCTGAGAAAGTTGAAAAACTTTACAATGTAAAATATAATCCTGAAACAGAAATAACCGTTACCGCTGGCGGTACACAAGCGATATTTACGGCATTGGCCTCAATTATCAGTGCTGGCGACGAGGTAATTATTTTCGAACCAGCTTACGATAGTTATGCACCCACGGTAAAACTTTTAGGCGGTTTGGTTAAAACTTATGAGCTTGCCCCACCAAATTATGGCATAGATTGGGACATGGTAAAAAAACTTTTTACCGCCAATACCAGGATGATTATTTTAAATACACCGCATAACCCTACAGGTAGTATTTTATCATCAGATGATATGAAATCGCTGATAAAACTTGTTACTGGCACCGATATTTTAATTTTAAGCGACGAAGTTTATGAGCATTTAATCTACGATGAACATAAACATCAAAGTGTGATGCTCTACCCTGAATTAAGACTCCGTAGCTTCATTATAGCTTCTTTTGGCAAGCTTTTGCATGCCACGGGTTGGAAACTGGGTTATTGTTTAGCGCCAGAGAAACTGATGAAAGAATTTAGGAAAGTACACCAATTTAATGTTTTCAGCGTTAATAGTCCCATGCAGCAGGCTATTGCCAATTACATTAAAGAACCTGAAAATTATAACGGAATCGCTGGTTTCTTTCAGCAAAAGCGCGACTATTTCAGAACACTTTTAGCAGATAGCAGATTTAAACTCCTGCCCTGCAACGGATCATATTTTCAATGCGTTAGTTACAGCGAGATCAGTGACGAAAAAGATACCGATTTCAGTATGAGGCTCATTAAAGAGTTTGGCGTAGCTACTATTCCGGTTTCTGCATTTTATCAAAGAGCTACCGACCATAAAATTATCAGGTTTTGCTTTGCCAAAGAAAATGCAACGCTTGCTTTGGCTGCAGAGAAATTAAAAAATGTTTAACCATCCCAAATAAATAAAAATGGAAGCACCTGTTTACACTCAAATAGAAAACCTGAAAGTAACTGTCTTTCAAGCTTATCTTTTTTGGGAAAACATAGAAAAAAACCTGTTAAACCTGGCCCTACGTTTATCGATGGGTGTTCGGGAGAAAACAGATATCATTATTTTGCCAGAGATGTTTAATACAGGTTTCAGTATGAATTCGGAAACGCTGGCAGAAGAAATGGGTGGAAAAACCATGCAATGGATGCAAAAAATGGCCCACCAATACAATTGTGTGGTTACCGGCAGCTTAATTATAAAAGAAAACAACCAATATTACAACAGATTAATCTGGATGGAACCAGATGGTAAAAACCAGCATTACGATAAACGCCATCTTTTTGGTATGGGCAATGAAGACGATCATTTTAGCCCAGGTAAAGAAAAATTGATTGTTGAACTTAAAGGATGGAAAATCAGGCTGGCCATTTGTTACGATCTCCGTTTCCCTGTATGGTTGCGCAATGTAGACCAGGAATATGATATCCTGCTTTTGGTTGCCAACTGGCCTGATAAACGTTCGGCACACTGGAAGGCGTTAATTCCGGCAAGGGCGATAGAAAACCAAAGTTATGTAATTGCCGTTAATCGCGTTGGTCATGACGGGAACCAGATTTACCACAGCGGATTATCCATGTGTTTAGATCCTTATGGCAATACCGTTTATTACAAACCAGAAGATGAAGATTTGTATACTTTTAGCATAAATTATGAGGAACTGGTAAAAATCAGACGACAATTCCCTTTTCTTAAAGATGCAGACAGGTTTACCATTGAGTAACTGATGATCAAAAAAATCAATCAAAAGCTTGAACAATACCAATGAGCAAATTCATAATTTGCCTTAAAAAACTCAGCAATCAGTTAAACGATTAACTAATTTCAACAATTTAACCAGTTAACCCCCATTCTAACAATTAACCAACTACATGTTTAACCGCCGTAAATTCATTAAAACATCTGCCCTATCTGCCGGATTACTGGCTATTGATAAAAGTAGTATTGCCGAAATAGTGCCTAAAAAAGATTCAAAGGAAAAAAACTATCCTATTGTAATTTCTACCTGGGATTTCGGAATTGCGGCAAATGCCGATGCCTGGAAAGTACTTTCATCTGGCGGACGAGCTTTAGATGCTGTTGAACAAGGTGTTTGGGTGCCTGAGGCTGATGAAAAAAATCAATCAGTTGGTTATGGCGGTTTGCCTGATCGCGATGGTAATGTAACACTTGATGCCTGTATTATGGACGAACTGGGCAATTGTGGTGCTGTTTTGGCATTAGAGCACATTAAACATCCAATTTCAGTAGCCCGCAAGGTTATGGAAAAAACACCACATGTAATGTTGGCTGGCGATGGAGCATTACAGTTTGCCTTGGAACAGGGTTTTAAAAAAGAAAACCTGCTTACGCCTGCCAGCGAAAAGGCATGGAAAGAGTGGTTAAAAACAGCGAAGTATGCTCCGGTAATGAATATCGAGAATAAACTTTACGAAAAAGCCGCTCCACAAAAATTGCCAGGTAACCAGTACAACCACGATACCATTGGCATGTTGGCAATTGATGCCAAAGGAAATATTTCTGGTGCATGTACCACCAGTGGCATGGCTTACAAACTTCATGGCCGTATTGGCGATAGTCCGATTATTGGAGCTGGTTTATATGTAGACAATGAGGTAGGTGGAGCAACTTCAACGGGTGTTGGCGAGGAAGTGGTGCGAAATGTTGGCTCATTCTTAGTAGTAGAATTAATGCGCCAGGGTTATACGCCAGAAGCAGCTTGTAAAGAGGCAGTTATGCGAATTATCAAAAAGAAACCGGAAACAGCCAAAAATATTCAGGTGGGCTTTTTGGCCATTAACAAAAAGGGCGAATATGGTGCCTATGCCATTCAACAAGGTTTCAGTTATGCGGTTTGCAATGCAGAGAAACAAGATCTTTTAATAAAAGGTAAAAGTTATTATTAAGTAACATCCCAAAAAATATAAAAAAAACGCTCGATGGGATTATTATCTAAAATTTTCGGTAAAAAAAATGTGGAGGAGCGTAAGGGTGAACCTGATCTGGTTTACATCCCCAACGAAGATGAACGCATGAAATGGGCAATAGAAAAAGCCAGGTTAACACTTTGGTATTTCGAAGAAAGCCTTGCCAATCCACAACCACACCATGCTTATTTCTCGGTTAAGGTTCATATTATCGATGGCAAAAACAGTGAACATATTTGGTTAACAGAGCCGCATTTTGATGATGAAGGCAATCTTTTCGGTACAGTTGGTAATGAACCTGTAGATGTAAAAACTGTTCGTTTGAATCAAAAAATTGGAATTAACCGCAATTTGATCTCAGACTGGATGAGTATAGAAAATGGCCGTTTAATAGGGGGATATACCATTAGAGCGATACGAGACGGCGTTCCGGAAAAAGATAAAGCAGCTTTTGACAATAGCATAGGCTTATACATTGACGAAGGCATAGATCATTTTAAAGCAAATCTCGATACACCTGAAGGTGCTATTCTGGCAATTGAAC
>Ga0308165_1004459_pt1 | contig 13802 bp, 13 predicted proteins | sample PhyWR2_FD_201032 | JGI IMG/M metagenome (GOLD analysis project Ga0308165, IMG submission 201032) | Phyllosphere microbial communities from UC Gill Tract Community Farm, Albany, California, United States - DLSLW.R2 | ecosystem: Host-associated > Plants > Phyllosphere > Unclassified | place: USA...
CCTGACCGTGCAGGCAAAGACCCGCTTCAAGGCGTAAGGAATCGCGGGCAGCAAGACCGATCCATTCGACGCGTTCGTCAGCCAGAAGCTTGGTTGCGAGCGCGCGCGCCTCATCGGCAGGCAAGCCGATCTCGAAACCGTCTTCGCCGGTATAACCCGAACGAGTCATGAACCAGTTGGGATTGGGTTCAAAGCCGCTCATAAAGCCGAGCTCTGCACCTTTAAGACCGGCATCGGTAATGACGCTTTCGGCTTCTGGACCCTGAATGGCCAAGAAAACGCGATCCAGCGGATTGACCGTTACATCCTTGCCAGATGCTGCTTCATTGAGATGCTCAATATCGGCTTCCGCATTGCCAGCATTGGCAACGATCATGAAACGGTCTTCGCCAAGGCGCGTGACGATAAGATCATCAAGAACGCCGCCTTGGTCATTGAGAAAGAAAGTATATTTCGACTGGCCGGTCTTCAGAATCGACGGGTCAAGCGGACAGGTTTCACTCAACAACGCAATTGCATCTGCGCCCGAAACTTCAATTAGCTTCATGTGTGAAATATCGAAAAGACCGACATGTCCACGCGTATGAAGATGCTCTTTCATCACGCCAAGCGGATAAGTGATCGGCATGCTCCAGCCGGCAAAACCGCCAAAGCGTGCGCCAGCTTCTTCATGCAGATCCTGCAAAGGCAGGGTATTCAAGTGTGCGGTATCGCCCATAACAACTCCAGAGTCGCACGTGTGCCTCCGCAAAATGCGGTTGCTTCGTGCCCCTCTGTCTCAGGCCTGAGAGACTCGCATAGCTATAAAGCTATACTTACACCTTCGGCGCGGAGTTTCCCCCGACTTTCCAGAGTTGCCTTACCCATCTGCGGTTCATGATACCTGAGAGATTTCGGGCGATTTCCCCTTCGGTGGCCAGCTTGCGCCAGCTCTCTCCCGCAGACAAACAGTGACAGAACAATCTCGTAAAACGCAATGCTCCACCACACGACAAGATTCGTTTATCTTAATCCGCTTTGGGAGTCATGCAGAATTGTTGTCTTCAACCGACAATTACCCGGAATTTTGCGACAAAATTTTTATGCGCAACAGTCACCAAATATGGTGATTTGTCTGTTGCGAACAGAGATTGTGATCACAAAATGACCAAGCTGCGCAAAAGGCGTGCAATCGACAGGCTGAATTGCACAGCAGCTATGCAAATCTGTCTCTGCAAGTTTCAAAGCAACCAGCCTATATGCTGTTTGCAACAAAGAGATTTGATTTTTACTAGGTGAGAGAAATGAACCTGATCCGCTCGTACAACAACTGGCGCCGTTACCGCAACACAGTCAACGAACTGAGCCGCCTGAGCCAGCGTGAACTCAACGACCTTGGCATCATGCCTTCGGAAATTCCGTTCGTAGCACGCAAGGCTGCTGCTCGCTAAGAGCACCAAAAAGGCTTCTGCCTTTATCTGGACCGCCTCCCAAAAAATAGTGCGGTCTTTACAGTTTCCAGAGTTTTCACCGGGGTGTTCCCTCCTCCCATTTTCCTCGGTGATATAAAGACCGGCATTCCTCCTCCCAAGCCGGTCTTACCCTAAATGACACCCGCCGCTCCTCCCGCGGTGGGTGTTATTTTTTGTGCATTTCACTGCGCAGAAAGCACTGCTTTTTCTCGGCCCAGACGATCAATCAGTATCGAACCAGCAAAGACTAGCAATCCTGCCAAAGCCAGGAAACCGCCGACCGTTCCGGTTGAAGTCCAGCCATAGCCCCAGGCGATTGCAAGTCCGCCGAGCCATGCGCCCAACGCATTCGCAAGATTAAGCGCAGAATGGTTCAAAGCGGCGGCGAGTGTTTGCGCATCAGCCGCAACATCCATCAGACGGGTTTGCAGAGCGGGAACGAGCGCAAAACCACCCCCTACCAGAAGCACACTTAAGAATGCAGTTGCTGGATGCTGCATCAACGTGGGGAATGCAAACATCACGGCCATATCATAAAGCAGCACCCCGCCAATCGTCCCCATAACAGAGCGGTCCGTGAGTTTAGAGCCGACAATATTGCCAAGCACCATCCCAAGACCGAACATCACGAAGACAATCGGCATCCATTTCGCATCGATAAGCGAGACTTGTGTCACTGTTGCCGCGACATAGGAGAATACCGAAAACAATCCACCAGTGCCGACAGCACCAATCGCAAGCGTGAGAAGCACCTGCTTACGCCGCAAAGCTCCAAGCTCGCGCAAAGGTGATGCGCCCTCTTCCGCTGGTCGTTTGGGGACAAAAATCATGACCATAACCATGGTCAGAATAGCAATCAGACCAACTGCCGCAAACATAGCGCGCCATCCGGCAATCTGGCCGAGCCATGTTGCAAGTGGGGTACCGACAAGTGTTGCAACAGTCAGGCCGGACATAACACGACCGACAGCCTGTGCGCGCTTTCCTGGCTCAGCTAACGAGGCTGCAACCAGCGAAGCAACACCAAAATATGCACCATGCGGAAAACCCGCGATAAAGCGCATGAAATAAAGACTGGTGTAATTCTGCATAAATGCACTGGCGAGATTGCCAAATGCAAACATCGCCATGAAAAGAAAGAGCAGCTTTCGACGATCAAGCTTTGCACCAATAATGGCAAGAACGGGCGCGCCTATCAAAACGCCCAGTGCATAAGAACTGATCAGGTGACCTGCCGATGGCATATCGACATGAAGGTCGCGTGCAATATCCGGCAGAAGTGCCATAATTGCGAATTCTCCGGTGCCAATACCGAAGCCGCCGAGAGCGAGTGCCAGCTCCGCCAGTCGCTCAGGCGAGCGTGACGACGTTTTCGGCGATAAAGCCGAAGTCTGATTCTTTGACATAAATGGGCCTGAAGGGAGTGGAGGATGTCGGATAATCTTACCATCCCTCTCAGGCAAAGGCGATACGCTTTATTGTAACAAGCACGCGAGAAAACAGCTTTACTTCGCCGCTACAACTTCGATCTCAACCTTAAATTCTTCGCGGGTAAATCCGGAGACAATCATTAACGTCGACGCCGGTGCTGGCTGAGGGAAAAGCCGGTCACGTACATCCATATAAGCGCGCATATAAGAACGATCTGTCACATAGGCGTTGATGCGCACGACATTGGAAAAATCCATGTCGCCATCGCGCAGGATACGCCGAATATTCTCAAAGCAAAGCTCAGCCTGCGCACCTGCATCTTCCGGCACACTGCCATCGGCTGCAACCCCAAGCTGGCCGGAACAAAACACCAGTTCCGCACCCGCACGCACCTTCACGCCATGACTATAGGCAGCGAACGGGGCCGCCATATCTTGTGGCAGCAAATGTTTCAAAGTGGTCATATTATACCTTACTGTTTTGGAGCGCTTGCCAGCAGCTCTTTCAGGCGCGCGCTGCCTGATGCAATATCGTCTTCGGTCGGGCTGATGCCTGCCGCAAGAAGCCGTCGCGAAATCATGTGATCTGCCGGACGATTGATAGAATCGACCGCAATCAGCCTGTCGCCTGCAAAATGAAACACCGAGAAGGCATTGTCTTCGAGGTTGCCTGACAGGATATGCCGGTCGGCATCGAAGGAAAGCCCCGCCGTCTGCAATTTCATATCGCCCTGATCGGACCAGAACCATGCAACTTCGCGGAAGGGAGTTGCTCGTCCGACAATTGCACGCGCAACATGCTTGGCCTGATCGGTTGCATTCTGCACCGATTCAAGACGCACGCGACGACCGGCGTGGAAATGCTCATAGCTGACGCAATCGCCAATCGCATAAACATGCTCGCTCGAAGCGCGCGTATGCTGGTCAACCACGATGCCATTATCAATTAAAAGACCAGCTTCCGCAGCCAGTTCGACATTTGGTACCGCACCTGTCCCGAGCACGACCATGTCTGCCGGAAACAGTGTACCATCGGAAGTTCTGACCGCTTTCACACGGCCATTTTCACCTTCAATTGCTTCAACACCCAGGCCCGTCAGAAGTGTCATTCCAGCGGCACGGCTGCGTGCTTCAACATGAGCGGAAATATGTGTGGCAACCGAGCGGCCCAGCACGCGTGGTGCTGCCTCAATCAGCACGGTCTTTTTGCCAAGAGCCAGCGCGCTATGCGCCATTTCAAGGCCAATAAATCCGCCGCCAATAATGACGACATTTTCAACATTCGGCATTTTGTCAGCAATGCGCCGCGCATCATCGACCCGACGCAACGTTACCACGCCGTCAAGATCAACGCCCGGCATATCGGGAATGCGGGCGCGTGCGCCGGTCGCAAACACCAATTCCGACCAGCCAAGCGTGCTGCCATCGTTAAGCGTAACGGTTTTGTCAGCAACAGAAACGCTACTCACACGCTGGCCGAACCGCATCTGAATATTGTTGTCGCGATAGGCGCTTTCCGGGCGCAGCACGAGAATGCCTGCTTCGGGCGCTTTGAGATAGGACTTGGACAGCGGCGGCTTATGATAGGGAATACTGACCTCGTCATTAATGAGTACGATTTCGCCCGCATAGCCTTCCTGCCTTAGGCTGATTGCGGCCTGCGAACCGGCATGGCCCGCACCAATAATAATACATCTCTCGTCCATGGCACCTCCGGAATTTTCCCACGCATCATAACCATGTGGCGGGCTGTCGCGTGGCGAATTCGTCACGGATTCACACCTTAATTGCATGCATGCTCAACTTTTTAAACATTTAGTTTGACCGATCGGTCAGATTGTTTAGTAGGAGACTCTAACTCCTCCCCCATTTCTTTAGGAGCGGCCATCGTGAAACGATATTGGTCAGATTATACGAGCGAAGCGTTCTCACGCCTTGAGCGCGATAAGATCTTGGCAATTCTGCCTGTTGGCGCTATCGAGCAGCACGGTCCTCATCTGCCGGTTGCCGTCGATGCAGCCATCGTTGACGGAATGGTCAAGGAAACCATTGCCCGCCTGCCTGATGAAAGCCATGCACTGTTTCTGCCGACACAGGCCATCGGCAAGAGCAATGAGCATAGCCGCTACCCCGGATCTCTGACTTTTTCGGCAGAAACAATCATTCGCATGTGGTACGAAATTGGTGCCTGCGTTGCAGCCAGCGGCGTGCGCAAGATGGTACTTTTGAACAGCCATGGCGGCCAGATCAGTATTATGGATATTGTCGCGCGCGAGCTGCGCATCCGGCACAACATGATGGTGGTGAGCGTTAACTGGTTTGCACTTGGTATGCCCGAGGGCGTTTATAGCGAACACGATCTCAAGCATGGAATTCATGCTGGCGACATGGAAACATCTGTCATGCTTGAACTACACCCCGATCTTGTTGATATGTCGAAAGCACAAAATTTCCATACACTTACGGAAGTTTTTGAAAGCGATTTCAAGCATCTTTCATTGAGCGGTGGCGCAAAACCGGCATGGCAGATGCAGGATATAAATCCTTCTGGCGCGGCGGGTAATGCAACGCTTGCCACCGCTGAAAAGGGACGCAAAACCATCGATTTTGCGGCAGAACGGCTGGTCGAAGTGCTTGCCGAGATCGAACGAGCGCCGCTCTCGTGGCTTGACAACCAACCAGCCTGGTAAGGACGTGAGCGTGGCCCCCAACTCGCAAACCGCATCTCCCCTGATCAATATCGACAGCGTCTACAAGCAATATGGCACTGGCGTGATGGCCGTGAGCGACATGTCGCTCAAGATCGAACAAGGTCAGTTCGTAAGTTTTCTCGGTCCATCGGGTTGCGGCAAGAGCACGGCACTGCGCATGATTGCCGGGCTTGAATCGATTTCTGCAGGCCAGATTCATGTCAACGGCCATGCACCCGGTAAAGGTACATTGGGCGCACAGGATATTGGCTTTGTGTTTCAGGAGCCGACGCTGATGCCTTGGGCCAGCGTGTTTGATAATGTCTATCTGCCCTTGCGCCTTTCGGGCATGTCGCGAAAAGAAGCCACGCCCCGCGTCGAAGAAGTGCTGACACAGGTCGGCCTTTCGCGCTTTGCCAGCGCCTTTCCGCGTGAACTCTCTGGCGGCATGAAAATGCGCGTTTCGATTGCGCGTGCTCTGGTCACGCGTCCCCGGCTTTTGCTGATGGACGAGCCCTTCGCTGCGCTCGACGAGATGACCCGTTTCAAGCTCAACAATGACGTTTTGCGGCTTTGGCGCGAACATGGCCTGACGGTCATTTTCGTGACCCACAGCATTTATGAGTCCGTCTATCTCTCAAACCGCGTCATCGTCATGGCTGCGCGCCCGGGCCGTGTGGTGGCTGATATTGCCATTGAAGGCAATTATCCGCGTGCTGAAAATTACCGGACCACCGAAGCTTACGCGAAATATTGCGCAGAAGTCTCCGACACGCTGACGGCGACGCTCTCGTCCGAAGACATCGATCATTGAGGACGCGGAAATGAACCAGATTCAAAACGAACTGCCTGTTCTCAATTCCGAACAACACCGCCTTGCCCGCCGCGAGCGCAATCTGCGCATCCTCTTGCCAACATTTGCGATCATCGTGGCACTTGGCATATGGGAAGGTCTGGTGCGCTTTTATGAAGTGCCGCATTACCTGATACCGGCACCATCGCTGATTGCCGAAACCCTGGTGAAGGATGGACCGTCACTGATGACGTCCATGGGGTTCACAATCAAACTCACGCTGATTTCGCTGCTCTGTGCGATTGTCGGCGGCGTCCTGCTTGGCATGGTGTTTGCTCTGTCGCGCCCGATTGAAATGGCGTTTTTTCCCTTTGCGGTTATCCTTCAGGTAACGCCGGTAATCGCCATCGCACCGCTAATACTGATCTATGTGCGCGATACGTTTTCCGCACTGCTGATTTGCGCATGGATAGTTGCCTTCTTCCCGATCTTGTCGAACACTGTCATCGGCCTGCGAAGTGCCGATCATAATCTGCGCGATCTCTTCAAGCTTTATCGCGCCTCGCCCTGGCAGCGGCTGCGCTATCTGCTTGCACCAAGCGCTCTGCCTTACTTCATGGCAGCGCTCAAAATCGCAGGTGGTCTGTCGCTGATTGGTGCTGTGGTGGCAGAATTTGTTGCAGGCAGCGCTGGTCAGAGTACAGGTCTTGCCTCACGTATACTAGAATCAAGTTTCCGCAATGAAATCCCGCGCATGTTTGCGGCCTTGTTCCTCGTTTCGCTCTTAGGCGTGGTGATTTTTCTGATCACTAGCTGGCTGTCGCGCCTTGTTCTCGGACGCTGGCATGAAAGCGAGATTCGCCGTGAGCGATAAGATGTTGAAGGGCGTCGCTATCGCTGGCATGAACGGTCATCACGACATCAGCATCGAAGCTGGGCGCATTGCCTCAATCACGCCTTCACAGGCAACGAATGGTGGCTTTATCACGCCGCTTCTCGCCGATGTGCATGTGCATCTCGACAAGACATTTACCATAGGCCGCATTGCTGAGCGTAGCAGCGCAAAGGTCGAATGCTTGTTTGATGCCATTGATCTGATGAATGCGGACCGCCAAAACTGGAGCGCCGACGATATTCGCAGCCGCGCGACACGCGGCTTAGAAGCTGCCTTTGCGCGAGGTGTCGGCGCGATGCGCACGCATGTCGATTGGACCCTGCCGGAAGTGCCGACCGCATGGCCTATACTCAATGAGTTGCGTGAGGAATGGAAAGATCGAATTGATCTTCAACTTGCAGCCCTCATTCATGGCGATCTGGTGCTTGATGCTGGCAACGACATTGCCAAGCATGTTGCAAAAGATGGCGGTGTGCTCGGCGCGTTCTTTTATCGCAACGCCGATCTTGAAACCAAAATTGAAGAAATGTTCCGCCTAGCGTTTCAATATGATCTCGATCTCGACTTCCATATCGATGAAGGTCTGGAGATTGAAGCGGACGGCTTTTCACTAATCGTCGATGCCACCAAACGGCATAAGATGGGCGGACGTGTGCTTTGTGGCCATGCATGTTCATTGTCATTGCGTACACCGGATGAGCTAAAACGTATTCTTGATGCAGCCGCTGAGGCGGGCACGGCTCTGGTTTCGCTGCCAACCTCCAATCTCTATCTGCAAGACAGGCTTGGTGGAAAGTCGCCACGCCTGCGTGGTGTAGCGCCCCTCAAAGAAGCGCGTGTGGCTGGCATAGATGTCATACTCGGGTCTGACAATGTGCGAGACGCTTTCTATCCTTATGGCGACTATGATCCGCTTGCGATCCTTCGCCTCGCAGCACCCGTCTGTCACCTTGAGCCGGAAGACTGGCTCGACAGCGTCACAACCCTGCCCGCCCATATTATGCGAAGCGAGCGCGTTCAACCGCTGCAAGCAGGCGGGCCTGCAAACTTCATCTGGCATGACGCTACAGACATCAATGACCTCATCAGCCGTCCGCAGGCGCGTCGCGTCATCTGGCGCGATGGCAAACAAGTTTAATCGGAGAACCCCATGAATTCTGTCGCACCACAGCGCATCTATGACTGGGCCGCGTTTCGCGCCGAAATCGAAGGTATCCGCATTTATGACGACCCCAAGCAGGTCGAGCTGCGGTCCCGCGATTATTTCTGGTATAGCCCGATCCTGACGGAAGACATCGGCCATTATTTGGGCGATCTCGTTGTTATCCCAAAAGATCAGGATGAAGTACGCCGCGTGGCAGCAGCTGCTGCGAAGCTGCGTATCCCCATCACCGTGCGCGGTGGTGGCACCGGCAATTATGGTCAGTGCGTTCCGCTCGAAGGCGGTGTTATTCTCGATATGACAAAGATCGACCGCATCATCGCAATCGAACCGGGCAAGGTTCGCGTTGAAGGTGGCGCACGTATTTCGCGCCTTGATGATGCAGCACGCGAAACGGGTCAGGAACTTTTGATGTATCCCTCCACCCGTCGTATCGCCACCATTGGTGGCTTTTTCTCCGGCGGTTCGGGCGGCATTGGTTCCCTGCGTCATGGAATGTTGCGCGACGACGGCAATGTCTATTCCGTCAAGGTTCTGACGGTTGAACCCGAGCCTAAAATCATTGAGCTTACCGGCCGCGATATTCACAAGGTCCAGCATGCTTATGGCACAAATGGCATCATTCTGGAGCTCGAAATTGGCCTGACGAAGGCAACAGAATGGGTACATACTGCAGCATTATTCGATAGTTATGAGGCAACGCTAAAATTCTGCCTTAAGGCGCTTGAAGAAAACCTCGATTGCTACCTTCTCACAACAGTCGATCGTCGCTTTGCGCGTTTCTATATCAAGTTTGGTGATCTGTTTCCATCCGACAAGGATGCAGTCTTTGCCATGATTGCGCCGGGAGAAGTGGCGCGTTTTGAAAGCCTCGCCACCGAATTTGGCGGAAGAGTTTCTTTCTCAAAAACGCTCGAAGAACTGCACAAGGCAGGGCTACAGCCCGCCTATGAATGCGGCTGGAACCACACCACCTTGCAGGCTCTGAAAGCTGAACCGGGGTGGACCTATCTGCAAGTTGCCTATCCCCGCCCCTTCGACATTGATGTGGTGACGCGCCAGATTGCACGTTATGGCGAGACGCAATATATGCATCACGAAATGGCACGCCTTGAAGGCGAAGTGCAGATTTTCGCGCTCCCGCTGGTGCGCTTTGAAGATCGTGAGGCGATGTATCGTCTGATCGAAGAACTTGAACAGGTCGACGGTTGCGACATCTACGATCCTCATGCCTACACCATCGAGGATGGCGGCATGAAGGAAATTGACAGCGTTCAGATCGAATTCAAAAAACAGGCTGACCCTTATGGCTTGCTCAACCCAGGCAAAACCCGCGGCTGGACAGCCGACATGGTAGTAAAAGACTAATCAAAGGGAACCAAAATGAAAAAAACACTCGTTGCGGCATTGGCTGCAGTTTCGCTCGGCCTTTCCGCACAGATGGCCTATGCGCTCGATAAGGTAACGCTCGGCACCAACTGGCTGGCACAGGCCGGTCATGGCGGCTTTTATCAGGCTATTGCTGACGGCACTTATCAAAAACACGGTCTTGATGTGACCATCGAAATGGGTGGACCGCAGGTCAATAACCGCCCGATGCTTGCCGCAGGTCGTCTCGATTTTCTGCTGACCGGCAATCTTCTGCTGTCATTCAACAATGTCGCCAATGGCGTGCCGACAACGGTTGTGGCTGCTTTCTATCAGAAAGACCCGCAGGCGCTCATGGCGCATGAAGGCGAATACAAAGATTTTAAAGACCTAACCAATGCGCAAACGATCTTGATCTCCAAAGACGGTCAGTTCTCGTTCTGGCCATGGCTCGTTAAGGAATTTGGTTTCAAGGATGAGCAGCTTCGCCCTTATGGTTATAGCCTCGCACAATTTCTGAGCGACAAGAAAACCGTACAGCAGGCCTATGCTACCGCCGAACCACTTTATGCCGAAAAGGAAGGCGCTAAGGTTACAACTTTCCTACTTGCTGATCAGGGCTTCAACACCTATGCCAATACGATTGAAACACGGCAAAAGCTGATTGAAGAAAACCCGGAACTGGTACAGCGTTTTGTAACGGCCTCCATCGAAGGTTGGAACAACTTCCTCTATGGCGACAACAGCAAAGCCTATGAGCTGATCCTCAAAGACAATGCGGATATGACCAAGGAAACGCTGGACGCTGAACTTGCTCGCATCAAGGAATTGCAACTGATCGATAGTGGCAACACACTCGAAAAGGGTATCGGTGCCATCGACATGAAGCGCGTGAAAGAGTTTTACGAACTTGCACGCAAGGCGGGCATTGTCAGCGGTGACGAACTCGACATGAGCAAAGTTGCAACCGATGCCTTCGTGAATAAGGGCGCAGGTCTCGACATTAAGAAGCAACTGGGCCAGTAAACGCCTTTAAACTAGCGGCGGTCAAATATGACAATCCACAAAGGGAATGACGATAACGAACTGACCGGACGAGACAAAGTTCTCGGCCGCCGGCGTCGCATTCTCGGCGCGATCCGCACCGCCGCTATTGATGAATTTGCCGAAAAGGGGCTTGTCGGCGCATCAACGCAAGGTATCGCGCATCGCGCCGGCCTCACAAAGCCGCAACTTCACTACTATATTTCCAGCAAAGAAGAGCTTTACGAAGATATTATCGTTTTCATTCTTGATGAATGGGAAGAAATCTTCCTCGGTGCCAGCACCGAGGAAGATCCGGCCAAGGTGATCCGGCAATATATCCACGCCAAGCTTTTATACAGCCAGAAAAATCCGAAGGCTTCGCGGCTTTTCACCACCGAAATTGCCAATGGTGCGCCCTATCTTAGCCGCCACTGGGCGAAGCATGTCAGCGCCACCCATAATGCGGTGAAGCTTATCCAGTCATGGGTTGATGACGGCCGCATAAAGCCTGTCGATCCGCTGCTGTTCCAGATGCATATCTGGGCGGTTACGCAACATTATGCGGATTTCGAAACGCAGGTCCGCAGCATGATGAAACTTACTAAAGACGACCCGCTTGACCTCGAACGCATCGAGAAAGAAGTCTCATCGCTGTTCCTGCGGGCCTGTGGTCTGGAATAAGCTTGATTTGAAATAGAAAGGAGCAGGTTCCTCCCCAAGAACCTGCTCCCGAATGCATCGCCCCCCGCCAAGGTGGTCGATGCTATAGCTATATCTCCCAAGACAAAGTCTCTCACAGCTTGAAAAAGATATATCTGATCTAAAGCAACTTTAACGCACGTTAGCGCTAATTTGCAACCTCATTCTTGCGGGACATTTCTCAATTTTTAAGATCAAACGCAACGCATAAAACAACGAAAAAGCCCGGATCTAAAACCGGGCTTTAACAATTATTTGAAAACTTTATTCAGCTAGCCATTCCTTGATACGGTCAGGATTGTCGGCAATATATTTGTCGACAGCCTTTTCATAAGAAGTTTCCTGAGCGTCGAACATTGCAGTTTCAAGCTCATCAATCGGAATGCTCATCTTGGCGAGGAATGCCGCAGCTTTCGGATTGTCTTCCTTGAAACCCTTGCGTGCAATGGCATCAACATGTTCTGCGCCGCCCAATGCACCTTCCGGATCAGCAATATAGCGCAGCTTGTATTTGCCAAACATCCAATGCGGGCTCCATGAGGTGGCAACAAACCAGCCATCGGAACGTGTCGCACGGTCAACTGTTGTCAGCATTGCCGCTTCACTGGAGATGTTGAGCTTGTAATCAAGGCCGTATTTCTTGATTGCTTCTTCCGACAAACGGGTAAGGCCCGCGCCCGGATCAATGCCCTGAATCTCGCCCTTCAGTTTTTCGCGAACTTCCGGCTTTTTGAGGTCTTCAATCGAACTGATTTCGCTCTCAGGAATGTAATCCGGAACGATCCAGCCGAGCTTTGCACCTTCATAAAGCGGTCCGAGGTTTTCGACCTTGTCTTCGACACGCTTGTAATAATCAGCATGTGTTTCCGGCAACCAGGCCATCATCATCGCGTCAATATCACCACGGCTTACGCCCTGATAAAGAGGCGCAACATCTGTCTGAACCAACTCAACCTTCTGGCCGAGATTGTCCTGAATAATCTTTGCAGCAAGCTTGGTCACAAATTCTGCGTCGGACCATGGGGCCCAGCCGATTTTCACGGTATTGCTATCCTGAGCGAAAGCTGCTCCTGCACTCATGCTGCCTGCAACGAGGGCCGCGAGGCCGATTTTGGTCAGTTTACCTAACATAGCTTCTCCTTTGAATTGAACGTGTTCCCATGTGTTTTTGTTCATGCTTCCTGCTTACGGAATGGGTGTGAGGACGTTTCATCACCGCTCTTCTTCATGAAGGACAACCTTTTGAAGAAGCCCAGCACACCGCCGGAATTTCCTTTGCCGAAGCTTTGCGTGATGCGATCCAGAATGACAGCCAGAATGACCACGGCAAGACCACCTTCAAAACCCTTGCCAACATCAAGGCGCTGAATGCCGGTCAGAACCGTATTGCCAAGACCGCCAGCACCGATCATCGACGCAATAACAACCATCGAAAGTGACAGCATGATTGTCTGGTTCATACCGGCCATAATCGATGGCATGGCGTTTGGAAGCTGAACCTTGAAGAGCAACTGCCGCGATGTGCAGCCAAATGCGAGACCCGCTTCGACAAACTCTGCGTCAACCTGACGGATACCGAGATTGGTCAGGCGCACCACCGGCGGCATTGCAAAGATGACCGTCGCAATTGTACCGGGCACCGCACCGAGCCCGAAAAACATAGCAGCCGGAATAAGATAGACGAATGCAGGCATCGTCTGCATGAGGTCGAGAACCGGACGAATGACAGACACAACCGTGTCATTACGTGCCATTGCAATACCAAGCGGGATACCGATGACCACTGCAATAATCGTGGAAGCCAGCACAAGCGACAGGCTTTCCATTGTACCGCTCCACAGCCCCATGTGGATTATGAGTGCGAGTGCAAGCACTGTGAAAATTGCAAATTTCCAGCCAACGCGCCATAGCGCCAGCAGAGCGAGAATTGCAATGCCCGCATAGGGCGGAATTGCCAGAAGCGCGTTTTGAATACCATCGGTTACAAAACCGATTGTGGCTGCGATCATATCAAGCGCAGGCGTAAAATGATCGAGGATATAATTGACGATCGTATCCGCCCATCCGCCGATACTGAAATTCAAATCCATGGTTTACCGTCCATTTCAGATCGAGTTACCTATGGCCGGGCGAATGCCCAAAAACCTAAGAAATTGTAGCAACACAGTTCAGTCCGCGCGGTCCCCTGCGCGGCCCAGACTCTCAAGCAATGCCGATTTACTGATAGCACCGAGATAGCGGTTATGCCGGTCGGTGACTGGCACTGGCCACGGGCTTTCAGCAACGCG
>Ga0308165_1004460_pt1 | contig 13798 bp, 10 predicted proteins | sample PhyWR2_FD_201032 | JGI IMG/M metagenome (GOLD analysis project Ga0308165, IMG submission 201032) | Phyllosphere microbial communities from UC Gill Tract Community Farm, Albany, California, United States - DLSLW.R2 | ecosystem: Host-associated > Plants > Phyllosphere > Unclassified | place: USA...
CGTAATTTTATAGGCATCCTTGTCGAACGTGATCGTCTCGTCCGTCAACGCTTTATAATAAATCTTATCCATGGCGTCACTGGCATTCGAAATCAACTCACGTAAAAAGATTTCCTTATGTGTGTAGATGGAATGAATCATCATTTCGAGCAATCGTTTCGATTCGGCTTTAAATTGTTTCGTTTCCATTTTCGATACCCCCTGTTCAGTTTTAGCACTCTATTATCAAGAGTGCTAATTCATTTCCATTATTACGGATACGAAAACGACTGTCAATCCTCTGCCTCATAGAATGCATCGAGTTTTTCGCGGAAATGTTGTCCGATCTCCCGCAGCCCGTTCGTTGAGCCATACGTCCCATGACTTCGTCCATTTTCATCGACGCGGCTGCCGAGACCGAGGAACTGTTCGCCCGGTTTAAAATGAAGTCCGATGACAGGCAAATCAAATCTAGCCGAATACCCGAATTCGACGACGGCGTCCGGATAATCGGGTAAAGGGACGGGATTTTCCCAGACGGTACTTGAATCTAGTTTCCGAAAACGGTCCGTATGCTCCCGGCCGAGCAAAATGATGCCATGCAGGGAAAAAAGCGGCAGTAGTTTCATGAAAAAGGTTTGTCCAAAAGCGGATTGCTCCAGTTCCTGTCGCATCGAAATCATCCCCATATACCGTTTCGTCGGGAGCGGAAAGAAATCGGTATGGATGACGGATTGGAGAGAGGAATCGTACAGCGACGCCCCCAGTCCGTTTAAGAATCCTTCCAGTTTTCCACCCTGCTCCTTTCCGAACCAGGTTTTGTAGACATCTTTTTGTTTAAAATAGTCATTAAACTTACCGATGCTTTGTTCCAGGTTGTCGTCGGTCAGATACGTCTCTAAAGACATGTCCGGCTCAAGTAAAAAGAACGGTCCCGTCGAATCAAACCGCAAAGTACCGTCTTTGGTTAAAAACTGTCCGGCGGACGGATTCGTCGCGACCGTCAGCCAGCTTTTTTTCGCCGCATCACCAAACCATAAGACCGGCGTCGTTCCCTCGATCAGTTCTTCTTTCATCCGTCCATTCTTCAACTCCATCTGATGCTGAACGGCTTCCATTAAGAGTTTTTTTGCTGCTTTTTGTTGTTCTGATGTCAGCGTTCTCATTCCTTTCGTGTTGCGCTTTCTTGTTTGAGTTGTTCCCGTTCCTTAAAAACGTTAGACAGTTCGATGGGTTTAGCCCGATTGATGGAGGGAATGATTCATAAGGTAAAGTACACCATCGGATATTATTTTTTAGGAGGAGATTTTTGATGAAACGACTTGAAAACAAAGTAGCCGTCATTACCGGCTCAGCGACAGGAATCGGTCAGGCGACGGCACTCGTCTTTGCCGAACAGGGAGCGACGGTCGTCTGTGCAGACGTCGAACTTGAAAAAGCACAAGTAACGGTTGAAAAAATTAAAGAAGCCGGCGGGAAAGCAGAGGCTGTTCATGTCGATGTCTCACAAGTAGACAGCGTGAAGCAACTCGCAGACCACCTACAATCTACATACGGAACGGTTGATGTTCTGTTCAACAATGCCGGGATTGATCAACAGGGCGGGAAGGTGCATGAATACCCGATCGAACTGTTTGATCAAATCATCGCCGTCGATTTACGCGGAACGTTCTTAACGAGTAAATTCGTCATTCCATTGATGCTGAAGAACGGCGGATCAATCATCAATACGTCATCGATGTCGGGACGTGCAGCCGACTTGAACCGTTCCGGCTACAATGCCGCGAAAGGCGGTATTGCCAACTTCACACGGGCGATGGCGATTGATTATGCCCGCGACGGTATCCGCGTCAATTCGCTTTCACCGGGGACGATTGAAACACCGCTCATCGATACACTCGTCGGTGGAAAAGAAGAAGAACAAGGCAAACAGTTCCGCGACGCCAACGCCTGGATCACACCGCTCGGTCGTCTCGGGAAACCGCGTGAGATGGCGACGGTTGCCCTGTTCCTGGCGTCAGATGACAGCTCTTACGTCACCGGCGAAGACATCACAGCCGACGGCGGCATCATGGCGTACACATGGCCGGGCGAGATGTTAATCGACGACAAATGGAAAACAGAGGCTGAATAAACGGCTTCAGTTTTCTGTTCAGCACGGTTCCCGAATCAGGAATCGTGTTTTTTTGTTCATTTTCAAACGATTGAAGTTTAAGAAATTCAGTTCTTTTAAATATTTTGGGCATTCGTTCACCTCACGCAACTGCCTGGAAACGGGAACAGGACCATAAAGGAGGAGAAATTATGCTTACAGAACCGATTACTTATTTGCAACGCTGTTTACAAATTCCAAGTACCAATCCACTCGACGGGGAAGAGAACGTCGCAACCTATGTCTATGAGTTGCTGACCTCTCACGGTATCAAGACAGACTGGATTGAAGTTTCTCCGAAACGGATTTGTCTTGTCGCCACGGTCGAGGCCGGTGCTGCTGCCGTTGAACCGAAAACGATTGGCTTCTCTGGTCACCTCGATACGGTACCGGTCAAAATCAGTGAATGGACAAAAGATCCGTTCGGTGGTGCAATCGAGGACGGACGGATCTACGGACGCGGTGCTTCCGACATGAAATCCGGTGTCATGGCGATGGTCAGTACAATGATCGAATTGAATCAACGTGATGACTTACCGAACCGTCTGAAATTATTAATTACATCGGATGAAGAAAACGGGATGACCGGAGCCCGTCATTTAACGGCACGTGGTGACGCCGATGATTTAGACGCTCTGTTGATTACGGAACCGACAAGCGGTTTTCTCGGCTATTCACAAAAAGGGGTCGTCGGCGTCGAAATATCCTGCGTCGGAAAAAGTGCACACAGCTCTTCACCACAGCTTGGTAAAAACGCCATCGATGATTTGTATCGTGTCATCCGCGAAATCAAATCCGACCGGTTTACGATGACCAATCAACGTCACCCGGAGCTCGGTCCGGTCGTCGCTTCCATCACGTCGATCACAGGCGGCGAAGGTCCGAACGTCATTCCGAGTAAAGCCGCGTTCTATATGGATATCCGGACAATTCCGGGATTCGGACGCGAACAGGTCTTGCAGGCACTGGAAGAAGTCAATCAACGTCTGCGTCAACAGGACAACAGTTTTTCGATGAAGGTCACGGTCATCAAGGATATCCCCTCCTGTGAAACGGACCGTGACGATCCGTTCTTACAGATTGTCGCGGATACGATGGAATCCATCCGACAGAAGCCGACAAAACGCGTCGCGATTCCAGGCGGGACAGACGGTGCCATGTTCAGCCAGGCTGACCGAAGCTTTCCGATCGCGGTCGCTTCGTTCCACGATTTCCGATTGGCGCATCAAATCGATGAGTCGATTCCGCTGTCGGAATATGCGGAAACGATTGAGTTATGTACGTGTCTCGCTTTACATGACTACGCTTAAAAAATACGACACAAAAACACTTGTCGCAGACCTTAAAGGATTGTCTGCAACAAGTGTTTTTGATCGTGTTCACTCTTGGCATTCGTTATATTGCTCACTATCTTTTATTAAATGTGTGAGCAGCCCTTCTTGATAACCAGCCAACTTCTTGTCTCTCATTTGTTTTGCTAAATCGATTAACTGAACATGCCGGACGCTGTTTAACTTGCTTAGTCGCTCTTGATTCAAATGAACAGATGGCAAAGACAACGTGTAGTCGGCAGGCGACATTCTCCATAAAACACCCTGCTTTGGATAACGTTCTAAAATCCGTTGCGCCATTTGAAGTCCTTCCGGATCAAAATCACCACTGTAATGAATCCTGCAACCGGCTACTGCCAGCAAATCAAGCATTTGCCAGCCGGCAATTCGAATTTGACCATGTGTACAAATCAAGTTCATTGTCGGAACATCATCCAGGATAGCAGAGAATACCCCTGAATTCTCAACGACAAATACATCTTTTCCTTGACTCAAATGACAACCGTCCAACCGCAATATCTCTCGCAATGGGACGTTTAAAACACTTTGTTGCTGACTGGCTGTTGCGAATACCGGGTGGAGGTCCCCTTTATATGTCGCTTGAATATTCGCAATTGAAATGAAATTCGAAATATCATCGCGTAAGATACCGAACGTGAGTAACAATCCATTGATTGCTTCACTCGAGGTTGGATAACCTTCTCGTTGATTAGACGAATGATACAGATAATGAATGAGACATCTTCCTAAAACTGTTGATCCGTCGAAGGCATGTGGGTCACCCGCTATGCGTTGCGCATACACCGAAATTCGCTCCAAATCAGCCGGTTTTTCGGTAATCGCAAGATGAAGTGTCTTTAAAATCGTCTCATTTTCATCTAGCTGTTTCAGAATCCAATGATGTTTTTCATTTTTTGCTTCAAGCAATGATAACCAATCTGATAATTGAGGATAACTGATTTTCCATTGCTCGAATTTCTGTCGTCTCAGTTCTTGTTCATCCATTCGGAGTTGTTGCTTCCACAAAATCGGCTCTTGAAAGTACAGTTCCAATAGTTCATGTAAATCGGCAACTTGAAAACGTGTTTCCTGAAGGCGACGTTCGAACAGTCGTAACGAAACCGTTGGGTTCTCTTGTAGGTGATGAACCGGTCGTTTTAAAAAACCGCTGAGATGATCCAGCTCTTCCTTTGTGAATTGTTCAATTTTGACCGTTCCGCTTACTTTTCCTAATGATTCGTACTTTTTCCGAAACAGTTGAAACAGTTTTTTATAAACAGGATACTGAGTAAAATAATTAAGCGCTTCTTCCGCATGGTTACTCATTGCTCTACCCTAGATTTCCCGTCCCATTCATAGCGCATGACTGTAACGAAGTTTGCATTTTTAGGTCGAAGTAACTCGATGATCGCCAGTGACGAAACCGTCGCATAATCGCCCCATAACACTTGAGAATTCATGATGTAATTAAATCCTAATGCTTCTACTACTTCAAACATTTCACTGATGTTATTCTCGTCAACTCCGGCAAATGCTTCATCCAACGAGATGATATAAGGTGCGTCTTGTTTCGCCTTCTGATACCTCGAATAACAGGCAGTGAACAATGGCACATACATCGCCATCGCCTTCTCTCCCCCACTGAACTTGAAGAAGGCATCATTTTTTAATTCACGTTTCGGCTCATTTGGTCGCACATACCATAATTCAAAGGAAAACCATTTTCGGTAATCCAACACGTTTTGAAGCACTTGAAGTAGTGTCTGTCCTTCTCCAGACTCTAACATCATCTGTTTTGCAAACTGAATCCGCGAACGAAAATGTGCGGTAATCCGATCGAAGTCATCATCCTTCAGCAATCTTGCATCTTGCTCTAACAAGTCGACTAACGCCTTTGTATCCATTTCCTGTTCAGAATCTGCCGTCTTCGGAACCCACTTGATTGAAAATTTCAATCCAGATGATGTATCTTGATTTTCCATCAAGTCTTTCATATTTTTTGTCCATTGTTTAGCATTATGAATTTTCGCACGCAGCATCTTCCCGACGGAGTCTAATAGGATGTCTTCATACAATTGACGATCTAATGCGCTTAGACGGTCTTGTTGAAGCATATATTCTGAATGAATCTCATCAAAGAGTTCGTGCGGCAACACTTGATTACCATGAAGCTCGAACTGAAAAAGAATCCGACTGAAGGCACGTTGCCACTCATGCAAAAGACTTCGATTTCCGACTTCCATCACGTCTTCCTCCCATTCCGGCAAGTCACGGCGGGGGCTAGATTGGCGCATCCGGTATTCAATCAAATCTGATTGAGTCTCGTTAAATAATTTAGTCAAACGTTCTTCTAAACGAGAACGCTCTTTTAGTGCGAATGTTTTCAGATGTTCTTTCCAAGTTTCAAGGTTTTCTTTGTCATCCAACTGAACATTTCTCCAGGCAGCTCTCATGTTTCCTTCCCACAGTTGCTCTAACTTCCGTAAGAAATCGAGTTGTTTTTGACGCGAGTCACTTTGCAGGACAAGATTTTTTTTACGTTCTGTAAACGTCCCAATCTCTTTTGAGATGACTTTCATCCGCTCTTCGGATTGACGGATTACTTCGACAAGTTCTTTGATTTTTTGTTCGATTTCTTCAGCTCCAAGCAGTTTCAACTGTTCTTCGAGTGCTTCGATTTCATATTCGACTCTTTCTCGTTCCTGAGTCACATCGATCCATTCCTCGTGCGCAATCTGAATGACATGTTCTTGATCTTCGATGCGTTCCGTCCGTTCGATGATCCGTTCTTCGAGTTGACAAATCTCCGCATGGCGTCTCATACACGTTTCAATGGCGTCGATGTAGGTACGCATGAGTCGTTGCGCCTGTTGATAGGCATCCATCGTCATTTCAATCGAGAGTTCACTTGTCTCTTCTTTAAGCTTTGCCTTGTTTTGACGAAGCGTTTGATTTAAGAGGGTCCGTTCGGTTTCAAGGCGTTCCAACACATCTTCATGACGTAACAGGAAACGTGTTGTCTCCTCAAGTTGACGTGTTGCTTCCTGTAAGTCATCCGCTTTCGGAAATGCCTTCCACCAGTGATCGATTTGAGTCATTTTTGTTTTTATCTCCGTCAAACGGCTGTTTTGTTCTGTCAGCCGTTCCACATAGATACGAATCTCTGCGTTCAAATCGGTAACGAGCTGCGCACGATGCCGTTGTCTCGCTTCTTTTCCGATATAACAGATACGCTCCTGATCAGGTGCATGACCTTGAAGAGAACCGAAACGATATCTTACTTCATCAAAATCAAGCATGATGTCGCCCTCTGTATGAATCGAAATACTTTGTAAGATATGCTCAATTCGTCCTCGCGGTAACGTCGTCTGTTCTGCGTCTACTTCTAAATAATCAAATAAGGTTTCACCGGTCAGAACAGAACGTGGATGTAACACACAATCATGTTCTACCTGTACATCGACTTCTAAAATCAAGGCGTCCAATAAACCACTCGCCATCAAGACCCGTTCAATGCGCAGAGCCGTATCCGGTGAGACGTGATGTCGAAACGATGTCACTTCGTACAACGGAGCATGTGGCTGTTTCGAACGTCTTAACGCAAGGCGTGCTTCTTGGCGTTGTGCATCCCGAACAGGTTCTGGATCCTCCTCCTCGTTGACCAACCGATCACGTTTTTCCTCGAGGATTTGTTTTTCTGCAGACAACGCTTCATATACTTGTAACGCCTTATACTGCTCCGCTTTGAGTTCCAGTTTTTCTTGCTGGATTTGTTCAAAAAACGGCTCTCTCACTTTTTCATAAGACACCGTCTGTGGCACATCTTCTAGTGAACGAATAAACCGGCGGCTTGTTTCCTCTGCCAAATCAAAGGAAACTTGATCGGACCAGTCGTATAACTGTTCGACGATCCGTTGCCGTTCTGTATGTTGCATCTCTTTCCATTTAGCCGCATCATTTCTCGATCGGTCAACGACTTCTTCCACTTCAGAGGCTTGTCGCGTCTGTTCTGCGTAACGCGACTGAAGGGTGGCCAGTTCTCGTAAGGCTTCGTACAATGTTCCTAAACGTTCCTCGTGCTGCCGAGCCATCCCTTTCCATGTTTCAAATGAAAAGTCCTCTTCTTTTTGAGCATATGCTTTACGATAAGTTTCATGTAACGAGAAGTCACTTTCTTGCGCTTCATACTCGATTTCATCGATTTGATCCGTTTGTGCTTCGATCAGTTGTTGGAGTAAAAAGACTTTCTCGTTCTTATCTTTCACCAATTGTCGTCGTTTGTCTTCTTCACGTTCTTTATCCCGCTCTCGTCCCGTCTGTTTTTCGATCAGCCGGTCAAGGGTTTCCGTTTTTCTTAACTTATCCTGTTGCCAATGAAACACTTCGTGACGTGCCAACTCCATCTGACTGTTTTGGGCAACCTGATATTTAAGCGTAAGCTGATCGTGTTCATTCGTATGCGTGATTAAAGACTCGGACAAATTCTTGATTTCACTTAATTCGTGCTCCAAATAGTTTTCTTCTTTTTTACGTTCTTTGATGATTTCTTCCCATTGTTCCACTTGATCGAACATTAACCTTTCTTCATATTCCTGATAAGCGGTCTTGATTTTTTGGATGGCCGTGACTTCACGTTCCAACTGTTCCATCTGTTGTTCGGTCTGATCCATTTGCTCAAGAGAATCCGAAAGTGAAACGAGATCGTCTTCCGACAAGGCAGGCAAAGCTGCTTCTAGAATGTCATAAATAACAGTCGGCTTAAAATCCTTAGAGAGTTTCGGACTTCTTAATTCAATGAGTAACTTGATTAGATCGTCATAAGCAACGATGTCATCAAACCCGAAGACATATCGATTGACGAGTTCTTTGTATTCTTTTTGTGTCGTGACGACCATACCGCCGTCACCGATTCGATTTTTCAATTCGATTCGTGAGAGTGGTCTCTTATCCGTACCATTTGCACTCCGGACGGTTTCATAGAGTTGAAAATCTTCACGAATCCGCCGTCCATCCGTAATGACGAACCCTGTGAAATGGATATCCTTTCCGCGTTTCGCCTGCAGACGGATTCCCGTCGTGATGTATTGATTCGTATTTTTACGTTTGTATTCTAAAAAAAGATAACCTGTACGCTCTTCGATTTTAGATACTTCTTTTTCACCGAGCAGATAATCAATCATCTTTCGAGAATGTGATCCAAATGGATCAAGTCGTTTTGCCGTATAGCGTCCATCCAAAAGAACCGGTAATAGACTTTGCATCGTGACGGACTTACCTGAACCGTTTGTTCCGCGCAATAATAATTTTCCGTCTTTGAAATGTAAAATTTCGTCGTCATAATACCAAAAGTTGAATAGCCCCGCTCGATTCAGTTCCCATTTATTCATTCCGACGCTCCCTCTTTTCTTCATAATCTTTCGGATAACGGGCAATGACACGTGAGATTCCTGGAAATACATGAATCATTTCCTCTGCTTCATCGACAGTTGCCAACTCCCAGTTTTTCCACAATCGTAGTACTTCTTTCGTGATATGTGCGATTGAGCCTTCTCTATAGTCTTTAGACCATCCATGCCCGTATCGTTCTTTTGTTTGATACAACAGTCGTTTAAAACGACTGAAAGGCAAATCAAGATGACCCAAAACAAGTTCTTGGTTATCAAGTGTTTCCATCAACATTGCGGTGACATGAAGTGATACATCATGGATTGACCCTCTTCCCGGATAATAGGTGTACATCGTTTTCGGTTCCGGCAGGTTCAAGAACGCGACGTCACGGTATACCTCTAACCGAAAAGGCGTGGTTTCTAAGAAATCATCTTGTAATCGATCACGATAACGTCTGATATACTGAAAGTCCAAATCGTCTTCACCTTTCCGACGGACAAAAGGTGTCATCCGAAGTGCCCGATAGACACGTCGACGTGTCATGTCTTCAGGACGACGTTTCCACTCTTGCTCCAACAACTCATGTTCATCGCGAAAACGTGTCAAATCATCAGGATAGGCACGCATAAAGTATTTTGCATAAATCGTCACTTCGTACAGCACGTCTTCTGTCGTATCCGATTGGTACCCTTCTAGATGTCCGTCAATCGTTCGAATGAGACTAAAGCTGATCACTTCACGCATTGCCCGAATCAACGATTGTCGAATCGTATAGACAGACCATTCGATTTTTTCAAATCCAGGATAGGTTTCCGCCACGTACTCGGTCAAATCGGATAACAAGAACTGCTCATCGACGCGCTTTCGTTCGAGAAACGCTAAGATACAACAAAACAATACATAATCCGTCGTCTTCTCAAATGTTTGAATACCCATCCAGGATTGTGGTTCGACAGGGATTTTTTCCAACTTTGCAAAGTATCGATGAACGATGAGTTCCAACCCATATTTATCTTGCAGATGTCGTTTTAATACCATCTCGCGATCGCGAATCGTTCGGTACATGTCCGGTTCTTGATCACGAATAATCCAAAACTTCTCAAACAATACATTCAGTGCGTTCGTCGCCATTTCATCCATTCGTTCCAATACGCTCCTTTCTCTCTATGAAGTGAATCGTCATATCCGGCATGCGTAAAGTTCCATCTGTCGAAGTCAATTCAATTTGTTTCGTTTCATCGATTTCAACACGAATCACATCACCGTATGCTGTCTTGATGGTTCGATTCTCCTGCATCATTGCCTTTGCAACCCAAGCCAGGAATATTTTTCGGACAAACGGTTCCACTTCGCTCAGTTCTGAAAGATGAATCGTATCTTGATCGAGGTGACGATGCATGATTTGTTGTTGATGGAGTTGCCGTGCTAGATGTTCAGCACGCACTCGCTCTTTCTCTTCTGTATAATCAATCGCTGCACTCGCTCGTGTCCGCTCACGGTAATCGCGGACGAGTGGTACACGTTCATGGACAGCCGGTGATTCGGTCCAAATATCTGCGTACAGTTGATCAGTCGCAATGGAATCTGCATGCAGATGACGCGTTTCGCGCATTCCGAACAGCACCGCCGATAATCGATGTGCTTCTTCCAAGGAATCTTTTTCTAAAAACCAATTGGCGATGTACATGTAATCCGCTTGACGACTACGGCGCGATTGATGTCTTTCACCAAAACGTTGCACGATTCTCGTCATACGACGGATTGCTTCGTTTGTTTGTTGTTGAATGAGATCATATTGACTAATCTCACCTTCCTTACCAATGAACCAACGTTTAATATTCGCAAACGTCATCAGCAATTCATCTAAACTACCTTCGACGGATTGACCAATGATTTTTTTAGATTGATGGTCCTCTACACGTTGAAGATACTCCTGCAAATACTCGTCTGACAGATTTTCAAATAAAAACTGAATACTCGATGACGTTCGTTGGAGGGTGATGATGAAGTCACTCAGATACTGGGTGAATCGATCTTTATACATCAAGAACGCTTCTGACTGCATCTGTTCGACCGTTTGCTCACTTCGTAAATATCCGAAATAATCGGATGTATTTTGTTTGATTGCTTTAAAATACATGATTAAATCATTCCACAATTGAGAACATTCTGCGTTTGATAACTTCCCCACGTTTTGAATCTGTTCCAACACATGACGAAATCGTTGAAACTGTGTTTTCTCGAGTGATCCGCTAAAATAATCGCCCTTTTCTTCGAATTGAATGAGCATTCTTTCAAACTCAACTGTAAAGGGCGTAATCTGATAACGAAAACGACGTTTCTTGAATTCCTCAATCGTACGAACCCGACCTGTTTCCTGTTGCGCGGTCAAGTTCCCCCACTTCACGAGTTGTGATAAATCCATATGTAAGCGTTCTAAATCATAATCAAAAAAAAGTTCATCTTCTTGTAACGCTTCTAATATCATTTCCGGGACTAAAAACTCCAGTAAATGCTCATGTTGGATATAAAAAAATCGTAATATTCTACGGTAATGCGGACTTTTATCTACTGTCATATATGTTGCTTCTGAAATCCGATCCATTACTTGACTCACTCCTTCTGACATGAACTAGTCTTACTTAACAGTGTCGCATATTTTTAAGTTTGGACGTGATTCAATATTTTCACAGGTAGACACCAATTAAAGCGAGTGCCTGCCCAATATAACTCTGATCCGACGGCAAAACGTGTTTTGCTTCCCCGGCAAGTTCCCATTCAATCCAGACATGTCCGAGCCGGTCGTAAATCAATTCAAATGTAAAATCGTCCTCTTTCAAAGAGACGATTCCCGGAAACTGTTCGTGCACCATCCGAAACTCACCGGCAAACCGGTCATACTCCGAAAAAGATATCGTCATGTGATGTATTTTTTCCGCTTGATACCAGATGTCGATTTGTAACGTGGCAAGCGATTGATCTACTTTCATGATGTGCCAAGCAAGCGTTTCATCATATCCTACAAATGAGATTATATGCTTCAACGGAATCACCTCTTTTTGAATGAACCTCTGCTAGACAGGGAATAGTTTTGTATCGAATCGACATGACCATCGCCCACTCGCGAAAGGGGTTTTCTTATGACCAATCAGCAAAAGACGTTACCGACGGAACAAAACGTTGATGCCTTTTTGAGTACGATCATGCCATTGACAAAGCAGACAGATTGCGAACAATTACGACAGGTTTTTGAAGAAATGACAGGTCACCCAGCTGTCATGTGGGGAGACACGATGATTGGATTTGGTCACTATCATTATCGTTATCGATCTGGACATGAAGGAGATTCCTTTCTTGTCGGATTTTCCCCCCGCAAAGCGAATATCAGCCTGTACTTTGCAACAGGTGCAGAGCGGGAGCAGTTCCTGACACGTCTTGGCAAACACAAGAGCGGAAAAAGCTGTGTCTATATCAATAAACTAGCAGATATCGACCTGCTTGTCTTAAGAGAACTGATTGTCCATTCCGTCGCTTTCCTCGAAAAGACGTATCCCAAGTTCTGATGTCACAAAAAAACGTCCCTTCTTTCGCTGATTTGGCGAAAGAAGGGACGTTGCTTGCTTCAATTAATGTGCACTGTCTGTCGTATCAATATGACGAATGTGTTTGAGATTGACCCCGATGATGACGACAGACAGTAAGACGAATGCACTACCGACATAAAACGGCAGGTTAGCATTATAGATTTCAGCCAATTTACCGGCCATGAATGGCGCGATGGCTGCCCCGAGAAAACGCAAGAAACTGTATGCAGCGGATGCCGTCGAACGTTCGACCGGTGCCGCATCCATGACAGCTGTCGTAATCAAGGTGTTGTTATTCCCGAGAACTGCCCCGGCAAGAATGACACAGACGATGACGACAGCTGGTGTTTCCGTAAAGATCCCCATTAACAATAACAAGACCGCGAACAAGAGAAGCATCAGTACCATTGCTTTAATTGTGCCGAGCCACTGTTTTAATTTTGGTGCTGTTAACACGGATGTTAACGCAAGCAACATTCCCCAACCGAGGAAAACGAAGCCGAGTCCTTTTGCCGGTAATTTCATGACGAACGGTGCATAGGCCATGATTGTGAAGAATCCGACGTTATATAAGGCTGCGACGATACCGAGCGTCAGTAAAGACCGGTGTTTCATGGCCTGGAACGGTGCAATCAACGAAATCTTTTTCGCTGGTGTTGCGGTTGCGACCGGTTTCGGCATCAGGAATAACAAGACGAGGAACGCAATGACCATGATCGTCGCTACACCCATGAAAGGGGCACGCCATGTGATCGAACCGAGTGTTCCACCGAGCAGTGGACCGATTGAAATCCCGAGACCGACTGCCGCTTCATATAAGATGATCGCTTTCGCCGTTCCGCCGGATGACAGCGAGACGATTGCTGCAAGTGCGGTTGCGACGAACAGTGCATTCCCGAGTCCCCAACCACCGCGTAACGCGACGAGTGTCCAGATGCTGTCGGCTTGTGATGCAAAACCGGCAACCGTAGCGATGACGGCAATCCCGAGCATCAGTGTTCCTTTTTGACCGATCCGCGAAGAAATCGCACCGGTGATCAGCATCGCAAACGCCATGACGGCGTTATAGCTTGTAAATAAGAGCGTGACTTCACTTTTTGACGCTTCGAGGTTTTCGGCAATCGTCGGTAAAACCGGATTGACGAGCCCCATTCCCATGAATGCCGTGATACTGGCAAAAAATACGGCCCAAACAGCAATCGGTTGATGCAGTAAACCGTGTTTACTTTCCGCTAAGACTGTTTCAGGCGCAAGTGTTGTTGTTTTTTCAGCAAGTGCCATATGAATCCTTCTTTCTTAAATAAACTGTTTAAAGGAGTGACGGATGACGTCACCGCGACTGATGATTCCGACGAGCTTGCCGT
>Ga0308165_1004461_pt1 | contig 13798 bp, 10 predicted proteins | sample PhyWR2_FD_201032 | JGI IMG/M metagenome (GOLD analysis project Ga0308165, IMG submission 201032) | Phyllosphere microbial communities from UC Gill Tract Community Farm, Albany, California, United States - DLSLW.R2 | ecosystem: Host-associated > Plants > Phyllosphere > Unclassified | place: USA...
AGAGCCGGGGCTAATATGCAAAAAGATATATAACAATATTAAAATGTATAAGAAAGTCCCGGCAAACAGCCGGGACTTTTTTGTTTTAACGCAAAAATGGAAACGACAAAACGAGTAGCAATTCAGGGTATTAAAGCATCTTTTCACGAAGAAGCCGCCTACAAATTCTTTGGTAAAAACATCGAAACTGTAGAGTGTAATTCTTTTAAAGAAACCTGCGACAAGCTAGAAAAAAACGATGCTGATTTCGTGGTAATGGCTATCGAAAACTCTATCGCCGGTAGTTTATTACCAAACTATACATTGATCCGCGATTATGGATTTTCAGTTGTAGGCGAAGTTTACTTACCTATCCAATTGCACTTAATGGCATTGCCAGGCGTAAAGTTCGAAGATATTAAAGTGGTTACTTCGCACCCTATCGCCATCCGCCAATGCATCGATTTCTTTTACGATTACCCGCACATTAAAATTGTGGAAAGCAATGATACCGCTGCCTGTGCAAAACGGATCCAGGAAGAAAAATTAACCGATACCATGGCCATTGCAAACAGTTTAGCCGCAGAACTTTACGGCTTAAACATTTTAGAACGCCGGGTAGAATCGAACAAAAAAAACTACACCCGTTTTCTGATCCTTAAAAAAGATAAAACAGACGAAGGAAAGAAAATAAACAAGGCATCGATCTGTTTTCAGGTTGGCCACAAGGCAGGTTCTTTGGCCACGGTTTTGAACATTTTCGCGGAGCAGGACGTAAGCTTAACAAAAATACAATCTATGCCTGTTTTAGGTAAAAGAAATGAGTATTACTTTTACGTCGACCTGGAATGGCCAAGTACTGAAAAATATGATAAGGCAATTAGAAAGGCATTAAAATATACATCTAACTTCAATATTCTTGGAGAATACCAAAAGAACGATAAAGTATAAAAAAGTCGGGAGTCCGAAGTCAGGAGTCCGCAAACAAATAGTAAAACGTAAATAATTTATAATCAAAATATAACTTCGAACATCCTACATCGGAATTCGGACTAAAAACAACCCCCATCATCATGAAACTTAATTTGAACATTCAACCGTTAAACACCTGGTTAAACGTAAACAACGAGCCATTAATCATTTCTGGCCCATGCAGTGCAGAAACTGAAGAGCAATTATTAACTACAGCACATTTATTGGCTGCTACCGGAAAAGTATCGGTATTGAGAGCTGGTATCTGGAAACCACGTACCCGTCCGGGAGAATTTGAAGGTATCGGAAGCATTGGTTTAGAGTGGTTAAAACGCGCTAAAGCTGAAACTGGTTTACCAACAGCAGTTGAGGTTGCAAATGCAAAACACGTTGAAGAAGCTTTAGCAGCTGGTGTAGATATCCTTTGGATCGGTGCACGTTCAACCGTAAACCCTTTCACCGTTCAGGAAATTGCTGATGCTTTAAAAGGTCATGATGTTCCGGTATTGATCAAAAACCCTGTTAATCCTGATTTACAGTTATGGATCGGTGCAATTGAGCGTATCAATGGCGCAGGCATTACTAAAATCGGTGCAATCCACCGTGGTTTCTCATCATTCGAGAAAAGCTCTTTCCGTAACGAACCGATGTGGGAACTTGCTATCCAGTTAAAAACGCTTTGCCCTGATTTACCAATCATTAATGATCCAAGCCACATTTGCGGTAACCGTGAGTTAATCCCGTACATCTCTCAAAAAGCATTGGATTTAGATATGCAAGGTTTAATGATCGAATCTCATGTTGATCCTTCTGTAGCATGGACTGATGCTAAACAACAAGTTACACCTGCAGCTTTAGCAGAACTGGTTGACCGTTTAACGGTACGCGAACCAGAAGCACCAAACGAAGCTTTTGCTGATAAATTAGCTGATTTACGTAAATCTATTGATAAAATTGATGATATCTTATTGCAGAAATTGGGTGAGCGTATGGCTATCGTAGAAAAAATCGGTGAGTTTAAACGCGATAACCAGGTAACAATTTTACAGGTTAACCGTTGGGATGCCATCATTAAAAAAGGTCATGCTTTTGCAAAAGCTTTAAAATTAGACCTAAACTTTACTGAGAAATTCTTAGAATTGATGCACGGTGAATCGATCCGTAAACAAACCGAAATTATGAATGCTGGCAAAGCTGCAGAAGGTATTGCTGCTGAGCAACATACTGAAGTTAAAGCCTAAAAAAGGTAGAAGGCCGGAAGGTTTAAGGTGGAGGGTGAAACCAAAGCGCTTAATTAAGCTGAAAGACTAAAGCGAAAAGCAAAGTTTAACAGTGATGTCATCCTGAGCCTGTCGAAGGACATATGATAATGTTCCGACAGGTTCAAGATGACATATATAAATAATATAGAATGTAAGTGTCAGATGTTTCCATCTGACACTTACATTTGAGCATAAAACAGAATAAAATGTCGAAAAATGCCTTAGTTTCTTTTAAAGGAACCAAGAATATTAATACGGAAATCCAATTAACGGGCTCAAAAAGCGAATGCAACAGGGCTTTAATTATTAGTGCTTTAAGCAAAAAACTGGTTAAAGTTGAAAACCTTTCCAATGCTGCCGATACGGTTACATTGAACGGTATCTTAAATAAGCTGGGCGTTGAGGGTAGCGAGTTGGGAGGAGACTCCAAACTGAAAACTGCAAATTCCGAACTGGTTGACGTTGGTCCGGCGGGTACAGCGATGCGCTTTCTTTCGGCTTACCTTTCTGCAAAAAACGGAAATTTCTTATTAACCGGAACCGAACGGATGAAACAGCGCCCGATCGGTATTTTGGCCGAAGCTTTAAAAACAATTGGTGCAGATATTTCATATGCGGAAGCGGAAGGCTTCCCTCCATTGAACATTATTGGTCCGTTGGATCAAAAAACTTCGCAGGTAAAAATTAAAGGTGATATCAGCAGTCAATATATTTCGGCATTGCTGATGATTGCCCCTATCCTACCTCAAGGTTTAACTTTACAAATTGAAGGCGGGCTTACTTCTAAGCCATACGTAGATATGACTTTAGATATGCTTGCAGAAGTAGGTATTGAACATACCTGGAATGAAAATTCAATCGCAATCAAACCTCAGGCGTTCAAACCCGGAACTTTAGTCGTAGAGCCCGATTGGAGCGCTGCATCTTACTGGTACAGTATTGCAGCTTTGGCCGATGAAGCTGAAATTGGTCTTCCTGCACTAAAGGAAAAAAGTTTGCAGGGTGATAGCCAGATCAAAAATATCATGAAGATTTTCGGCATCGCCACCAGCAAAACCGAAAAAGGAATTTCAATCAGCAACCTGGGCTTATCGTTAGATACCAACCAGATATTAGACCTCAAAACCTGTCCCGATTTAGCACAAAGCATTGTGGTTATTGCGGCTGCTTTAGGCAAAAACATGGCATTTACAGGTTTAGAAACCTTAAAAATAAAAGAAACAGACCGTATTGCAGCACTTCAGAACGAACTGGCTAAAATCGGTGTAACTTTTACAGAAAATAACCTGGTTTACACATTAAATACAGATAACCTTCATTTCCCTGCTAAAGTTACTTTTGCAACCTACGAAGACCACCGTATGGCTATGGCTTTTGCCCCTCTTGCACTATTGATCAACGAAGTCGAAATCGAAGAAATGCAGGTCGTAGAGAAATCTTATCCATATTATTGGGAAGATTTGAAAAAAGCTGGGTTTGAAGTGAGAGAGAAATGAGATCTGAGACGTGAGATTTGAGACTAGATCTGAGATCTCAGACATGAGATTTTAGACACAAGATTAATAAAGACAAATAAATAACAAGCTAACGAGGTTTGAATAGGGCTTGAGTTAAACATCTCAAATCTAATATCTCAAATCTATCATCTAAAATAATATGGCAGGCAACTCATTCGGACAACTATTTCGCATTACCACTTTTGGCGAATCTCATGGCATAGCCATAGGGGTAATTATTGATGGCTGTCCGGCGCAATTGGATATCGATATGGATTTTATCCAGTCAGAATTAGATAAGCGTAAACCAGGGCAATCAAAAATCACCACACAACGCAAAGAGAGCGATACCGTTCAGGTTTTATCGGGTGTATTTGAAGGAAAGAGTACGGGTACCCCCATTGCACTTTTAATCCCTAATGAAGATCAACGGTCGAAAGATTATGGCCATAATGTAGATGTTTACCGTCCGAGCCATGCCGATTATGTATATGATGCTAAGTACGGCATCCGCGATCACCGTGGTGGCGGCCGTTCTTCTGCACGCGAAACTGCAGCACGTGTTGCGGCAGGTGCCATTGCCAAATTATTTTTAAAACAACAGGGCATCGAAATCTTTGCACATGTTACTTCAGTAGGAACCATCGAAGCACCTAATTTGGAAAGCAACGACTTATCGGCACTTTTGCAGATTAGGGAAGAAAATATTGTGCGCTGTGCAGATCCTGCTACCGCTCATGAAATGATCGAATTTATTGATTCGGTTAGAAAAGATGGCGACACTGTTGGCGGTAAGATAAGTTGTGTGGTAAAGGGCTGTCCAGCTGGATTAGGTGAGCCAGTTTTCGATAAATTACACGCCGATTTAGGCAAAGCAATGTTGAGCATAAATGCAGTTCATGGCTTTGAATATGGCTCTGGTTTTGCCGGAAGTGAATTAAGAGGTTCGGAGCATAACGATATCCCACAGCCAAAAGCTGCTGATTCGAAAGTATTTAAAACCACTACCAATTATGCAGGTGGTATTTTAGGCGGTATTTCGAACGGAATGGATATTACTTTTAAAGTGGCATTTAAACCAGTTGCAACCATTATGCACAACCAACAAACCATTAATGCTGCCGGCGAAGCTTCAGAAATTAAAGGAAAAGGCAGGCACGATCCATGTGTGGTACCACGAGCAGTAGTAATTGTAGAGGCTATGGCTGCACTGGTTCTGGCTGATCAGTTTTTAAGGAATAAAGTAAGCACAATCTGATTTCGGTAATGAGAATATTCTTCATTTTATTCCTCTTAATTGCATCCAATACGTTTGCACAAAACTATTCGGAACAAATTGCGAAACACCGTGAGGAATACAAGCATGATTTTATAAAAGACAACAATTCGCCACTCAAGAAAAAAGACCTGCAAAACCTTCATTTTTACGGACCGGATAGCAGCTATAAAGTTATTGCAGACGTAGAAATACTGAAGAATGAAAAAGTATTCAAAATGCCTACATATGATGGTACAAGTAGCGACTATTACCGCTATGCGCATATAAACTTTAGTTTAAATGGCGAAAAAGTACAAATGACGTTGTACCGGAGCGTTTCCTTATCAACCAATCCCATTTATAAAGATCATCTTTTTCTGCCCTTTACCGACGAAACCAATAACAAGGAAACTTATGGTGGTGGTAGGTATATCGACCTGGATGCAAAAGAAATCAAAGATAACCATATTGAAATTGATTTTAACAAAGCATACAATCCCTATTGCGCTTATAGTGAGGGCTACCGCTGTCCGGTACCACCTGAAGAAAACGACCTGCAACTGGCCATAAAAGTTGGCGAAAAACTGTATTCAGGAGAAAAGAAGCACCGGAAATAAAAGTCTATGCCACGTTTATTCAAAAAATGATACAATAACTGTATAATAGTTTACATTTTATGTAAATTACAAACTTTAAGTAAAAAAAGTTGTTCTCTAACCTAAATACATAATCCCTATCCCTAAATGACGTATAGTTGCTTGATCGTTGATGATAACGAAATTGAAAGAGATGCAATAGAAATGCACCTTAAAAAAATCCCATCATTAAATATTATAGCGGTATGTAGTAACGGTATTGAAGCCTCGCAGATTTTATCCACCACTGCTGTAGACATTGTTTACTCTGATATTGATATGCCACACCTCTCCGGGATGGACTTATTAAAAAGTTTAAAAAACCAGCCACTGTTTATATTTATTACTTCCTTTAGCGAATACGCCGCAGAAAGTTTTAACCTTGATGCTTTAGATTTTATCGTAAAACCAGCTACTTTCGAGCGCATATTAAAAGCAACAAATAAAGCGATCGAATATTTAGAATTGAAGAAACTTGTTGGGAAAGAAAGCCCTCAGGATGAACAATCGGCTAATGATGAAGGTGGTGATCACTTCTTTTTCAGGGAAACCAAAGGGATTACAAAATTAAAATACAACGATGTGATTTATATCGAAAGTATGGGCGATTTTTCTAAACTGTTTACCAGTTCTGATAAACATATTATTTTGGTTAGCCTTAAAAACCTCGAAAAGCAATTGCCATCCAAAATATTTTCCAGGGTACATAAACAATATATCATCAACATCAACCACATTAGTACCTTAACTAACCATGAGGTTCATTTAGACCACAATTTTCTTGTTCCAATCAGTGCTTCAAACCGACAAGAACTATTGGAAAAATCTATTGATAAGAAAATCCTGTCGAGGTTTTTGAAATAGCTTATTTTTTCAGTACAATTTTAAAAAAGCTTCCGCCTGTAGGGTTAACATCAGCGCTAATTTTACCGTCCATGAGGCCTATAAATGTCCTGCAGAGCAATAATCCTAAACCAGTACCCTTTTCTTTGTTGGTACCCAAAGTGCTTACACCGGCGCCAAGATAGCCTGGTTTATTAAAATGATTTACCTGTACAGGTGTTAAACCAATACCTGTATCGGAAATTTTAATTTCAAGCTCATTTTTCAAATACACTGCGGTAACCGCTATTGAACCGCCACTTGGTGTAAATTTAATGGCATTGCTGATCAGATTGCGGATCACCAGGCTAAGCATATTTGCATCTGCCTTACAAAAAGTTTCATTTGGGATCAGGTTTTTAATATCCAAATTCTTTTGATCAGCCTGATCCTGTAAAGAATTGATTACTTCCGCTGTTAAATGTTGAATAGCCAGCGATTCTAAATATGGATTGAAACCCTGCATCTGGCTTGCCGCCCAATTGAGCAGGTTCTCCATCATGGTAGAAGTATATGTTAAATTATTTTTAAGAGACGCGGCGTACCGGTTTAGCTTCTCCTGTTCAATATTACCGCCTTCCAATAACTGCATAAAAGAGATCAGCGAATTCACCGGGGTACGCATATCATGACTTACCACACTAAAAATACGGTCTTTAACCTTACTTAACTGTTCGAGCTCACGTTTCTGATTATTGATAATCTTATTCAGTCTGGTTGTTTTTCTCTGGTTAAAAAATATCACAACTGCGATTATCAAAATTAGAGTAGCTGCTACGGTTAGAAATATTTTTACGCGGCCATCAAATTTAATCTGTTGCTCCTGCTTACTGATCTGTTTATCTTTTATACTGGCTGCAATCTGCGCCTGAAATTTAGCACTGGCAAACTTAGCATCTTGTGCCAAACGTTGAATGTCGAGATCGGCTTTGGCTTTCTGAAAGGTCAGTAAATCTAAAGCCTTTTCCTTATCGCTTAATGCCAGTTGTTGCCTTTTTAATGTAAGTTCCTGTTGTTGTCTTTTTAATTCTCCCTCAGTGAGTTTTTGTTTCAACAAATAATCCCGTTCTTTCACCCCAAAATCTAACTGCATCTGTCGCCTGGTAATTTCTTTTTCCTTTTCCTGGTCAAAAATTTCATCTCTTACCACAATATACTGCTTGTAATAAGCCAATGATTTATTGTAATCTTTTTGCTTTTCGTAAACTGTACTGAGGCCTAAACTGGATTGTTTCTCTATATCTAAAAACCTGTTTTCTTCAGCTATTTTTAAACTATTACGAAGCAAGATAATGGCATTATCGAAATCATTTTCTTTTTGATAAAAATTGCCCAGTGCCTGAAGGCTCGAAGCATAAGCTTCTTTGTCGTCTCTTGGTTTACTTAACTGAACCGACTGTTGATAAGATTGTAAGGCAGCATCTTTTTGCCCGATTGAACTATAAAGATCGGCAAGGTCGCGTTTAACGGTAGCTACAACACCCATATCATCAATGGCCTCTGCTACCCTGAGCGATTTATTGTAATATTCTAATGCAAGCTTGATTTTCTGGTTAGGCCGCACATTCATTTCGATCAATTCCTTATCGGACGCCTCAAAATAGTTTGTGCCGATTAATTCGTACACAACAGCCACACCCCTGCTATTTTCGCCCTCTTTTTCAAATACCCTAAGCGCCATGTTCATGTACACCAGGGCTTGACTCTGATTGCCCAAACTTTGATAAATGGCAGAAATATTGGTATAACAACTGGCCATATCAGTTTCGTTGCCCATTTTTTCATATAGCGCAATCGCTTTTTGATTTACCTCCAGCGATTTCGCATAATCCGGAATACTGCCATAAAGGGCACCCAAATTGAGATAAGTTCCGGCCTCCATGTCCTGATTGCCGGTTGAAGAAAATTCGGCAACTGCAAGCAGGTAATTTTCTTCTGCTTTTTGATAATTAGACCTGCCATGGTACATTAAAGCTCTTCTGTAGTAAGCCATTGCCGAAAATTTCTTCAGATTATTATCGTGCGAAAGCTGGATGGTTTTATCTAAAAATTCTTCAGCTTTATCAATGTTCCGCATCCTCATGTACTGACGGTACACCTCGGTCAATATTTTGATCTTCGTCGAATCTGATTTTAGATTCTTTTGATTGAGCGTTAAAAGGCTATCTAATTTTTTCTGTGGAGCGTTAATCTGGGCAAAACTATAGCTATAGGAAAATAATAACATCAAACAGGCCACACCGATTTTCAGAAAAAGGGTATAGCTATTTGTCTGTTTATTAACAAAGTAATCCTTCATCTTCCAACAAAAACTAGTCATTTTTTTTATTAGAGAATGCATGTAAAAAACCTTGAAAATTGCAGCGTTTCACAATGGGGATGATATAAAACATACTGAAATAAAAAATATTGTTCGGTTTATAAAAGTATATAAAAATTCCATTACTTAGTAACCGAATTTTTACCTTACCGATAAAAAAACAAAATTCTTTACATTAGCGAGCAATACCTCAATTTAAATAACCTAAACCTAAGTAATAAGCTCAAAAGCGCCTATTAGTTAAATAACTGAAGCTTAAAACAATGCAGGGTATTTTGTGGGGTTAGCATCATGCATCATCTGGTAAATGGTTTCTATTACATCATCTACCGAAGGTTTACTGAAATAATCGCCATCCGAACCAAATGGTGGGCGGTGCGCTTTGGCCGATAATGTTTTTGGCTGCCCATCCAAATGAAAATACCCTTTCTGTTCTTCCAAAATCTTTTGCAGGATGTAAGCTGAGGCCCCACCCGGAACATCCTCATCTACCACCAGTAGTTTATTTGTTTTAGCAAGAGAATTTACGCAAACATGGCTAATATCGAAAGGCAAAAGGGTTTGTGGATCAATAATTTCCACTGAAATACCAAGAAGTGCCAATTCTTCTGCTGCCTCCTGTACAATTCTTAAAGAAGAGCCATAAGAAACCACTGTAATATCGTTTCCTTCTTCTAAAATTTCGGCCTTACCTAACGGAACAGTGAATTCGCCAACATTAACAGGTAATTTTTCCTTTAAACGGTAACCATTTAAACATTCTATCACAACTGCAGGTTCATCAGCTCTAAAAAGTGTATTGTAAATTCCGGCTGCCTGCGTCATATTTCTAGGAACACATAGATGCAAACCTCTTAATGAGCCCAATAACATGCTGATTGGCGAACCTGAATGCCAGATCCCTTCTAACCTGTGGCCACGCGTACGGATAATAACCGGAGCTTTTTGGATGCCTTTAGTGCGGTAAGAAAGTGAGGCTAAATCATCACTCAATACATTTAAGGCAAATATTAAATAATCGAGATATTGTATTTCGGCAATAGGTTTTAAACCGCGCATGGCAAGGCCTATTCCCTGTCCCATAATGGTCATTTCCCTAATGCCGGTATCGGTAATCCTTAGCTCTCCATATTTGGCCTGCAAGCCTGCAAAACCCTGGTTTACATCGCCTATATTTCCTAAATCTTCGCCAAAAGCCACTAAACGCTGGTCGCGGGCAAAATTTTCGTTAAAGCAGGCATTCAGCACTTCCCTGCCATCAACCATTTTAGAAAGTTCATTATAAATGGGATCTACTACTGCAATTTTAGATGGGCTTTCTTTACCATCGGTATGCAGTTTCGAATTGTAGCGACCGTGATTAAGTGAATCCTGCTTTTTGTACCAGCTTAACAGTTCAGCACGCTCTGCCGAGCTGTGGCCTGCCGATAAACGGATGGCTTTACGGGCAGCAACAAAAACTTCCCTGCGCTGGGCATCAGCAATTGAGGCCAGATTAGCCGCAATTTTAGCCAGTTCAGGTTGGTGTTGAGCCACTCCGTTGATTAAATCTACAACTTGTTTATGCTCTGGCTTGATGCTATCTAAAAACTCGTTCCATGCCTCTTTTTGTGCATTACGGACAAATATTTTAGCCTCTTTTTCAATTTCTGCAATTTGCTCTTCAGTGGCAACGGCCGAATCGAGCATCCATGAACGCATTTTCAGAATGCAATCGTGCTCATTCTCCCAGCTTAAACGTTCTTTAGATTTATAACGTTCGTGAGAGCCAGAAGTAGAATGTCCCTGAGGCTGAGTAAGTTCAGTTACATGAATCAATACTGGCACATGCTCTTCTCTACAAACATTTATTGCCTTTTCATATACTTCGCACAAAGCCGGATAATCCCAGCCTTTTACTTTATAAATTTCATATCCGGGTTGTTCAGGCTCACGCTGGAAACCTTTTAAAACCTCAGAAATATCCTCTTTTGTAGTTTGATATTTTGCCGGAACCGAAATTCCATAAGCATCATCCCAAATGGAGATAGCCATCGGAATCTGCAAAACACCAGCGGCATTAATGGCTTCAAAAAATACCCCTTCAGAAGTTGATGCATTGCCAATGGTACCAAAAGCGACCTCATTACCGTTAACCGAAAAATGTTTTAAGTAATCGAGTTCTCTATTTTCTCTGAACAGTTTAGAGGCATATGCCAGTCCAACTAAACGTGCCATCTGCCCACCTGTTGGCGAAATATCTGACGAACAGTTCTTTATCTGTGTTAAATCGTTCCAGCTGCCATCTTCATTTACTGATTTAGTAGCGAAATGGCAGTTCATTTGCCTCCCTCCCGAGAATGGATCTGCTCCTTCGGTAGGATTTGCATAAAGTTGTGCAAAAAATTCTTTTATGGTGGAAATGCCCGTTGCAAAGGCAAAAGTTTGATCGCGGTAGTAGCCAGAACGCCAGTCGCCATTCTTAAAAGCCTTTGCCATGGCTACCTGGGGCACCTCTTTACCATCTCCAAAAATGCCAAATTTAGCCTTCCCCGTTAACACTTCCCTACGGCCTAAAATACTGGCCTGCCTACTCTCATAGGCTATTTTGTAGTCGTTTATTACAATTGATTTAAAATCGTCAAAACTTAATTCGGAAGCATCAATAGTGTTGGTCATCAATTTTTCATTCGGCATAGTAATCAAAGATTGGTTGTGGCAAATATATACAAAATTAAAAGTTTGCCTTTATCCAAGATTGTAAAATTATATATTGAATTGTAAAATAATAATTGGAATAGTTTTTGTTTTAATATGAAAACGTTAAATTTGTTTTAGAATTTAAAAAATAAATTACAACCACATAACATGAAAAAGATCTTAGTATTATTCGCTTTTGTTTTAGGTTTTGGTATTGCTGCAAATGCACAGGCTAAACCTGCTGAATTTAAATTTGAAACTGAAACTCACGATTTTGGTAAAATTGTTTTAAACAAACCAGTAACTTACGATTTCAAATACACTAACGTTGGTGAAGAGCCATTAATCATTAGTAAAGCTGAAGCAAGTTGTGGATGTACAGTACCTAAATACACTTCTACTCCATTGAAAAAAGGTGAAACTGGTGTAATTTCGGTAACGTTTAACGCTGCTGCCGGTCCATCTACTTTTTCTAAAGCTGTAACCATCACTTCAAACGCTAAAACACCAATTAAAGTGCTTTATATCAAAGGCGAAACAGTTGCTGCTGCATCGAAATAATTTTTTAACCGATAATATTTAAAAAGTCCCGATTTTCATCGGGACTTTTTTATTTTTGTGCCATGCCAAAAATTTCACAAAAAGGTGTGCAGATGCCTGCATCACCAATCAGAAAGTTAACTCCATTTGCTGATCAAGCAAAAAAAGATGGTAAAAAGGTTTACCACTTAAATATTGGTCAGCCCGATATAGAAACACCAGAGGGAATGTTAAATGCCATTAAAAACATCGATTTTGATGTTTGGGCCTATACACCATCAGAAGGTACGCTTGCTTACCGTTTAAAACTTACCGAATATTACAATAAATTAGGTTACAACATTACGCCAGAAAATATCCTGGTAACCGTTGGTGGCTCAGAAGCCATTACCATTGCCATGCAAACCTGCGTAAATGAAGGTGATGAAATCATTATTCCGGAGCCTTTTTATGCCAATTATAATGGTTTTGCCTGTATGAGCAATGTGGTGGTAAAACCGATCCTTTCGTATATCGAAAACGGGTTTGCCTTACCTCCTATTGCGGAGTTTGAAAAGTTGATTACCAAAAAAACCAAAGCCATTATTATCTGTAACCCGAACAACCCAACGGGTTATTTATATTCTAGGGAAGAACTGGAAGCTTTAAAAACACTTTGTATTAAATACGACCTGTTTTTATTCTCAGATGAGGCCTACAGAGAATTCTGCTACGATGGAAGGGAGTTTATTTCGCCAATGCACTTAGATGGTTTGGATGAAAATGTGGTGATTATGGATACGGTATCTAAGCGTTATAGTGCTTGCGGTGCCCGTTTAGGCTGTTTAATTACCAAAAATAAGGAAGTTATTGCATCGGGATTAAAATTTGCACAGGCCAGGTTAAGTCCGGGTATGGTAGAACAGATTGCGGGTGCAGCAGCTGTAGATACTCCTGATAGCTATTTTGAAAAGGTAAATACCGAATATACTTTACGTAGAGATACATTGGTTAAACGCTTAAATAGCATTGAAGGTGTATTTTGTCCGAATCCTGGCGGTGCATTTTATGTTGTGGCCAAATTTCCGATCGATGATGCAGATAAATTCTGTCAGTGGATTTTAGAAGCGTTTGAGCACAATAACCAAACCGTGATGATGGCGCCTGCTACCGGATTTTACTCTACCCCAGGATCGGGTAAAAATGAAGTGCGTATGGCTTACGTACTCAATACGGATGATTTAAATGCAGCGATGGATTGTTTGGAGGTTGCTTTGCAACAGTATCCTTGAAGAACAATCTAGTTTTCGGTTCGCAATTTTCAGTTTCTAATTTTAGATGCCAAATATCAGCTTAAAGCTATTATTTGGCATTTATTTTGTATATTTGCAATACGGTTTGCAAACTGATTATTCAAAACTGCAGACTGAAACCGGGGCCGTTCTTGGATTTGACGGGGTGGCGAAGGTTATGTTAGCATGCAGTGCGTTGTTCGGAGAGCACTTAAAGTGAACGATCACATTTTAGTTGGCGAAAATACTTACGCCTTAGCTGCCTAGTTTAGAACTAGCTTAGCTTTTGTCCCTCTAACTGCTGCATTGTTGGGTTAGAATCTGGGGCATCGAAACAACAAAGCTGGCTTTAAGGAGATGCGACTTAAAGTGAGATAAAGTATCTAAGGATTTAAATAAGGTCGGTTTTCAGCCCGTTTATTTCCCGAAAATCAATTGAAAAATAAGCATGTAGAAGGTATAATTTATCTCACAACTGGACAAGGGTTCGACTCCCTTCGGCTC
>Ga0308165_1004463_pt1 | contig 13792 bp, 14 predicted proteins | sample PhyWR2_FD_201032 | JGI IMG/M metagenome (GOLD analysis project Ga0308165, IMG submission 201032) | Phyllosphere microbial communities from UC Gill Tract Community Farm, Albany, California, United States - DLSLW.R2 | ecosystem: Host-associated > Plants > Phyllosphere > Unclassified | place: USA...
ATAAGGAATTTGAACATGTTCGCCGATAAAGATATATCAAAGTTTAACAATATTGAAACGCCTTTTTACTACTATGATACCGATTTGTTGCAAAAAACCTTGCACACCTGTGCAGATGCAGCGGCTCCGTATCAATTTCATATTCACTATGCCCTAAAAGCAAATTTCAATAGTGTGCTGCTAAATCAGATCAAAGAGATCGGTTTCGGCGCGGATTGTGTAAGTGCAGGTGAGGTAAGAAGAGCAGTTGAGGTTGGTTTCGACAATAAAAAAATCGTTTTTGCCGGTGTAGGTAAATCTGATAAAGAAATTAATGAGGCTTTAGATCTTGATATTTTCTGCTTTAATGTAGAATCAATCCAGGAATTGGAAGTTTTAAATGAACTTGCTGCCAAAAAAGGTAAAACAGCTCAGGTAGCCATCAGGATCAATCCTAACGTTGATGCGCATACACACCATAACATCACCACTGGTTTAGATGAGAATAAATTCGGAATTAATTCATGGGATTTGCCAGAATGTGCCGAGACTTTAAAAGCATCACCAAACCTTAAGTTTATTGGCATTCACTTTCATATCGGTTCCCAGATCACCAATCTGGATGTATATAAAAACCTTTGCGTGCGTGTAAATGAATTTGCTGCATGGTTTGAAGATAAAGGATTTAACCTTCAGGTATTGAATGTTGGTGGAGGTTTAGGTATCGATTACTACAATCCTGATCATCAAATTCCGGATTTTGAATCTTATTTTAAAATTTTTAATGAATTTTTAACCGTTAAACCTGGTCAGGAAGTGCATTTCGAACTGGGAAGGGCTTTGGTTGGCCAATCAGCATCCTTAATTACAAGGGTACTTTACATCAAAAACGGGAAGAAGAAAAATTTTGTGGTTTTAGATGCAGGTATGACCGAATTGATGCGTCCGGCATTGTATCAGGCCTATCATAAGATCGAAAATCTTAGTCAGTCCGATGTTGGAAGTTCGGAGTCCGAAGTCGTTAAATACGATATTGTAGGACCGATCTGCGAAAGCACGGATTGTTTTGGTAAAGAAGTTGAGCAGCCCGAATCTTTTAGAGGTGATATTTTTGCCATCCGTAGTGCCGGTGCCTATGGAGAAGTAATGGCTTCGAAATATAACTTAAGGGATGCGATAAGATCCGTTTATAGTTACGAGATATAAAATTTCACATTGAGCCTGTCGAAAATGCTTAAGTTTTTCGACAGGTTCATTATTATAATAACTTTTATTTCTTTTTTGAAGAAATAAAAACAACTACTCCCGCAACCAAAATAATACCGCCAGCATAAGGAGGCCAGTTAACAGATTTTTCTTTATCAGCAGATATTTGAATAGGGCCTGCATCTACAATTTTTTCTTTCCTGGTATATGTAAAGCCTGTCCAAATAAGCATGGCGATACCCACAACAATTAATACAAGTCCGATAGTTCTGTTCATGATATTTAATTTATATCAGAACAGCAGCACATCAATTATGTTTTATTGAAATGAATAACCCAAACTTAATTTTTGTGCATAGTTAACGTTATCAGCCATCTCATACGAAAGAGAAAACCGCTTTATGTATAAAAAATAGTTGAAAACCCAACCGAGAGAATTTTTACCGTGGATATCGATAGCGGCTTCACTACCAGCCCTAAAACTTTTTAACAAACCAGGGGTGCCACCAATAAAAAGTCTGAAAGCATGTTTGATGTCATGTTCCTTCCTGGCCCTCCAGATTACTTCTGTTGATAACCCGGTGGTCCAAAGTGCTTTCCTATCTGTAACACTTACGTAATCTGGAATTTTACTATTGTAAATCTGCTTTCTAAAAGCAGTATAGCTACCACCTTCAAAGCTGAGTGCATTCTCAAAATTAATAAACCTAAAATCAGTATTTCCGTTAGCCGAGGTATGATGAAAACCTGTAGAAAGTCTAAATCCAACCCCACCAATTGATTTTTTAAAAGATGGAAGGTAATCAGCTTCATTATCGACTACATTATGATCGTTTCCACCAGAGGAAATGCCAGCGTAACCGAAAACGCCATAAGAAATATTTGTTTGTTCGAAAGTATGCGAACGGCTTATATTTGCCATTCCCAGTTGAAACCCCGCACCAGCATCGGGAGAAAGGGAAACTGCATAACTTCCTGATAGGGTTGTTAATGTTTTAATCGTATCTGCTCCCATGGCTTTTGGCATATAACCCATATTGTTCCCCAAGATAGCCGGAGTGAGGAAGGTTGTGCAGGAGCTGAATGAGATAATAAGAAGTGAAACAGAAAAGAGAGCGGTAATTTTAGTTTTCATTTTTATATTTTGGTTTATTCGTCAAAAAAATCTACCAACCCACCCAGAAAATATTCCTGGATACCTTCGGTAAAATCTTTATAATCTTCATCAGGAATGTTAGTTTGTTTAAACTCCAATGAAGTTCCCTTTTTATCCTCGTGAAGTTTGATGGTTACAATTGAGGCTTCATTTTCTTCTCCAAAATACCATTGTTGTACTATCTGTTTACCGTAAGTGAACTCGATGTTTTTACCAGTGATATCACCATCCCAAAAAGAAAATTCAGTTTCAGGTACTTCTTCAAATTCAACATCGGCACCAGTCCATAATTTTATACTGGTTTCTTTGGTGAGGGCTAAATAAACTTCTTCGGGTGGGGCAGATATGTAGGTGTATTTTTTAAAGTCCATAAAATTTGTAAGATGTAAAGTTAAATATGTATTGTAAAATTATGATTGATTAAATGTTAGCAAAAAAAAGTTATACGCTTATTTAAAAGCATTTAATCCCGTCACATCCATTCCAGTGATCAGTAAGTGTATATCGTGCGTACCCTCGTAAGTTACTACAGATTCTAAATTCATCATGTGGCGCATAATCGAATATTCGCCGGTTATTCCCATTCCACCAAGCATTTGGCGGGCATTGCGTGCAATATCCAATGCAATTTCTACACTGTTTCTTTTGGCCATCGAGATCTGTTCGGCTGAAGCTCTGTTTTCACTTTTTAAAACTCCTAAACGCCAAACCAATAACTGGCCTTTTGTAATTTCGGTCACCATTTCGGCCAGTTTCTTCTGTTGCAACTGAAAACCACCTATGGCTTTGCCGAATTGTACGCGTTCTTTTGAGTAACGCAAAGCGGTATCGTAACAATCCATCGCGGCACCCAATGCGCCCCAGGCAATACCATATCGGGCTTGATTTAGGCATCCCAACGGACCTTTTAATCCGCTTATTTCAGGAAAAATATTCTCTTTTGGCACTTTAACATTATCAAAAACCAGTTCGCCGGTGGCTGAGGCACGTAAACTCCACTTATTATGTGTTTCTGGGGTAGAAAAACCTTCCATTCCGCGCTCTACAACTAATCCTCTTATTTTTCCAGCCTCATCTTTTGCCCAAACCACTGCAATATCTGCAAAAGGAGCATTGCTGATCCACATTTTGGCACCATTTAAAATATAATGGCTTCCTGCATCTTTAATATTGGTCACCATTCCGCCTGGATTAGAGCCATGATCTGGTTCCGTTAAGCCAAAACAACCCATCATTTCACCACTGGCTAATTTAGGGAGGTATTTTTTACGCTGTTCTTCTGTGCCGTAAGCATAAATGGGATACATTACCAAAGAACCTTGAACCGATGCGGTTGAGCGGATACCAGAATCACCGCGTTCTATTTCCTGCATCAAAATTCCATATGCAGTATAATCTAGTCCTGCACCGCCATATTCAACCGGGATGGTCGGACCAAAAGCGCCAATATCAGCAAGGCCTTTTATGAGTTGTTTTGGAAATTCGGCCTTTTGTGCATAATCTTCTATAATCGGACTCACTTCTTTTTTTACCCAATCTCTTGCTGTTGCACGGATTAATTTGTGCTCATCGGTTAACAGTTCGTCCAGTAAATAATAGTCTGGTGCCTCGTACAGGTCTTTTTTTACTGATTTGCTCATGTAATTTCGTGTTATCTGGTTAAGAAATCGCGTTAATTTCAAAGGTAACAATTTACGGCAAGGGGCATTATATTCATGAATAAAAAATTAATTTTGCAGCTTACAGAACATACATGAGCCATTTTAAACAAACCGTAGCCTTAAAGGATGTAAAATGCTTTGCATTGCATGGCTATTACCCAGAAGAGCAACTTATAGGAAATCATTTTGTTGTAGATTTACAAACTGAATTTGTTCCGCAAGGTTTTGGTGATGAATTGGCGCAGACTGTAAATTATGAGGACCTGAACACCATTATCCTCAAAGAAATGAAACATACCCAGAAACTGTTAGAAACAGTTTTGAAAAACATAATATCAAAAGTAATCGAGCTGTATCCCTTTGTTGAGATTGTTCATGTAAGCATGAAGAAACTTAACCCACCAATGCCAGGACAGATTGGGCATTCTTTTGTTAAACTTACTTATACATCAGCCAAATAAAATGAATTTTACAAAGATAAATCCTGAGATTTTAGCAGAAATTAAAGCAGCTATTGGAGCAGATAAAGTTTTTACAGATGTTGATAGTTTGGAGAATTACAGTCATGATGAAACAGAAGATTTGCGTTATCAACCAGAGGTTGTTGTAAAACCAACTTCGCCAGAAGAAATATCTGCATTGTTGAAAATCTGTAGCGCACACCATGTTCCGGTTACACCGCGTGGAGGGGGTACGGGCTTAAGTGGCGCTGCTCTGCCTATTTATGGTGGTGTTTCTTTATCAATGGAAAAGTTTAAAGGCATTCTTGATATTGACACGGAAAACCTGCAAGCAACAGTAGAGCCAGGCGTAATTACAGAAGAATTTATCAATGCGGTAGCCGAAAAAGGGCTTTTGTATCCAGTGGATCCAAGCAGTAAAGGCTCCTGTTTTATCGGCGGTAATGTGGCGCATGGCTCTGGTGGACCAAGGGTAGTAAAATATGGAACCATACGCGAATATATCTTAAACCTTGAGGTGGTTTTACCTAACGGCGAGATCATCTGGACAGGTGCCAATACCTTAAAATATGCTTCTGGATATAACTTAACACAATTAATGATCGGTTCGGAAGGTACCTTAGGGGTGGTTACCAAGATTGTAACCAAGCTTTTGCCTAAGCCTACACAATCGGTTTTAATGATGGGGTGTTTTAGTACAAATGAAGATGCCTGCGCAGCGGTTTCAGCTATTTTTAGAGCAGGGGTTACACCATCTGCTTTAGAGTTTATGGAACGGAAAGGAGTGGAGTGGGTAATTAAATTCGATGATATTAAATTTGATTTAAAGGATGATGTGGCTGCTTTGTTAATGATTGAGTTTGATGGAGATGATTTAGATGATATTTTTAAAAACTGCGAGAAAACCAATATCGTTTTAGAAGATCATCATTGTACTGAGGTATTGTTTGCTGATACTGCCAGTCAAAAAGAAGAATTGTGGCGAATGCGGAGAACCATGGCCGAATCAGTGAAGTCTAACTCCGTTTATAAAGAAGAAGATACGGTTGTTCCGCGTGCTGCTTTGCCAAAATTAATTAATGGAATAAAAGAAATTGGTGCCAAATATGGTTTTGAAAGTGTTTGTTATGGGCATGCAGGCGATGGCAATTTGCACGTAAATATTATTAAAGCCGGAATGAGTGATGAAGATTGGAAAAACAAGCTCAAATTCGGAATTACTGAAATATTCGAATTAACCACAGCTTTAGGCGGAACGTTATCCGGCGAACATGGTATCGGTCTAGTTCAAAAGGAATTTATGCCGATCAAATATTCCGAAATTCACCTCAATTTAATGAGGGGCATTAAAAATGTTTTTGACCCGAAAGGAATATTGAACCCAGGCAAAATTATGCCTGAGGAGCTAAAGAAGCCAAGTTTTTAAAACTTGACTTCTTACCCTAGTTGCTCAAAACCCAGCATCTTTTGTTTTTCTTCTTCAGGTATTGTGGTTGGTTTGCCTGTAGTGTAATCAACAGCTATACATACCGTTTTTCCTTTGCTGCAAATCACTTCTTCATTTCCTTTTAGTTTAACAATCTGATAATCCAGGTCGAAACTGGTATTCCCTATCCGGGAAGTTTTTACATGGATAGCGATTTTATCGTTCATAACAATGGGCAAAATATAATCCAGTTCTGCATGGGCGATTACAATGCCGGTTTTTTTCCAATCCCATTTGATAATCTCTTCCCAATATTTTGTTCTAGCAATTTCTAAGTAGGTAAAATAGATGGAATTGTTTACATGCCCCATCATATCGAAATCAATAAAGCGCAAATGGATATTCGTTTTATAGTTGAATTTGTCTGAAAAATCTTTAATTTCTGCCAATTTGTCTTTTGATTTGGATTTATTTTGCCAAAATGTCTTAAAAATCATAAATATTTGGTTTGGTATGTTAGTTGAATAAGGTGAATTATCAATTTAAAAATTAAAAAAAATAAAGAATAAGCGATATGACACTAGTAAATTTTAACAACAGAACCCGTAACACAGCTCCTTACTTTAACAATGTTTTTGATTCATTGTTTAGCGATGCAGTAACTAAAAACAAAATGGTTGATAAATCTCCAAATGTGAATATTTACGAAAATGAAACTGCGTATGTAATCGAATTAGCTGCTCCGGGTTTGAAAAAAGAAGATTTTCAGATCAATTTAAAAAAAGACAACCTTTCTGTTTGGGCAGAAGTTAAAAAAGACGAAACCCAGGTAGCAAAAGATTTTACACGTAAAGAATTTGATTATAGCTCGTTTGCCAGATCATTTAATTTACCAGATAGCGCTGATGGTGATAACATTACTGCCGAATATAAAGACGGTATCTTATCGATCAACATTAGCAAAAAAGACGATGCTAAATTACAACACAAAGAAATTGTAGTATCGTAATAAAAATTTTCTCGAAAGAGGATTTTCATAATAGTTTAGGTTTTTCAAAGATTATGAAGCTTGCATCATACAGGTTTAAGATAAGTGCGGGAGAGCATTGATGCAGGTTTCATAATAGTTTAAGTTTAGGTTTTAATAAGGTTAATGCTGGATGGCATTAACCTTATTTTTTTAGAAACCTTGTCATTTCGAATGGATTGCAAGGTAATCGGGAAATCTGATCTTATAAATTTGAGGTATTTGGTTTATCCAAGCCGCTTCGCTACAGTCTAAATGACAATTTATAGGGATGGCCAGTATTTAGATTGATTTTAAGTTGCATTCTTAAAATCACCTTAATCTCATTTTTCGTACTTTTGCGGCATGGAGAGAGAAATTCTGGATACGAAACGTAAAGCACTTAAAATAAACCTTGACCCAAGAATTTACGGCACTTTTGCCGAAATTGGAGCCGGTCAAGAAGTTTCCAGAAACTTTTTTAATGCAGGTGCCGCATCTGGAACCGTTGCAAAAACCATGTCGGCTTACGATATGACTTTTAGCGATGCCATCTACGGAGCAGAAGCCAATGGCCGGTATGTGAGTCAGAATAGGCTTTTACAGATGCTCGACCATGAGTTTGGTTTACTTAACGAACGTTTATCAGGCGAAAAATACGAAAGCCGCACTTTTTTTGCTTTCGCAGATACCGTAACTACCCTAAATTATAAGCGTACCAATGAGCCTCATGGCTGGGTTGGAATCCGCTTCCAAAATGAACCGGGAGGTTTGCCCAACGAAATATTTTTCCATGTTCGTTTGCTGGATACCGATGTAAATATGCAACAGCGCGTGCTTGGCATTATTGGTGTAAATTTACTTTATGCAGCTTTTTACCATTATCAGGATCCTAAAATAATGGTAGAATCATTAGCCGATAATTTAACCATCGGATCGGTGGAAATTGATTTGATTTCGGTTAAAGGGCCGGCTTTCCCAGAGGTAGATAATATCTTGCTTAATCTGTACATGATTATGAAAGATTTCTCTGCAGCGGCAATTTTTGATGCAGATGCACACCCACGACAGGCCAAAGATCTTTTATACAAAAAAGATATTATGATTTTGAGAACTAAATATGGTCAGAAATCGTTGCCTAACTTTAATTTGTTTAATAAAGCTACCGATCAGTTTAAGCGTACAAATAAGGTAGAGGAGGGGAACTTAGCGGTAATGATAGAGGTTTTATTAACCAATGTTTTAACCGATGCCCAAGAAACACCAGATGATATTGATCTTGAATCCGTAGCTAAACGTGCTCAGGAAATGTGTGATACCGGAAATATCGTGATCGTTTCTAACTTTACCCGCCATAACCGTCTGGCAAAATATTTGGCCAGGTGTAAGCCAAAAAGTGTTGGTTTGGCCACCAATATTAACAACTTAAAATTTGTATTCAATTCTAAAAACTTCACCGGCGAAAACTATTCGGGTCAGCTATTGAGTTATGTAAATGATATGTTTAATACCAATGTGAGATTATTTGCTTATCCATTTTTGGATAAAAAAACAAATGAAGTAATCACCACAGCAAATATGCCGGTTACGCCGGAAGCAAAGCCATTGTTCGATTTTCTTTTGATAAATGGTTATATTACAGATATTAAGGATTACAATGAGAATGAGGTTAAGACGGTTTAGGGTTATATCTCAATTATGATTCATAACTTGCATTGATATGAAATATGTATTTGACTGATAATATGAGCGGTCGTCACCCTGAATTTATTTCAGGGTCTATTTAGCCTGAAATAAATTTACTATAAAGAGCTTTTGAAATTAAGGACTCTATAAAATACTTTCCCATATGTTTTTAGGATCTTTTATTCTAGTAACATTGCCTCTTTCGGCACTAGCAGCTCTTGATTTTATTTTTGCCACAAACTCAGGATCATAAGGGCTTTCCTGTTCTTATTTAAAAGAAACATTTAAACTTTTAAAACAGCTTCGATTGCAGCCTCTTGCTTTTTGTTTTTAGGATGTGCGATTATAGTTATAACAATTATTTTATAATTAAAAATACGAAATTATTTAATTAACTTTTCAATTACCTCTTTATAACTTTCGCTTACTGGTAATTCCTTTTCATCTACAAATAGTGCATTCTTTCTTATCGCTGTAATCTTATTCATATTTACAATAAATGATTTGTGGATTCTTTCAAAATACACAGGGAGTTCTTCTTCAATATTTTTCATACTCATACGCACCACAGCTGCTTTTGGGCTGGTAGAAATATGAATCTGAATATAATCTTTTAAACCTTCTATGTAGGTAATTTCATTGAAGTTGATCTTCATTAAACTGTAACCCACGTTCACAAACATGTAATCTTGCCTGGGTAGATTCGATTGTTCTGCAGATTGTTTAAGTTCGTATAAATCTTTGGCCTTGTTACAGGCTTTCATGAAACGGTCAAGCGATACGGGTTTCATTAAATAATCTACCACATCGAGGGCAAAACCATCTAAAGCGTATTGTTTATATGCCGTAACAATAATCACCATTGGCTTTTTAATTAAGCTTTGGATAAATTGTAATCCGGTGATGCCAGGCATCTGGATATCGATAAAAATTAGATCTATCGATTGTTCTTGCATCATTTTATTAGCGGCAAAAGCATCATCGCAGTTTGCAACTAATTCCAAAAATGGGATACGGCTAATGTTGTCAGCCAATAATTGTAAGGCTAAAGGTTCATCATCTATGGCTAAACATTTTATCATGCTGTTAATTTTATACTGAGGTGTACATTAAACCAGCCATCTTTATTCTCTATTGTCAATCGATGATTTTTGTCATAAAGTAGATTTAAGCGTCTGCTTACATTGCTTAAACCAATACCCGAAGCAGCATCTTTCACTTCACTTTCGTCCGGATTGAATTTGTTTTTTACAATAAAAGTCAGTTGTTCATCTTCAGTTTTCAAATTCACCAATATTTTAGGGCTTTCAATCATTCCAACTCCATGTTTAAAAGCGTTTTCGATAAAAGGAATCAATAACATCGGCTCTATTTCATCAAATTCACTTTCAATATCCATATTGGTTTCAATCTCTACCTTTTTACCGAAGCGCTGTTTTTGCAGATCAATATAGGCTTGTAGGTATTCAGTTTCTGTTTTGATAGATACTTTTTCTTCATCTGTTTCATACAACATGTACTGCATTAAACCCGATAGTTTCATTACGGTTGGCTCCAATTCATTACTTTTTAACCTTACCAAGGCCACAATATTGTTGAGTACATTAAAAATAAAATGCGGACTGATCTGTGAACGCAAAAACGAAAGTTCAGTTTTCATATTTTCCTGTTCGCGCTGCAAAGATTTTTTTTCTTCACTAATACGGTCAGAAATCATGGTGAAAGCTGTACTTGCAGCTATGGTTAAAAGGAAAGTCGGTGTATTGAACCAAAGTGTTCTGCCCAGGTTAAAGTTAAAATCCGGTAATAAAATATGGAATAATATCGAATGAACAGTAATGGCAAGAAGTAAACAGCCAACGAATGATAGCCCATACCATAGATATTTTTTCCTGTAGAAGAAAGAAGGGATTAAAACCCTACTATTTATATAAAAAATGGCAATCCAATAAAAGTAACTGATAAAATTTAACCTTAAAAATTGGATTTCTTCATGACTGCTTAATGGGTGGGGAGGACGACTTCTATTCACATTAATAATATAAGGCAAAGTGATTAAAACAACCCAAACCAAAATATGAAGGGTCACTTTTATCCACTTTTTTGAGAAATTAATCGTCATTATCTTTTCTTTGGCGCTTTGCATCGCTAAGTTATTATTTATTATGTTTTTTAAGGTGTTTCGTCATACTGAATTTATTTCAGCACCATAATGATACTTTCAAAGAATAGCACACCAGGACAATAACCTCTCAAATTAAAGGTCCCGACGCTGTGTGCTACTCGTATCTTAATGCATCAATCGGATCTAAATTGGATGCTTTCTTTGCAGGATAATAGCCAAAGAAAACACCTGTTATGGCACAAACAACAAAGGAAATAACGATTGAAGATTCTGAAATTAAAATTGGCCAGTTTAAGAAATAGGAGATGAGATAGGCCGAACTTACTCCTAATACTACCCCTATTACGCCGCCTGTAATACTGATTAAAATTGCCTCTATTAAAAATTGCATTAAAACATCTTGCCCACGTGCCCCGATAGACATTCTCAGACCTATTTCCCGGGTACGTTCGGTAACCGAAACATACATAATATTCATAATCCCGATACCACCAATAAATAGCGAAATACCAGCAATTGCTGTTAGAAGAACCGTTAACATGCCGCTTGTAGCGCTAATGGTACTGATTAATTCAGCTTGCGTACGCACTTGAAAATCGTCACTTTCTGAAGCTGTTAACCTGTGGCTTTCTCTTACTGCGTCAGAAATTTCGGTAGTAGCAGCTGCGCTAGAGGCCTCTGTTGTGGCAGATGCATAAATACTTTGCAAGTAATTGGTTGCGGTGATCCTTTTTTGTACGGTTGTAAAAGGGGCGAGGATAATATCGTCCTGGTCCTGTCCGAAATTACTTTGCCCTTTTGATTCTAAAACGCCAATCACCTGAAATGGGATGTTTTTAAAACGTATAATCTGGCCAATCGGATTACTTCCATCAGGAAACAGGTTATCGATTACAGTTTTACCCAAAAGACAAACTTTAGCAAAACTTTTTACATCATTTTCAGAAAACAGAATGCCATCTTTAAGTTTAAGTTGGCGAATGTTTAAATAATCAGGACTCACGCCTGTAATGGTAGTTGGCCAGTTATAGCCACCTTTAATGGCCTGTCCACTTGTTGAAACCACAGGTGATAAACCATTTATATTTTTAGATTGTAGCTTTTGAATCGCGGTAATGTCTTCTAGTTTTAGGGTTTGGATGCTACTCCCTTGTAAGCGTACGCCACCTGGTTCATTACTTTGAGGCATAATGGTTATCATATTTGAACCCATACCTGATAATGAAGACCTGATACTTTGTTTCGAACCCTCTCCAATTGCCATCATTGCTATTACTGCTGCTACACCAATAATAATGCCCAACATGGTTAAAAACGCACGAAGTTTATTTCGCTGTAATGCTAAAAAGGCAATCCTTAATAAATTTGTTATGGCCATGATTTCCTTAATTAATAATCATCCGATTCAGGCAAACTGGCTAAAGCCTCTTTTGCCGAACGTTGATTTGTGTTAATACTATCTTTTTGGATTTTACCATCCCTTAGCATAATGGTTCTGGTACTAAAAGCCGCAATATCAGGCTCGTGGGTTACAAATACAATGGTTTTTCCCTCTGCATTTAACTCCTGCATTAAAGCCATAATTTCATATGATGTTCTGGTATCTAAATTTCCAGTGGCTTCATCTGCTAGAATCATCACCGGGTGATTAACCAAGGCTCTTGCAATGGCCACACGCTGCTGCTGTCCGCCAGATAACTGACTAGGTGTATGATCAAAACGTTCCGCGAGTTTTACCGATTCGAGTGATTTAATAGCCCTTTCTTTTCGTTCTTCTGCTGAAATAGTTTTGTTGTAAAATAGTGGAAGTTCAACATTTTCTAAAGCTGAAGTTCTTGGTAAAAGGTTGTAAGCCTGAAATACAAAACCGATTTTGGTATTTCTCAAACCAGCAAGCTCATCACGGTTTAAACTCTTAACATCAACACCATCAAGATGATAGCTTCCGTCGGTTGGTTTGTCCAAACAACCTAGAATATTCAGTAAGGTTGTTTTGCCAGAACCGCTACTTCCCATAATGGTTACAAACTCGCCAGCTTTAATATCGAAAGTGATACCTTTTAATGCCCGAACGGTTTGATCCCCCATTACAAACTCACGTTTTAAATCGTGTATGTCTAATATCTTCTGTTCCATTATTTCCTTCTATTACCGCCTGGGCGTTTTGGCATGAAAGGACTGGATTGACCCTGACTTGCTGCCTCACTTTTACCCATACTTTGCGAACCTGTAATTACTACATCTGTTGCTGCCAATCCTGATAATACCTCAACATGTGTATTGTCGTTTATGCCCGTGGCAATTTTTTTCTGTATCAGTTCTTTTGCATTTTTTTGTACCCAAACATACGCTTCATCTGCTCCAGCAGGTTTTTTATCTGGATTTACCCAGGTTATTTGATATTTACCTGCCAAGGTCGAATCAGGAGTATATTTTATTGCTTTTGTTGGAATAAGTAGCGCATTATTCACCTCTTTTGTGAAGATGGTAATGTTTGCGGTCATTCCAGGCTTTAGCTTATTCGCATCGTTCGAGGTATTGATAATGGTTTTATAAGTTACAACGTTTGATGAAATGGAAGGGCTTAACCTGATTTCCTGTATGGTGCCTTTAAAAGTATCGTTCAAAAAGGCATCCACGGTAAAAGTTGCCCTTTCACCTTTAGAAATATTACCTACATCAGCCTCATCAACAGATGCTTCTACCTGCATTTTAGTCAAATCTTTTGCAATACTGAAAATCGTTGGTGTACTGAAACTTGCTGCAACAGTCGTTCCCTCACTTACACTTCTCGAAAGCACTGTACCGTCAATTGGCGAATATATACTGGCCAATGATAAATTCTTTTGCGCTGAAGCCAGTTGTGCCTTAATGCTGTTAACTGATGCTTTTGAGGCATTGTAGGTGTATAAGGCATTGTCGTAATCGGCTTTGCTCACCGCTCCAACTTTATATAAGTTACTTTGGCGGCTAAAATTACCTTGTTGGTAAACCAATGCACTTTGCGCACTTACCAAATTGGCTTGATACTGATTTACAGTCGCCTCGAATAAGGTTTTATCCAATTCGGCTAACAGTTGCCCTTT
>Ga0308165_1004465_pt1 | contig 13789 bp, 11 predicted proteins | sample PhyWR2_FD_201032 | JGI IMG/M metagenome (GOLD analysis project Ga0308165, IMG submission 201032) | Phyllosphere microbial communities from UC Gill Tract Community Farm, Albany, California, United States - DLSLW.R2 | ecosystem: Host-associated > Plants > Phyllosphere > Unclassified | place: USA...
GTGTTTATCGAGAAGCCGAATATCGACAGGATGGCAAAGGTGCCTAACAGAACAACCGGTACGGCGATGGTTGGAATCAACGTCGCGCGGAAGTTTTGCAGGAACAAATACATCACCAGGAATACCAGGATTATCGCTTCTACCAGCGTTTTTACCACTTCGTGAATCGAGATTTTCACGAACGGGGTAGTGTCGTACGGGTAAACGATTTTCAGGCCTGATGGGAAGAACGGTTCCATTTTCTGCAATTCAGCACGAATCGCTGTGGCAGTATCCAGGGCGTTTGCGCCGGTTGCCAGCTTAATACCCAGACCGGATGCCGGCTGACCATTAAACTTCGCAATGACGTCGTAGTTCTCACCACCCAGTTCAACCTTCGCGACATCGCGCAGGCGAACCTGTGAACCGTCCTGATTCACTTTCAGCAGAATTTTACTGAACTCGTCAGCCGAGGTTAAACGGGTTTGCGCGATGATGGAGGCGTTCAACTGCTGGCCTTTCACCGGCGGTGTCCCGCCTAACTGACCGGCTGCCACCTGGGCGTTCTGCGCTTTAATGGCGGCAATAACGTCGACTGGCGTGAGCTGGAAGTTGTTCAGCTTGTTCGGATCCATCCAGATACGCATCGCGTACTGGGAACCAAACAGCTGCACGTCACCGACACCCGAAGTACGGCTGATCGCGTCCTTCATGTTGGCACCCACGTAGTCGGAAATATCCTCCTGCGTCATGGTGCCATTGGTGTTGATAACGCCGACAACCATCAGGAAGCTGCTGGAGGATTTCTCGACACTCACACCCTGCTGCTGGACTTCCTGCGGGAGTAAAGGCATGGCCAGCTGCAGTTTGTTCTGCACCTGAACCTGCGCGATATCCGCATCAGTACCCGAGTCGAAGGTCAGTGTGATCGAAACCGTACCGGTTGAGTCACTGTTGGAGGACATGTACATCAGGTTATCGATACCGTTCATGTTCTGTTCGATAACCTGTGTCACGGTGTCCTGCACCGTTTTCGCATCAGCACCAGGGTAGACGGCGGTGATCGAAACTGCTGGTGGCGCAATCGTTGGATATTGCGCAACAGGCAGCTTCAGGATCGCCAGTCCCCCTGCAAGCATGATAATGATGGCGATCACCCACGCAAATATGGGGCGATCGATAAAGAAATTAGGCATGTCTTAACGGCTCCTGTTTAAGTTAAGACTTGGTTTGTTCTGACTCGCCACCGGCTGCGGCTTGTTGCTTCTCGTCAGATTTGACTTCCTGAGCCTTTACTTGCGCGCCAGGACGTACTTTTTGCAAACCAGTAACAATCACGCGATCGCCATCTTTCAAACCTTGGGTCACCAGCCATTTGTCGCCAATCGCCTGCGCAGCAGTGATTTGGCGCGTCTCGACTTTGTCATCAGCACCCACAACCAGTGCGCTGGCATCGCCGCGTGGCGTACGGGTCACGCCTTGCTGAGGCACCAGAAGCGCCGTTGGGTTGATCCCTTCTTCCAGACGCGCACGTACGAACATACCTGGCAACAGCGTGTGGTCAGGGTTCGGGAAAATGGCACGTAAGGTGATGGAGCCGGTGGTCTGATCGACGGTCACGTCAGAGAATTCCAGCGTACCTTCCTGCGGGAATTTGCTGCCGTCATTGGTCACTAGTTCAACTTTGGCTTTGCCGTTCTCTTGTTTCAGCGCACCGCTCGCCAGCTCTTTCTGCAGACGCAGGAAATCGTTGCTGGATTGCGTGACGTCAACGTAGATCGGATCAAGCTGCTGAACAGTCGCCAGCGCAGTTGCCTGACCGTTCTGAACCAGTGCGCCTTCTGTGACGGTTGATTTACCAATACGACCGCTGATCGGAGAGGTCACTTTGGTGTACGCCAGGTTGATGCGTGCGGTTTCAACAGCGGCCTTTGCAGCGACAACCGCAGCGCTGGCCTGTTGGGAGTCTGCCTGCGCAGTGTCATAGTCTTGTTGACTGATGTATTGCGTACCGAGCAGTTTCTTATAACGGTTCAGCGTAACCTGAGAAATTCGGGCTGCAGCTTCTGCTTTTGCCAAATCGCCTTTCGCGCTTTCGTAAGCAGCCTGATAGGTTGCTGGATCAATCTGATACAGAGACTCACCTGCTTTTACATCACCACCCTCGGTGAAGTTACGTTTCAGGATGATCCCATTCACCTGAGGACGAACTTCCGCAACGCGGTAAGCGCTTGTACGGCCTGGTAATTCTGTTGTGATTTGCAGAGGTTCGGTTTTAAGCGTCACGACACCGACTTCGGGTGCCTGCTGCGCTCCTTGTTGAGCCTGTTTCTCATCACATCCTGTAAGCGCTAAGCCGCCTGAGAGCATCAGAACGATCGCCAGAGGCGTTAACCCTCTGTTTTTGTTCATATGTAAACCTCGAGTGTCCGATTTCAAATTGATCAATGGATCAAAAGTCCGCAAACCCATTGCTGCGTTTATATTATCGTCGTGCTATGTTACATACATTCACAAATGTATGTAAATCTGACTACTGTAAATTCACTCATGTATGGCACGAAAAACCAAACAACAAGCGCTTGAAACTCGGCAACACATTCTTGATGTGGCGATGCGTCTGTTTTCACAGCAGGGCGTTTCATCGACCTCGCTGGCGCAGATTGCTCAGGCCGCAGGTGTCACGCGGGGAGCGATTTACTGGCATTTCAAAAATAAGTCAGACTTGTTCAGTGAAATCTGGGAGTTGTCAGAATCTAGTATTACCGATCTTGAGACTGAGTATCGGGCAAAATTCCCTGACGATCCACTCTCAGTTTTGAGAGAAATACTGGTCTATGTTCTTGAGGCGACGGTCATTGAAGAACGACGCCGCCTGATGATGGAAATCATCTTCCATAAATGTGAGTTTGTCGGCGAAATGGAGATCGCGCAACAGGCGCAAAGAAGTCTGTGCCTGGAGAGCTACGATCGTATCGAGCACACCCTTAATCAGTGTATTCAGGCCAAAATGCTGCCTGCCGATTTGCTCACTCGCCGGACTGCGATTCTGATGCGCGGCTATATTTCCGGCCTGATGGAAAACTGGCTTTTTGCCCCGCAATCGTTCGACCTGAAACATGAAGCCCGCAGCTACGTCGCGATTTTGCTCGAAATGTGCCAGTTCTGCCCAACGCTGCGCGCCGGTTCCCACTCCCCTCAGCCTTAAATCCACCCAGGAATTTTCCTGGAGCTTGGCGTTCTCGCTATTCTGCATCTTGTGCGCGTGATATTCTCTGCACCTGGCTATTTTTGGTCATCTTCTCACAGCAAACTCATAACTATGTTGCACTATTCTCGCTTGCAAAACCCTGTTTTTGCCTTAATTTTTTCCGTGCTGGTTTTCTTAATGACGGCGCCTGCCGCCTGGGCGCGTGCTGATAACAGCAACGATCTCCCGACGCGTGCGGATGTTCAGTCGCAGCTGGATTCGCTCAATAAACAAAAAGACCTCACGCCGCAGGATAAACTCGTCCTGGCCGATCTAACGGAAACGCTGGAGACGCTCGATAAAATCGATCGCGTGAAGACGGAAACCACTCAGCTGCGTCAGAAAGTCGCCGAAGCGCCTGCGAAAATGCGTCAGGCTACCGCATCGCTTAGCGCGTTGGGCGATGTGGACAACGATGACGAAACCCGCAACACGCTGGCGACACTCTCGTTGCGCCAGCTTGAATCGCGGATGACGCAACTGCTGGATGATTTACAAGCCGGGCAGAGCGATCTCGCCACTTACAACAGCCAACTGGTTTCACTGCAAACGCAGCCGGAACGCGTCCAGAACGCGATGTATACCGCCTCCCAGCAGCTCCAGCAGATCCGTAACCGGCTGAACGGCACGACGCTGGGCGAGGGCGCGTTACGTCCCACTCAGCAAACGCTTTTGCTGGCGCAGCAAACGTTGCTGAATGCGCAAATCGACCAGCAGCGTAAAAGCCTCGAAGGCAACACCGTTTTGCAGGATACGCTGCAAAAGCAACGCGATTACGTCACGGCCAATATTAATCGGCTGGAGCACCAGCTTCAGCTGTTGCAGGAAGCGGTCAACAGCAAACGTTTGACGCTCACTGAAAAAACCGCGCAGGAAGCGGTCTCCCCGGACGAAACCACGCGCATCCAGACAAATCCGCTGGTGAAGCAAGAGCTGGATGTTAACCATCAGCTCAGCCAGCGCCTGATTCAGGCGACGGAAAGCGGGAACTCGCTGGTTCAGCAAAACATCAGAGTTAAAAACTGGCTTGATCGCGCTCTGCAGGCGGAACGCAATATTAAAGAACAGATTGCGGTGCTGAAGGGCAGTCTGCTGTTATCGCGCATTCTGTATCAGCAGCAGCAGACGCTGCCTTCCGCCGATGAGCTGCAGGACATGACGAATCGTATTGCCGATTTGCGTCTTGAGCAGTTTGAAGTCAACCAGCAGCGCGATGCGCTTTTCCAGAGCGACGCTTTTGTCGCGAAAGTGGAAGAGGGTCATTCCAGCGAAGTGAATGGCGAAGTACACGACGCGCTAATGCAGGTGGTGGATATGCGCCGCGAGCTGCTCGATCAGCTCAACAAACAGCTGGGTAATCAGCTGATGATGGCGATTAACCTGCAAATCAACCAGCAGCAGCTGGTGAGCGTGTCGAAAAGCCTGCAGGAAATTCTGACTCAGCAAATCTTCTGGGTGAACAGCAATAAACCGATGGACTGGGATTGGGTTAAATCCTTCCCTGAAACGCTGAAATCTCAGATCAAGAGCATGAAAATCACCGTGAACTGGGAGAAAGCCTGGCCTGCGGTGATGATTGCCTTCCTCGCGGGTTTGCCGTTGCTGTTGATCGCGGGCTTGATTCGCTGGCGTCTCGGCTGGCTGAGAAAATATCAGGAGAAGCTGGCAGACGAAGTGGGGCAACTGCGTAACGACAGCCAGCTCCACACGCCAAAAGCGATCCTTATCGATCTGATTCGTGCGATGCCGATCTGTCTGGTGATTCTGGCCGCGGGCCTGATTCTGCTGACCATGCAGCTTAACATCAGCGATCTGCTGTGGGCGTTCAGTAAAAAGCTGGCGCTGTTCTGGCTGGTATTCGGCTTGTGCTGGAAAGTGCTGGAAAAAGACGGCGTGGCGGTGCGTCACTTCAATATGCCTGAGCAGCTCACCAGCCACTGGCGTCGCCAGATTGTGCGTGTGAGCCTGGCGCTCCTGCCGCTGCATTTCTGGTCGGTCGTGGCTGAGCTATCCCCGCTGCATCTGATGGATGATGTGCTCGGTCAGCTTGCCATTTTCCTCAACCTGCTGCTGATTGCCGTGCTGATGTGGCCGATGTGCCGCGACAGCTGGCGTGATAAAGAGTCGCACAATATTCGTCTGGCCACCGTTACCGTACTGGCGATCATTCCGCTGGCGCTGATGGTACTCACCGCGACGGGCTACTTCTACACCACGCTGCGTCTGTCGGGCCGCTGGATTGAAACCGTTTATCTAGTCATCTTGTGGAACCTGCTGTATCAAACGGTGCTGCGCGGTCTGAGCGTGGCGGCACGTCGTATCGCCTATCGCCGCGCGTTGGCACGTCGGCAGAACATGGTGAAAGAGGGGGCCGAAGGCGCCGAGCCGCAGGAAGAACCGACTATTGCGCTAGAGCAGGTCAATCAGCAGACCTTGCGCATCACCATGCTGGTGATGGTGGCGCTGTTTGGCGTGGTGTTCTGGGCGATTTGGTCAGACTTGATCACCGTCTTTGCTTATCTCGACAGCATCACGTTGTGGCAATACAACGGCACCGAAGCCGGTGCGGCAGTCATGAAAAGTGTGACCATGGGCAGCTTGCTGTTTGCCCTGGTGTCTTCGATGGTCGCGTGGGCGCTGATCCGCAACTTGCCGGGCTTGCTGGAAGTGCTGGTGCTGTCGCGTCTGAACATGCGCCAGGGATCTTCGTACGCTATCACCACTATCCTGAACTATGTGATTCTGGTGGCAGGGGCGATGACCGTCTTCGGATCGCTTGGCGTCTCGTGGGATAAACTCCAATGGCTCGCCGCCGCGCTCTCCGTGGGTCTCGGTTTTGGCTTGCAGGAGATTTTCGGTAACTTTGTTTCCGGTCTGATTATTCTGTTCGAGCGCCCGGTGAGAATCGGTGACACCGTGACCATCGGGACCTTCTCCGGTACGGTCAGCAAGATCCGCATTCGCGCGACCACCATTACCGATTTCGATCGCAAAGAAGTCATCATCCCGAACAAGGCTTTTGTGACCGAGCGTCTGATTAACTGGTCGCTGTCCGACACCATCACCCGTGTGGTGATCCGTCTGGGCGTGGCGTACGGTTCCGATCTTGAGAGAGTGAAAGAAGTCCTGCTGCAGGCGGCGATGGAGCATCCGAAAGTGATGCACGATCCGTCTCCGGCGGTGTTCTTTACCACCTTTGGCCCAAGCACGCTGGATCACGAACTGCGTTTATACGTACGTGAGCTGCGAGACCGCAGCTATGCGGTGGATGAACTGAACCGCACCATCGACCGTCTGTGCCGCGAAAACGGCATTAATATCGCCTTTAACCAGCTAGAAGTTCATCTGCGCAACGAAAAGGGTGATGAGCATACGGAAGTGAAGCGCGAAATTAAAGGCGATGACCCTACGCCAGCCTGATTTTCGGCTTGATTCTGGCAAACAGGCTTGATTACATTCCCTCTCCCCGTGGGAGAGGGCTAGGGTGAGGGCAACCGGCCTTCACCTTACTTTCAAAATCCCGCGTCACAATCTCCAGCGCTTTCAGCACCGTTTCGGGTGCAAGATCGTGGTTTTCCAGCAGCATAATCAAATCGACGGCCAGTTTGACCTCATCGGGGGCGTTTTCCAGCGACATTTTTCTCTCCATTAACGGGTCATACGCGCGATCACGCGCTCGATCTCTTCCAGCGCCTGACGACAGCGAACAATACGCCCTTCAAGGGCGGAAAGTTCACGCATTAAGCGCTGCTGATCGTCCAGCGTTTCAGCGGATTTTAGCCGCTGCTCGCGATCCTGTTTCATATCAAACAGCCTGCGCTCAAATTCCTGATGCTCCAGCCGTTTACGCTGCCATTTTCCTGCGCCGGGCGATGCGCTGTCCCATGCGCGCAGCGGCCATGCGGTAATCTCGCGATGCAGGGCGGTTATTTGCTCAGTCAGATGACCGGCAAGCCACGCCACCTGTTCGCGCTGGGCGTGATTAACCGCGCGCTGCAATTCATCAAAGTTAGCTTGTGCCTCATCAAGATAATCTTTCATTAATGTGCTGCGAGTGCGGAATAACTGCCTGTCAAAGCGGGGTTTCAGCGTCGCGTGCTGCATCAGCGGTGACGCCTGCGCACGCAGGGCGATCAGCTGATTTTGCAGGGTTTCCAAAAGCAAGGCTGTTTTCAATCCGCTCTCCAGTGGTAAAGTAGCCGTTCAGTTTGATAACGATTCGCATTATGAAGCGTACTATTCTAATCATCATTGGCTGGCTTGCGGTAGTGCTTGGCACGCTTGGCGTGGTTTTACCGCTCTTGCCGACGACGCCGTTTATTCTGCTGGCGGCCTGGTGTTTTGCCCGTTCGTCACCGCGATTCCACCACTGGCTGCTGTATCGCTCGTGGTTTGGCGGCTATCTGCGCCACTGGCAACAATACCGGGCGATGCCGCCTGGGGCAAAGCCTCGCGCCATTGCGGTGATCCTTATTACCTTCGCCATTTCACTGTGGCTGGTCAACATGATGTGGGTACGCATCCTGCTGCTGGTGATTCTCTCCTGCCTGCTTTTCTTTATGTGGCGAATTCCCGTCGTTGATGGAAAGCAACAAAAGCACTGAAGTGCGCTGATGGCTGTTGCAATTATCTCGCGCAGCCAGTAAATTCGACCGTTTTCGAGCACAGGTGCGCCTGGTCAAAGGTTAATCAATTGTAACTTTGACCGTACTTTTATGCGCGCCGTGGGTAACACCGTTTTTAACTAGGCATACATTTATGACCGCAACTGCGCAGCAGCTTGAATATCTGAAAAACAGCATCAAAAGCATCCAGGATTATCCAAAGCCTGGCATTCTTTTCCGTGATGTCACCAGCTTGCTGGAAGACCCGAAAGCGTACGCACTCAGCATTGAACTGCTGGTTGAGCGTTACAAAAACGCCGGGATCACCAAAGTAGTAGGAACAGAAGCGCGTGGCTTCCTGTTTGGCGCACCGGTTGCGCTGGAGATGGGCGTGGGCTTTGTACCGGTACGTAAACCGCGTAAATTGCCGCGTGAAACCATTGCCGAAAGCTATGAACTGGAATACGGCACCGATCAGCTGGAAATCCACGTTGATGCGATTAAACCGGGCGATAAAGTGCTGGTTGTCGACGATCTGCTGGCAACAGGCGGCACGATCGAAGCGACCGTGAAGCTGATCCGTCGTCTGGGTGGTGAAGTGACCGACGCGGCCTTCATCATCAATCTGTTCGATCTGGGTGGCGAACAGCGCCTGGAAAAACAGGGTATCACCAGCTACAGCCTCGTTCCTTTCCCGGGTCATTAATCCCGACTCCCGCAACCTCGCCCAACGGGTGAGGTTGTGTTAGCATGACCCCCCTGAATATCCACCTTCCAGCGTTGCAGAGCCTGCCCATGAGTTATCAGGTGTTAGCCCGAAAATGGCGACCTCAAACCTTCGCTGACGTTGTCGGCCAGGAACATGTGCTGACCGCCCTGGCGAACGGTTTATCGCTAGGACGTATTCATCACGCGTATCTTTTTTCCGGTACGCGCGGCGTCGGCAAAACGTCAATTGCCCGTTTGCTGGCAAAAGGCCTCAACTGCGAAACCGGGATCACCGCCACACCGTGCGGCGTGTGTGACAACTGCCGTGAAATCGAGCAGGGGCGTTTTGTCGATCTGATTGAGATCGATGCGGCATCGCGCACGAAAGTCGAAGACACCCGCGATCTGCTGGACAACGTGCAGTACGCCCCGGCGCGTGGCCGCTTCAAGGTCTATCTGATCGATGAAGTCCACATGCTGTCGCGCCACAGCTTTAACGCACTGCTGAAAACGCTGGAAGAGCCGCCATCGCATGTCAAATTCCTGCTGGCGACCACCGATCCGCAAAAGCTGCCGGTTACCATTTTGTCGCGTTGCCTGCAGTTCCATCTGAAGGCGCTGGACGTTGAACAGATCCGTGCGCAGCTCGAACATATTCTTGATGAAGAAAAAATCGTCCACGAACCGCGTGCGCTGCAACTGCTGGCGCGTGCCGCTGACGGCAGCCTGCGTGATGCGTTAAGCCTCACCGATCAGGCGATTGCCAGCGGTGATGGTCAGCTTTCAACGGTCGCGGTCAGCACGATGCTCGGTACGCTCGACGACGATCAGGCGCTGTCGCTGGTGGAAGCCGTGATTGAGGCGAACGGCGAGCGCGTGATGTCGCTGGTCAACGTCGCGGCGTCTCGCGGCGTTGAGTGGGAAGCGCTGCTGGTAGAAATGCTTGCCTTGCTGCACCGCGTGGCGATGTTGCAGCTTTCTCCTGCTGCCATTGGCGCAGATATGGCCGCGATCGAACAGCGGATGCGCGAGCTTGCGCGCATCGTTCCACCCGCCGACGTTCAGCTCTACTATCAGACGCTGCTGATTGGGCGTAAAGAGCTGCCGTATGCGCCGGACCGCCGTATGGGCGTCGAAATGACGCTGTTGCGCGCGCTGGCATTCCATCCGCGCAAGCCGTTGCCAGAGCCAGAAGTCCCGCCACAATCTTATGTTCCGGTTGCGCCAACCGCCGTGTTGACGCCGCCACAGGTGCCGCAGGATGCTGCGCCACCGCCCCGGCAGGATGTCTCGCTGCCGGATGCCACCAGTTCGGTTCTCGCCGCCCGCAATCAACTACAGCGCGCGCAGGGAGTAACCAAGCCAAAAAAGGGTGAACCGGCAGCGCCAGCAAGAGCGCGGCCGGTGAATAACGCCGCACTCGAACGACTCGCCTCGGTTACGGAACGCGTGCAGTCGCGCCCGTCTTCCAGCGCAGCCGAAGTCAAAGCCCCGGCGAAGAAAGAGGCTTACCGTTGGAAATCGACCAACACCGCCGTAGAAGTGAAGGTCGAAGTTGCCACGCCGAAGGCGCTTAAAAAAGCGCTCGAGCATGAGAAGACGCCAGAGCTGTCCGCAAAGCTGGCTGAAGAGTCGCTTAAGCGCGATGCCTGGGCGGCTGAAGTCAATCAGCTTAAGTTACCGAAGCTGGTGGAACAGGTTGCGCTGAATGCGTGGAAAGAGCAGGACGGCAATCATTTCCGCCTGCACTTGCGTCCGAGCCAGCGGCACCTGAACTCCCCTTCAGCGCAAAAAGTGTTGACTGAGGCACTCGCCACATTACACGGCGCGCCGGTTGAATTGACTATCATTGAAGATGATAATCCCGAGATGCGAACGCCGCTGGAGTGGCGACAGGCCATTTATGAAGAGAAGCTTGCGCAAGCGCGCGAGTCGATTATTGCGGATAACAACATCCAGACTCTGCGTCGTTTCTTCGACGCTGACCTCGATGAAGAAAGTATTCGCCCCCTTTGATCGTGAGTCTGACTTACGGTTTTAATCGTTAAACGTGAAAGAGAGAGAAGCCTATGTTTGGTGGAAAAGGCGGTCTGGGTGGCCTGATGAAGCAGGCTCAGCAGATGCAAGAAAAAATGCAGAAGGCACAAGAAGAGATCGCCCAGCTGGAAGTCACGGGTGAATCTGGTGCTGGTCTGGTGAAAGTCACCATCAACGGCGCGCACAACTGCCGCCGCGTGGAGATCGACCCGAGCCTGCTCGAAGACGACAAAGACATGCTGGAAGATCTGGTCGCTGCGGCATTTAACGATGCAGCGCGCCGTATCGACGAAACTCAGAAAGAGAAAATGGCTTCTGTTTCCAGCGGTATGCAACTGCCGCCGGGCTTCAAGATGCCGTTCTGATGCAAACCAGTCCGCTGCTCACGCAGTTAATGGAAGCGCTGCGCTGTTTACCGGGCGTTGGCCCGAAATCAGCACAGCGCATGGCGTTTACGCTGTTACAGCGCGACCGCAGCGGCGGGATGCGCCTGGCGCAGGCACTGACCCGCGCCATGTCAGAAATTGGTCACTGTGCGGATTGCCGTACATTTACCGAGCAGGACGTGTGCACCATTTGCACCAATCCGCGTCGTCAGGAAAACGGTCAGATTTGCGTGGTGGAGAGTCCAGCGGACATCTACGCCATTGAGCAAACCGGGCAGTTTTCGGGCCGTTATTTCGTGTTGATGGGCCATCTGTCTCCTCTGGATGGCATTGGCCCGGATGATATCGGTCTGGATCGTCTTGAGCAGCGTCTTGAATCCGAGACGCTGACCGAGGTCATTCTTGCCACCAACCCCACGGTGGAAGGCGAGGCGACAGCGAACTACATCGGTGAGCTGTGCGCGCAGTATGGCGTGAGCGCCAGCCGAATCGCCCACGGCGTGCCGGTAGGCGGTGAGCTGGAAATGGTGGACGGCACCACGCTGTCACACTCTCTGGCTGGACGTCACAAGCTTATTTTCTGACCAAACGGAGGTCGCATTCGTGGCCTCCGCTTGAAAAATTCTGTTCTTATCCCCATCTCTCACTCAACTCGTTTAAACCCCATTAAATGGCATTGTTGAGGTCGATTGAATATGAAAGGACAAGAAACCCGTGGTTTCCAGTCAGAGGTCAAACAGCTTCTGCACCTGATGATCCATTCCCTGTATTCCAATAAAGAAATTTTCCTGCGCGAACTGATTTCCAACGCCTCGGATGCGGCGGACAAACTGCGTTTCCGCGCGTTGTCCAACCCGGATCTGTATGAAGGCGACGGTGAACTGCGCGTGCGCGTCTCTTTCGATAAAGACAACCGCACCCTGACCATTGCCGATAACGGCATCGGTATGAATCGTGAAGAAGTGATCGATCACCTCGGTACGATTGCCAAATCAGGCACCAAATCATTCCTCGAATCCATGGGTTCCGATCAGGCGAAAGACAGCCAGCTGATTGGCCAGTTCGGCGTCGGCTTCTACTCCGCATTTATCGTGGCAGATAAAGTCACCGTGCGCACCCGCGCGGCGGGCGACAGTGCAGAAAATGGCGTGTTCTGGGAATCTCACGGCGAAGGTGAATACACCGTCGATGACATTACCAAAGCCGATCGCGGCACCGAAATCACCCTGCACCTGCGCGAAGGCGAAGACGATTTCCTGAATGACTGGCGCGTGCGCTCGATCATCAGCAAATATTCCGATCACATCGCACTGCCGGTTGAGATCGAAAAACAGGAAGAGCAGGACGGTGAAACCGTTGTTTCCTGGGAGAAAATCAACAAGGCGCAGGCGCTGTGGACGCGTAACAAGTCTGAAATCAAAGACGACGAATATAACGAATTCTATAAGCACATCGCCCACGACTTTACCGATCCGCTGACCTGGAGCCACAACCGTGTGGAAGGTAAGCAGGAATACACCAGCCTGCTGTATATCCCGGCGCAGGCACCGTGGGATATGTGGAACCGCGATCACAAGCACGGCCTGAAGCTGTACGTGCAGCGCGTGTTCATCATGGACGACGCTGAGCAGTTCATGCCGAACTATCTGCGCTTCACCCGTGGTCTGATTGATTCCAACGATCTGCCGCTGAACGTTTCTCGCGAAATCCTGCAGGACAGCAGCGTGACCCGCAATTTGCGCACCGCGCTGACCAAACGTACCCTGCAGATGCTGGACAAGCTGGCGAAAGACGACGCGGAAAAATATCAGACTTTCTGGAAACAGTTCGGCCTGGTGCTGAAAGAGGGTCCAGCGGAAGATTCGGGTAACGTCGAAACTATCGCGAAGCTGCTGCGCTTTGCCTCTACGCACACCGATTCTTCCGAGCAGACCGTGTCGCTCGAAGACTACGTGTCTCGTCTGAAGGAAGGGCAGGAGAAAATCTATTACATCACCGCTGACAGCTACGCTGCCGCGAAGAGCAGCCCGCATCTGGAACTGCTGCGTAAGAAAGGCATCGAAGTGCTGCTGCTTTCCGACCGCATTGATGAGTGGATGATGAACTACCTGACCGAGTTCGACGGTAAAGCGTTCCAGTCCGTGGCAAAAGCTGACGAATCCATCGACAAGCTGGCTGACGACGGGGACGAAACCGCGAAAGAAGCCGAGAAAGCGCTGGAGCCATTCGTTGAGCGCGTGAAAACCCTGCTGGGCGATCGCGTGAAAGAGGTGCGCTTCACGCATCGTCTGACCGACACCCCGGCAATCGTCACCACCGAAGCTGACGAAATGGGCACGCAGATGGCGAAACTGTTCGCAGCTGCAGGCCAGGCGATGCCAGAAGTAAAATACATCTTCGAGCTGAACCCGGATCACCCGCTGGTTAAACGTGCGGCGGACACGCAGGATGAAACCCGTTTTGCCGAGTGGGTTGAGCTGCTGCTGGATCAGTCTCTGCTGGCCGAACGCGGTACGCTTGAAGATCCAAACCTGTTCATCAAACGTGTGAACGCGCTGCTGCTGGCGTAATTAACCACGCTCCCCTGGTCTTCTCCACTTCCGTGGGAGAGGGCCGGGGTGAGGGCACCCGACCGCACTATCCCAAATAATCCCTCCGTTAACCGTTTCAGCCTTCCCGCCTTCCTTGAGCCATACCCTTTCTGATGGTATTGTTTAGCGCTTTTGAAAAATTGAACCAACTTTTGAGGGGATTTTCGCAATGCGTATTATTCTGCTTGGCGCTCCGGGCGCGGGTAAAGGAACTCAGGCTCAGTTCATCATGGA
>Ga0308165_1004466_pt1 | contig 13789 bp, 16 predicted proteins | sample PhyWR2_FD_201032 | JGI IMG/M metagenome (GOLD analysis project Ga0308165, IMG submission 201032) | Phyllosphere microbial communities from UC Gill Tract Community Farm, Albany, California, United States - DLSLW.R2 | ecosystem: Host-associated > Plants > Phyllosphere > Unclassified | place: USA...
CTGCCAACAGGAACACTGGTTGAATTGCCGAACCAGGTTGAGCAGGCAACGGACACGCAAATGATCCAGCTTTGGGACTAATCATCATGCCTTTTAGAGCCTCTCTCATGGAAAAGTACAGCTCCGCAGCGTCCTACGTCTGGTCACTGCTGTTAGCAATTTTTGGGGGGCTCTCCCTCAATGAATGGGCGGTATTGGTCGGGATCCTTACCGGTCTGGGCACCTACTTGACCAACCGCTATTACAAACGCCGTGAAGAGGCCCGCAGGGCTGCGGAACACGCCTGGCATATCAAGATGTTCGAACTTGAGTACGAGCAAAAGCGCCAGGCATTCAAAGGGGAATATCGTGAGTAAAAAACAACTGGCAGGCTGCTCGGTCACGGCGATCATTGCACTGGCGCTAACCTTGTTTTTGGGTGAGATCCGAACCGGTGAGGCTGGCCTATCCCTGATTGGAAATGCCGAGGGGTGTATCCGTGACCCTTACCACTGCCCTGCTGGCGTATTAACCGTAGGCGTGGGGAGCACTGGAAATGTGAACCCGGAAAAGCGCTACAGTGATGAAGAGATCGCTCGCCGATGGGTAGACGACATCAAGACCGCCGAGAGTTGCGTCAATAGCCGGTTTAATGGCCGAGAAATGCCGCAGCCTACTTTTGAGGCCATGACGTCCTTGGCGTTTAACCTGGGCTGTGCCGGGATCCGCTGGAACAGCAAAGCCAAGCGCCCCACGCAAATTTACCAATATGCGCAGGCAAAAAACTGGTCTGCCATGTGTCAACGCATCCCCGATTTTTCCTACTCCGGTGGCAAGCGCCTGCGTGGCCTTGAGATCCGTAGAAATACCGAAATGGCCCACTGTTTAAGTGGGGCATCATCATGAATCGCTGGCTTACCGTGGCTGGATTGTTGTTGATTGTCGTGCTGTTCGTTGACGCCAAGCTACTGCGTAAAAATAACGCCAACTTGGCGCTACAGGTCAGCACGCTAGATATAGACCTTAAGAAATCCCGCGCCATCATAAGCACCCAGGCCACCACGTCACGAATTTTCAATACCATTTCCGAGGCTACCGAGCATGACAACCGCCAAGCCAGCGCCAAAAACGACACCGTACGTACCGAAATACGCACCATCATTAAAAAAGAGCCTTGCGCTGTGCAGTATCTGCCTGGTGATGTTAGCGACCGGCTGCTCCACTTCACCCACCGTTTACGTGCCGTCGCCCTGCCAACCCCTCCCATCCAGCCTGACCACGCCAATACTGGTGCCACTACCGCCAGACGATTGAGTTACGCGCAGGCGCTTGAATGGTTGCCGATGTTGCTTGATGCCATTGAGCAGGCCAACAACCGCCTGGCGGCCATCCGGTCCGCTGAAAAGGCGCGCTCATCCGGGGACACCATCGATCACAGTCAAAAATGACCGTCTTGGCCATACCGGCAGACATAGCCAAAAATAGCTGTGCTGCAGGCGAAGGAGAACACCATGCTAAAACCCAACCTGTTGCGTGAGGCCATCAGCGCCGCCAATGCCTACCTGCGAATGAACCCGGACTCGCTAGCCATCTGGGTTAGTGAGGGAAAGATTGTTTCCACCGGGCAAAAATCCCTGTCGCACGAATACCGCTATCAAACCAACCTGCTGGTGATGGATTACCCCCACAATGTGGATACCGTCGTCCTACCGGTGCAGTTGTGGATCCGTGAGCACCAACCGGATCTGCACTTCAACCCAGACTTGCGCGAGACGGGGGTTAAATTCAAGGTCGATATTCTGGACAACGGAACTGCTGACCTGCTGATCACTCTGCAACTGACCGAGGCGGCGATTGTCACCAAGAAAGACGGTGAGCTGATAGTCACGCACCGCACTGAACCACCTCACGATCCCTATGCCGATGTCAGTGAGTGGACGCTGGCCAGCGTGGGTGAGATGGTTAAGGACTGGATACGCCAGCAACTGGGTGGTAAATCATGAGCGGCGGCAACGATCTGGCACAGCTCGAAAAAGAGTTGCAAGACATGTTACGCAATGTCGAACCGGCACGCCGTCGCCTGATGGTCAAGAAGTTGGCGCAGACACTGCGCAAGGGGCAGCAAAAGCGCATTGCCCAACAGCAGAACACCGACGGCACCAAGTACCAGGCGCGCAGCCCACGCACCGAAGTCACGCAACAGCGCCTACGCTTTATCTACTTTGGCGAGTTGCGCGACCTCAAGAACTGGAAGCGCGGGCACGACCGGATCACCGGCTGGGATAACAAGCGCGGCGCAATTCGTACTTTCCTGCGCAACCGTATTGAGCGTTACATCTCGGTTGAGACGGCCACCACCACAAAGCGCGTTAGAAAGCCTCAACCCATGTTCCGCCGCCTGCGCACCGCCTCATTTCTGCGCGCTAGAGCCTCTGGAGATTCTGCCGTTGTCGGTTTTGATGGTGTGGCCGCACAGATAGCGAATGTGCATCAGCTTGGCCTTGAGGATCAGGTCAACCCTAGCGTGCGCATGCGCTACCCACTGCGAGAACTGCTGGGCGTTACTCCGCAGGATCGGGAGTTGATGCTGGATGCTGTTTTCGACTTCATTGTCGATAAGCGGTGGTAACTGCTTGTAGCAGGTCCCCTACAATCCCCCCGCGTTGCCTGCCCGCGCGCGAGGGGGCAACAATACCGGCATACTTTTCGTCACTGCCGGTAACTCATGAACGATATTGCCGAAATCCTGCGCCGCCTGGCTAACCTCATTCGCTTTGGTACTGTTGACAGTGTCCAAATGGATCCGCCGCGCGTACGTATCGCCACCGGTGAACTGGTCACCACATGGATCCCCTGGCTGGCACTGCGTGCGGGTAATGCCGTCACCTGGTGGGCGCCAACGGTCGGTGAGCAAGTCGTCGTTTTAGCGGCGAACGGGGAGCTTACCACCGCTGTTGCACTCCTTGGCTTGTATGGCGACAGTGCCCCCGCTCCCAGTGATAACCCGGTAGTAAACCTGACCCGCTACCCAGATGGCGCCATTTTTGGCTATGACCCTGCATCCAGCGCTTTCGATATCACCGGGATCTCCTCAGCCTTTGTGGACGCCAGCGGCGCGCTACACATCAATGCTGCCCGCGTGATCCTCAACGCTGACATGATTATCAACGGCACTGTCACCCAGGGTGGCGGCGCCATGAGTTCCAACGGGGTAGTGGTCCACACCCACATACATGGCGGTGTCAAATCAGGCAGCGACACAAGCGGGGGGCCAGTATGACCACCTACCTAGGAATGAGCGGCCGTACAGGCCGGGCCATGACGGACATGGCCCATATCAAGCAATCTGTTGCCGACATTGTCTGCACGCCAATCGGCTCACGGATCCAGCGAAGAGCCTACGGCTCTCTGATTTTTTCTCTACTGGATAACCCGCAGAACCCCGCGACACAGCTTAAGGTGATGTCGGCCATTTACAGCGCTGTGTTGCAGTGGGAGCCACGGATCGCGCTCTCTTCCATTACCCTGAACGGCGATGATGCGCACCTGACCGCCAGGTTGATAGGCAGGATCAGCAGTAGCAGCCAACCCGTCAGTCTGGATATCCCTCTGGAGGCCGGTTCATGAGCGTGATCGACCTGTCCCGCCTCCCTGCCCCTGTGGTAATTGAGGAACTCAGCTTTGAGGATCTATTTGAACAGAACAAAGCCCGGTTGCTTGCACTGTATCCAGAAGGCGCCGAACGGGACGCCATCGCCAGGACGCTGCAATTGGAATCTGAACCGTTGGTCAAGCTGTTGCAGGAAAACGCCTACCGTGAGTTGCTGTTGCGCCAGCGTGTCAATCAGGCGGCACTGGCGGGCATGGTGGCCTATTCGCAGCTCAGCGATCTGGATCAGCTCGGTGCCAACAACAACGTGGAACGGCTGGTGATCACCCCCGCCGATGATGCCGCCATTCCGCCAGTGGCCGCCGTTATGGAGTCAGACAGCGATTTTCGCCTGCGCATCCCGGCAGCTTTCGAGGGGATGTCGGTCGCCGGACCAACCGGCGCTTATGAATTCCACGCCATGAGTGCTGACGGTCGCGTAGCGGATGCCAGCGCCTTAAGTCCCTCGCCTGCGAATGTGACGATCACCGTATTATCCCGAGAGGGTGACGGCAGCGCATCCGATGAGTTACTCGCTCTCGTAGACAAGGCATTGAATAGCGAAGAGATCCGCCCTGTTGCCGATCGCTTACTGATCCAGTCTGCCAGTATCGTGAATTACCAGATTGATGCGGTGTTGTATCTCTTCCCCGGTCCGGAGGCCGTGCCCGTCATGGAGAATGCGCAGGCGCGCCTGATGGAATACATCAGCCAGCAGCGGCGCTTAGGGCGTGATATTCGTCGCTCGGCCATCTATGCCGCTTTACATGCCGAAGGTGTCCAGCGTGTTGAGTTGACCACCCCGCTGGAAGACGTGGTGTTGGATCGGACTCAGGCCGCCTACTGCACAAATTACCAGATGGTTATTGGTGGAACAGATGAATAGCCTGCTCCCCATCTCGGCCTCACCGTTTGAACACAATGTCGCGAAAGCCTCTGCGGGAATCGATGATATCCCCATTCCCCTGCGCGATCTCTGGAACCCAGACACTTGCCCGGTTGCTCTGCTGCCCTATCTGGCCTGGGCACGCTCCGTTGATCGATGGGATGAATCCTGGCCGGAAGCCACCAAACGCGCCGTAGTGAAGGCGGCTTTTATTTTGCATCAACGCAAGGGAACTATGGGCGCCATTCGTCGCGCCATCATGCCGCTTGGGTTTGAGTTGTCTCCAACTGAGTGGTGGGAAACCGGCGACGAGCCGGGCACTTGGCGCGCTATCGTTGACGTCATGGACAAAGGTATCACCGAGGCCATGTATGACGAGCTGGAACGCCTGATTGATATGGCAAAACCCCGTAGTCGCCACCTGATCGGTTTGGCCATCAGGTTAAAAATGATCGCCCCCTTATATGTCGGTTCCGCTAATTACCTGGGCGATGAGCTGACAATTTATCCTTATTTCCCCGAACTGCTGGAAGTGGGATCACCGGAAACCCATACCGGTGCAGCAATCCATTTGATTGATACAGTGAGAATAACCGATGAGCGCTAGATACTTTGCCTTACTCACCAATATTGGCGTTGCAAAGATAACCAACGCGGCGGCGCTGGGGATCAAGCTCAGTATTACCGAAATGGCGGTCGGGGACGGCGGCGGCACACTACCGACACCAACGCCCAACCAGACAGCGCTGATTAACGAGCGCCGTCGTGCCCCCATTAACCAGTTGTCGATTGACCCCCTCAACGACGCCCAAATTATTGTTGAGCAGGTGATCCCCGAGAATGTCGGCGGTTGGTGGATAAAGGAAGTCGGTCTGTATGATGAGGATGGTGATCTGGTTGCCGTGTCCAACTGCCCAGAAACCTATAAACCACTCCTGCAAGAGGGCTCTGGCCGCACGCAGATAGTCCGTATGGTGATCGTTGTCAGTAACACATCCAATGTGACTGTTAAGATAGATCCCGCCGTAGTGTTAGCCACTAGGGAGTATGTTGATGATAAAATCGACAAATTCAAAAACACCCTTCTCTCATCTCAAGGTGGGGATCACGTCAATGTAACACCGATTGGATTGACCGCTCCCCGTATCTTGAGTGATTACTTTTCCGACCGCGTTGATCTTAGGAACGTATACGGATTTATTGGTGATGGTCGTGACGAATCAGATGTATTCGAGTGGGCCGCTTTGAAGGCAAAGACACGGGATGTCCCGTTAATTATTCCTGAGGGAAGTATTGTCGGCCTGGGTTCATCAGTTTCCCTACCCGTGGGGACAAATATTAAAATCAATGGTCAATTACGCAGCCTTGAACCAGATATGTTTTCATTTATCGACTCATTATTTTTTGAGTCTACGATAACCAGTGGGTCGCTTGCGGGAGAAACCTTCGTAATTGTCGCAGATGCAAGCGGTTTTAAGATTGATGATACCGTTGCTCTACGATATAAATATCCAACGGATGACGTTTTTTATAATTCAATAGCCCAAGATCCAACACAGATGGGGTATCAGCGACAGGTTATGCGCATCAAGCGTGTAGACGCTGGAAACAAAGTAGTATTTGGTGAGCGAATTTTGTGGGATGTTCCGTTCGGTTCTACACTATCAACCGTTACAGAAAAAGCAACTAACATTGAGCTTTCAAATTCTGGCAAGATTGTTGTGGCTCATAATGGTTATTTTATAGAACAACAGATTAGCAGGTTGTCAATAACGGGCGGTGAGATTGACTTTGCCAACATTTCTAAAGGAATGCGTTTTAGCGGTTCACACTTTAACAAATTCCATAATGTTAGGTTCCTAAATTCTCTCGGCGGGAACACGCTGTTCTTTGGTTACGGCTCATGTGGCAACCAAATATCTCACTCAACATTTACCGGCCAACAAAATGGTGACTCTCAACTCTGTTTTTACGCGGGAGGTTATGGTAACTCATCATCGTTCAACCAGTTTCTTAATGGCGACAACACAAGTAATCGCGGTGCGATTATGTTTGGTGCAAAAACCTGGAATAATATGTCAATCGGCGATGTGGTGAGCGGCGGTTTTTACGGCGCTTCTTCGTTCTTCGGTGCACAGCGCAATGTTTTTAGGGACACAATGCTTATCAGTCAAACGTATGCGGGGTTCTTCCTTGAGGATTCGCAACACATGACACTGGCCAATCCTCAGGTAACCTTCCCTTATGCGAATGAAACCGAGGTAATTAAAGGTGGCATTGTGCTTAAAGCCTGTGATGGAACAGCCGTTGAGGGTGGCCATGTTGTAACAAGAGGCTCTCCAACAGTTTCGATGTATGATGACCCTGGTGTTGAACTTCAACGCGCTGGATTAAGAATTAATGGATTAAAAACAAAAGGAGGTGATGTCAAAATTTATCACGCAATTAAAAATCTACACATTGATAAGCTGCATATTACTAACGGTAGCTTTATCCATTATTACGCTTATAACACTGAATCACGTGGAAGCATTGATTTAGTAGTTGAGAATGGCGAGGCGATCATCAGCTCGTTGAGTTATAGCACGATAAAGGTAAAGGTAGACGCTGGGCTTAATAAACCGTACGGGCTTACGCTGCGTGGCTTTGGGGTTTACTCAACCGTTAAGCATTCTCACATTATGAATGCAACGGTAGCCGCTTATCGAATGGATGGTCCTTACCCTCAAACATCAACTTGCCTAGACCCTCATATCAATACATATGAAAACTGCCCGGCATATATCGAAGGTGGCATAACACAATCCATTACCCCGGTTTGCCCACGATTACCGCCAGCAGGTTTTTACTTGCCGGTTAACGCCTTTGACCCAACAGTAGCAAGAACAAGAATGGGCTACAGAGCAAAAGGAACGATTGATACCACATATAAACAGTGGGCAATAATAGCGGCTAATGAATCAACACAATAGGAGCGAGGTTATGGTATTAAGCAACTGTCCAAAATGCGATTCAAGTTCCGTGGGGCATGGCATGTATGATTTTGCCGGGCATAATGGTACACAATTGATCCGCTGGCATTACATCAATTGCCGAAACTGCGGGTATCAAACCAAATCGACTCAAACAGAAGACGAAGCGATAGGCGAATGGGGTGGCGGCTCGTAGAAAAACCTTGTCTGCCGGGTTGCTATGGACCGCAACCCCATCAAAGAGAAAAGCCAGCGCGATGCTGGCTTTTTTACTCCCGGAATAAAGATATAACGGACTGTGCCGCCAAGGGTGGCCAGTACAGTCAACCCCACCTACAGTATCTTATCCAGGCTCAATGACAGATCGCCCAACGCCTCGCGCAAGTCCTCGCTGACGCGCTCCAGGTTGAGGGTAAACTCAATCTTGCGGGCCTTTCCATCCTTGAAAAACTCGGTGCGCGTTTCCTGAATCGACGTGATCACATACATTCCGTAAATGGCGCCCGTCCCCTCAATCAGCGGCCAGGCCGAGCCGGTAAACGCCATGGTATGCAACAGGCCGAGCGAGATATCGCCGCCGGTGATCTCCGGGTACAGGATGCCAGACAGTGTGATTTTGTCCTCTCCGGGCCCGACATACTGATACTTAGGCGATCGTCCAACACGATCATTTTTCGCATGGCGCCAGGTACGCTCCTGCGCCAACGTCTGGTAAGGTGCCGTTGAACGCATAAACACGAACAAACCCAGCACCATCATCATAGGCATTCGCAACATATACCCCCCTTTGGTTTATTCGCGGTCACGCAGTTGTGAGCGATTTCTCATGGCCTTCTGCCGCTCAATATCGGTGATCTGCTCTTTGACCAGCATCGCGATCTTGCGCTCATCAAGTTGGCCGACTTCTTTTAAATCAAACGACAGGTGATAGGTGTTACCCTCGATCGTTACGGGCTCAGGACGGGCCAACAGCGTGCGCTGATTGGCTTGCGGGGCAAGGACGGCACCCGCCCCCGCAAATGCCAGTTGAGTACCTCCACCAATCCAATCCTGAGCGCGCTGGAGCATGCCACTTGCCGCCATTCGCAATTGAGTGAGCAGGCTGGTCTGTTGCTTTTGCGGTTCAGCAAACACCCCGGCAAAACTCCCCTGGCCAAGCCCGATACTGCCGAACTTGTCCAACCCCGTCGTTGATTTGCGCAGCGCATCTGCCGCCTTGGTTAACCCATTGATCGCCCGCGCCTGCTCACGCTGAGCGGTCAGGTAGGGTGATGCAAGGGCAATATGCGGCGCCACGTTCTTGAAGACGATATCGCCGAGCTTGTTGGGATCCCTCTTCTCGGCCTCTTTGCCCGCTGCCCCTGCTCCCGCCCCTGACTTGCCGCTGTCCGGGTTCTTGCCCCAGATTGCACCTGCTGGCTTTATAGCGGGGGGCTTGGGAGGTGGGTTCGGAGGTGGATTCTCCGTCGGTTTATCCCCTCCGGGCTTAACGGCTGCGTTAGGCTTCCATTCCTCCGTTGTCCATTTTTTTGTCTTCGGATCCTGGATGCGTATTACCCCCGCTTTGGGGGTATGACTATCGCCCGGCATCGCGTTATTCATGCTGTTAGCGCGGGCCGCTGCAATACGGATACGCTCAGCCTGTTCAGGGATCGCGTTGAGTTTTTCCAATACCCAGGTGATCTGCTCACGCAACCACGCGAACGGCGCCCACAACATCGAGATAGCCTCCCCTAGCGCCATGCCGAATTTTTTGCCCGACTCCGTCGCTTTATCGAGTTCCTCGCGTGTTGATTTCACGGGAGTGAATAACCGGGTAAACCAGTCCCATACGCCTTTCAGCTTTTCCCACACCCAGCCAAGCGCACGCCCTATGGCATCAAAAACCGGCGCTAACGGTAAGAGTGCGCTACGAATACCGGCAGTAGACTCCACCAACCCAGACCAGAACCCCGAAAACCATGCCTTGATGGGCTCCCAATATTTATAAACGAGCAACCCCACCGCCGTGAGTGCTGCGCCAATCGCCACAATCGGCCAGGAAAGCCCACCGAGCAAAATCATGATGCCGCGAAACACCCAGCCAAAGCCGCTATTAAGTAGCCGTAGCGGGGAATTAACCAACCACATCAGCCTGGAACCAAGAGCGCGCAGCGCAACCAAGGGGGAGGTAAAAATACCCAGCATTGATGTCCGCAAGAACACAAATGCACGCGCAAGCAGGCCCACTGCGCCCGGTGCGCCACCGCCGGTAATAAGGCTGAAGGCCAGCCGTATCGCCATAAGAGGGTTAAGTATTGTTGCCGTCGTGACCAGCAGAGCCCCAAACCCAACAGACAGACCGGCAATCGCCGCAGTCAAGCGAACCACTGTCCCAACGGTTTCTTTATTCTGCTCCACCCATGCTCGCGCCGACGTCAGCCACTTTTGCGCCCACGCCATCAGTGCCATCAGTTGCGGTCGCAACGTGCTGCCAAGGGATTCTGCAAGCCCGCTCAATCCGGCCTTTAACAGCCCCCATTGTGACGAGAGGGAGTCCTTATCGATATTCGCCTCACGTGCCATCGACCCGCGTGCAGAGGTGCCCTCAAGAAGGGCCAATTGGCGATCAAGTTCCCCCAGATTGTTGGCCAGCTTCGCCGCATCATCACCGAACTCTTTCCCGAAAAGTTGCGTCAGCACTTTCAGGCGGTCGGCTTCAGGCAGCTTGCTGACCGCATTAAGCACGGTGCGAATGGTCCCCATTGCGTCCGTGGCCATGGACACTTCAAGTTTTTTGGCGTTAATCCCCAGGACATTCAGCGCCTCGGTAAACTTGTCGCTTTGCATACTGGCAATGGACAACTCGCGCACCATCGCATTGGAGGCGCTGGCGGCAAGCTCCCGCTCAGTACCGAGTGACAGGAACGTCGAACCGAGAGCGGCCGCCTGCTTATAGCCCATGCGCTCGGCGTTACCCCCCATGCGTTTCAGTACGTCGATAATATCCGCGCCCTTGGACTGCGCGTTATCATCCAGGTAGTTGATCGCATCACCCAGCGATTCAATATCTTTGATCGGTATGCGGTAAAGGTTGGCGATTTTGCCGAGATCTTCCGCCAGTTCACCCGCGGGCAATTCGAACGCCTTGGATGCCTTGGCGGCAGTATCCGCAAACGCCAACAGGTCACGCCGCTGATCCGCCCAGGTGTCATCCTTCTTGGCCACCCCCATGCGGCCACCGCCCTCGAGCAGCGCCGCATAATCCAGGCCACCACCCGGCAGCGGTGTGACCGCCGCCGCTTCCTGGATGAGTTTTTGCACTTCGTAATAGCGCGCCGTACGCTGGCCATCGTCGGTGAGCAGACCGTCAACCTGCTTTGCCACGCCTTTCATGGCGTCTTCAAGTGAGCTGTATCGCCGGGTGATCAGGGCAATCGGCGCGCCTATTGCCGCCCCGACCATCAAGGCAGACGTGCCCGCGCCCCGTAGATTGCTGGTGAATTCCCGCCCCTCTGTGTAGCGGGATCGGGCATCACCGATTTGTTTGAGTCGTCTTTCTTGTTCAGCGAGCTGGCGGTTGTATTGCTCCGTATAGCGAGCGGCCGCCTGAGTGGCGTTGCTGTTTTTATCAACAAACACACCATGCTGTTTCAGTTCACCACGCAGGCGCACCAGGCGTTGGATCTGCCCTTCCTGTGTTCCACGCAGTTTTACCAGGCGCTCATCCCAACGCTGGACGGCGGCGATCTGTTTCTGGGTAGGGTTTTCAAGCGATCGGACTGCATCGGCAGCACGTTGAATTTTCTCAATGCGCGCCGTCGTCTTTGCACTGGCGGCGCTGAGCTTGTCAAAGCTGTCTGCCGAGCTAGACAGTTGCTTGATACTGGCGCGGGTGCTTTTGATCTGGCTGGCGAGTGCGGCACTGCTCTTTTGTGCCGCATCAAGAGGGCGACTCAGGTTATTGACCGCCCCCAAAGCCACTTGTATCTGTAGTTTGCGGTCGGCCATAGGTTACTCTTCTTCTGTGTTACCGCTGCGGAGCGCCGCCCGTTCTCGCCATTCAGCTAGCTCCACAAGGGACATAGACCAGAGATCGGGTGGCGGCCAATGAAAGATAGTCGCGATGTCGGCGATAGCATCCTCTACGCTGTTTATTTTGATTTCGACGCGGGCTCCGGGGTCTTGTTTTCCACAGAGGTAGGCTGTAAAAAAGCCGACACACCCAGCGCCATCTGCGCAAAGTCCCAGGTATCCATTCCGGCAATCTCCACCGGCGTGAGCGCGGGCTCGGTGACGCGTGGCAACAGCGTGATCAGGCTGTCGACATCACTGTTCATCACATCAATAAGTTTCAGGCCGCGCAGACTGCCCGCCTGTTTCATGGTGTCAGTGATGGACACCACCGCGATCAGTGTTTCGCCACGCTTGATAGGTGTTTGCAGGGTAATAGATTCGCTCATGAGATATCTCCATACAGCAAGTTAGACCAACCCACTGCCGCAGGCTGGCATAAGGGGTTAATACGTGATTACAGGCCGATATTGGCCCGGTGCTGCGCCATGCGGTCAACGCCGTTCACGATGTAAATCATGTTGAGAATATCGAGCTCGAACAGTACGGTGCCGTTATGCGTCAGCTTGTAGTAGGTATTTTTCAGCGAATACTTATGCTGCGTGTTCTCCCCCTGCTTCGCATTACCGGTGTCAATCTCAACAAAACGGCCACGCGTCTGGACTTCCACCGGAATTGCGTCGGCGCTGTCTTCGGCCTGATAGGAACCCGCAAAGCGCGATTGCAGACCATCAGCGTTAGGGATGCCGTATTGCGTCATCAGCTCAAACATGATTCCGCCCATGGTGACTTCCATATCCAGAGCGCCAGGCTCAAAGCCGAGATCAACGGCCACCGACCCCAGCATCCCGCCACCCTGATAGTCCTCGGTCTTGACCGTTAACTTAGGCAACGTGATCTCCTCAGCCTGGCCGAGATAGCTATTGCCGTTGAGGTAGTAGTTAAACATCTTCAATTTGCGCGGTAGTGCCATGACGATCCCCTTAACTGTTTACGGCGTTGGCAAAGGTAGCGAAATACTCGTCCGTAAACTCCTGCTCCAACACCAGGTGTTCGAGTGGGGGGACGGGGGTATAGCGGTACTTGATCGTGAGCCTGCCAACCTTCAACGACTCAGTGGTATTGAGGTCAGTGTCATACCAGACATCAGCACCCAACAAACGGCCAGCGGTGACCCAGGCGGAAAGCTTGCGCTTAATGCCGTCGATAATGTCGCGCGCCAGGCTAGGCGTAAGTGGCTTATCGATATACGGGAAATGCGCCTCGGCGATCGTGTCAGCGATCAGCTGAGCGGTGCGGGTATACGACTCAAAGATAAAGGTTTCTTTATCCGCCGTACGGTTACCCCAGAAGCGGAAACCGTCTTGCTTGATCAACGTGGTGACGTGTTCGGCATTCAACGCATCCGCATCGGTATCCGTCCCTTGCAACGCGAAATAGATATCCTGTGACGTGCCAACCACATTGTTAACGGCGATGTTGGATAGCGTTTTATGCCAACCAATCTGCGCATCGATACGAGCCCGCAGCCCCAATGCATACGCAGTGGCCGGGACAACAACGTTAACGCCAGCTTTGGTGTCATAGGCCAGCCAATCCGGGTAAATGATCATTACCTCGCGCTGAGTAAAGTTGGCGCGGTACGCTTTAGCTTCTGCAATCGTGGCGCTGTCACCGGCACTGACGTAAGCAAACGCCTTCAACTCTTGCGCGAAGGTTGCCAGTTGTTGTGCGACCGGAAGCGAATCCAGGCCCGGCGCGCCAAGAATACGCGGCTTCATGCCGGTACGCATTTCAGCGACCAACAGGGCAAAAAGACCGGTGTATCGACCGTCGGCACCCACGCCGCCGATCACATTCTCGGTTGTTTCGGTTTCGTCCGTCCCCTCCTCCACGCGAATGACAATGGTCGGCGGGCTGGCTTGCTGCGAGATGGCGGTCAGCACGGTTTTTAGCGTGCCCGTCGTCCCGGTCTTGCCGAGAACGGTGCGCACCCGCGTGAGCAGTACCGGCGTATTTAGCGGGAACACATCGGCATCAGCATCATCTGACGTACACACCACGCCAATGACGGCAGACGCAACATCAGTGATGATCGTGGATGAATTAACGCTTTCATTCACAGTCACGCCATGATGAAAATCGCTCATAGGATAACCCCTGTAATTTAATAGGCTCCGCCATCATCGCCGCCTCGCGCGCGCAGAACACGCAATGAGCATTGTCTCAAGCACCCTACAATCACAGCCG
>Ga0308165_1004469_pt1 | contig 13784 bp, 15 predicted proteins | sample PhyWR2_FD_201032 | JGI IMG/M metagenome (GOLD analysis project Ga0308165, IMG submission 201032) | Phyllosphere microbial communities from UC Gill Tract Community Farm, Albany, California, United States - DLSLW.R2 | ecosystem: Host-associated > Plants > Phyllosphere > Unclassified | place: USA...
GCGACGTCGTCGCTCGAGTACCGGCGGTGGGCGCCTGCGGAGTGCTCCGAGGGGCCCAGGCCGTAGCGACGGTCCCAGGTGCGCAACGTCGCCGGAGCCACCCCGAGCCTGCGTGCCACGGCTGCCACGGCGAGGCCGGGTTCGTTGACCTGGTCCGTGATCTCGTCGGGCGTCGTGCCGTCGGCAGGGTCGCCGCCGGTCTCTCCCTGTGCCGGTCGACCTGTGCTCATGAGTCGATTGTGCCGAGATCTGAGAGGTCGTGCCACCTGGCACCCTCCCGCGAGACGCCTGAAGTTGTTCGCGAGTTGTTCATCTCACGTCGAGCCGCGCGGGCCGGGGACCTGCAGAGACGCCGAGGATGGCGGGTTTCCGCAGTTCACAGAGCGGCCCGTCGGTGGTAAAGGACCAGAATCTGGGCGACGGATGACACGGTGAATCGTTTCTCATCCGGTCAGCGACTTGAACAACTGCTGGATCGGTTCTAAGTTAGTCACAGATCACCCGGGACCGAGGTCCTGGGCAGATGCACCGACCGGGGTCTATCGCCCCTCATCGACACTCAGAAGGACGGTACGACCATGACTGAGCTCTCTCGCCTCCCCGGCCCCGTGATGGACCTCTGGGAGTGGCAGTACCAGGGTTCGTGCCGCGACGTCGACGACACGCTGTTCTTCCACCCGGAGGGCGAGCGCGGCGCCGCACGCCGCCGCCGCGCCGAGGCCGCCAAGGCCATCTGCCACGGGTGCCCGGTCATGATGGAGTGCCGCGAGGCCTCGCTCCGTGTCCGTGAGCCCTACGGCGTCTGGGGCGGCCTCAGCGAGGACGAGCGCACAGCCGCGCTCGCCGCGATGCCCGCCTCGACCACCACACGCCGGGTCGGCTGACCCGAGCAGACCTCCAGCTCACGCTGAGTCGGTCAGCGCGAGCACCCAGAGCTCAGGCGTTCCCGAAGGGCCCCACGACTGCGGTCGTGGGGCTCTTTTCGTCGTGGGGTCTTTCTTGTCGTCGGGCCCGACTCTCGTCGTCCGGCCCTCCCCAGGTCGCTGAAGCCGGCGCCCGTCCCGGCATGCAGAAGGGCCCCACGACCATCGGTCGTGGGGCCCTTCGTCACGCGTGGTGCGTGATCAGCCGATCACTGCGAGCACGTCGCGGGCGGAGAGGATGAGGAACTCCTCGCCGTCGTACTTGACCTCGGTGCCGCCGTACTTGCTGTAGATGACCTTGTCACCGACAGAGACGTCGAGCGGGACGCGGTTGCCGTTGTCGTCGATACGACCGGGGCCGACTGCCAGGACCTCGCCCTCCTGGGGCTTCTCCTTGGCGGTGTCAGGGATAACGAGACCGGAGGGCGTGGTCAGCTCGACTTCGAGAGTCTTGACGACGATCCGGTCCTCGAGCGGCTTGATGGAGACCGACACGCGGACCTCCCCTTTCGCAGAGAAATGAGGGACAGTTCATGGCCGCCACGCTCGCACCGGGCCGCCGTCGCGGGGGTCGGTCAGGAGCTACGTGGAACCACGAGCAAATCTATGCCGGAGTTAGCACTCGGTCAAGGTGAGTGCCAGATCGGGCGCGGCACCAGGTGAGGACGAGGTCGAGGGCGACCGGCTGTTGAAGCCCGACCGGCCGTCGACGGCTTGGCCACACCGGGCCGGCTCGCTGCGAGCCGCTCGGTGCGACAGGACTCGCGCAGGGCTCGTCCACAGGCCGGGGGCTGAGCAGCTTGTCCCCAGGCGCACCGGAGAGCGTTACCTAGGACGAGCCCGATGGCTACCGTCACGGGATGCCGACATCGATCGGGGTAGCCGTCGCGATCGCCACCCCAGCCCTCTCGTTCCTCGCTGTCCTGCTGGGGCAGTGGTTGACACGACGGAGCGCCCACGAGCTCGACGTCTGGCGTCGGAGAGAGGAGACGATGCGGATGCTGCGGTGGTCGGCAGAGGCCGCGGCATCAGGGCGTCCGGCGCTCAGCCGCACGGGTGTGGCGGTCCTCGAAGGGCTCGGCGAGTCTGAGCTGCTGCAGGACGAAGACCGCCCGCTCGTGCACACGGTCGCACGGATCACAGCACGACTGGCCTTGGCGGGCAGAAGGTCCGAAAGGTACGATATCGGAGGCGTCGTGGTCGAAGACGCCGAGCTGAGGACTACGGAGGGAGACGCTCATGACTGACCGGCGCGAACCAGAGGTGGAGGCTGCACCCAGCCCGATCCGCGTCACCCTGCTTCAGGTCGAGGCCGCACGGGTCGCGGTCAAGGCGAACGCCAGGCTCGGGTTGCCGTCGAGCCCGGGACTCATCAAGATCGCCGAGGCTGGGCACGCGACCTGAGGCACCCGGCCACGGGGTAGGGGCACCTGTCCTCAGAGCACCCTCTCCACCGTCTGCACGGTCTCCGGGGTGACCGCCCTGCGGGCCAGCGCGCCGTCCCGCTCCCTACGACCGACCTGGCCGCAGACGGGTCAGAGCTCCGCGACGAGCTCCTTGCTCGGGGCGCGCTCCCCCACGGGCAGAGGCACCGCGAGGGTGTTGTCCGGCGGGGCGAGCGGGCAGGCCCACGCCGGGTCGTAGGCGCACGACGGGTTGTAGGCGAAGTTGAGGTCGACCACGAGCCGCCCGCCGGCACCCTGGCCAAGGTCTGCGCCCTTGATCGTGTCGAGCAGATAGCGTCCGCCGCCGTAGGTGCCGCCGTCCTGCCCGGCGCTCGAGTCCTTGAGCGGCACGAAGATCCCGCCCCCGTAGGAGCGCAGCGCCCAGAGCGACAGCGTCCCCAGACCGTCGAGCTCGACGAGCCCGACCCGTGCGAAGGGCACCACGCCGTCCGTCCCCGTGGCGACGTCCATCCGACCCTCGGGTGCGTCCTGGACCTCGACCTCGAAGCGGTACGCCGGGTCGTAGGGGGCGATGTCGAGGCCAGCGAACTCTGCCTTGGCCTCGGGACCGAGGGCCGAGGCCGGGTGCGAGGCGAACATCTCGTCGCGGGCACGGACCCACAGCGCGTGGGCGGCCGCCGGGTCCTCGGCCGCGGCGGACCGGACCTGGGCGTAGATCGCCGCGGTCTTGCGTCGCCAGTCGGCGACGGCGAGCACGCTCTGCGCTGCGGGTGTCATCAGGTTCCTCCGTGGTCGGGACCGTCCCATGATTCCCGAGGCAGGCCGTGGCCGCGACCGGGTGGGGCGCACTCAGTCCGAGAGGTTGGTGCTCAGCACGTCGAGCACCCGCGAGCGCACCTGCCGGGACCGCTCCCCCAGCCTGTCGGCGACGACCTCGACGAAGGCCTCGAGGACGATCGCGTGCGGGACCCGCGACGTGTGCTCGAGCTCGGCACGGAACGAGCCCGCCGCCGGGCCGACGACCAGGGCCACGTCGGCGAGAGCCGTGAGCGGCGACTCGACGAAGCTCGTGAGCACCACCACCGGGACGCCGGCGGCCCGTCCGGCGCGCGCGACCCGCAGGCTCGACTCGCTGGCCCCCGACCCGGAGACCACGAGGCACAGGTCCGCAGGGGTGAGCTGGGCGGCGGCGATCTGCTGGCCGATCGGGTCGGCCACGCACTCGGTCGGTCGCCCGACGGCCGTGAGCCGCAGGGCGAGGTCGGCGGCGAGCGGAGACGACAGCCCGTTGCCCGTCGCGAGGACCCGCCCGGCTCCGACGCAGAGGGTGACGGCTCGTTCGACGTGCTCGTCGGACAGCACGCTGGTGATCTGCTGGAGGGTCGCGGCGAGGGACTCGACGTGCGTCCTCACGCGGCCGAGGGCCGTGTCGGGGTGGGCCGGGGGCTCGGCGCCCAGCGCGAGCTCGCGGGCGAGCGCCACCCGCAGCTGCGGATACCCGCGATAACCGAGCCGCTGGCACGTGCGGATGACCGACGACCGCGCCACCCCCGCCCTGTCGGCGATCTCCTGCGCCGTCGCCTCGACGGCCGCCGCGACGTCGTCGAGGACGAGGTCGACCACGCGTCGCTCGGTCGGCTGGAGGGCGTTGCGGACCGTCGCGATCCGGACCGAGGGCCAGACGTCGGGCCCGGGGTCGGCGTCGGTCGAGCTGCTGGTCGTGCTGGCGGCAGGCTCGGTGCCGTCGGCGGTGACCGTCGGGTGGTCTGCGCCGGGACCCGTGGCGGGCAGGGTAGCGCTCATCGTCCTGTGCTCCCGTCGGTGAGGCGGCGTCGCACCGCGGCGGAGACCGCGTCGATCGCCATCGTCACGACCACGACGACGATCAGCAGCACCCCGACGGTGGACCACTCACGGTACTGGGTGTACGAGGTGAGCATGTCGCCGATCCCACCCACGCCGATGAGCCCGAGGACGGCCGAGGCGCGCACGTTGATCTCGAACCTGTAGAGCCAGAACGAGAAGAAGTCTGTCGCCGCGCTCGGCCACACGCCCCAGCGGAGTGCCTCGACCGTCGAGCCACCTGCGGCCCGCACGGCTTCGACAGGACCGTGGTCGACGCCTTCGACGGACTCGTAGCCCCACTTGCCGAGCGTCCCGACGCTGTTGACCGCGAGCGCGAGCGCCCCGGTGAGCGGGGTCAGCCCGGTGACCGACAAGATGATGATGGCGATGATGATCTCGGGGACTGCCCGGATGAGCGAGAAGAGACCGCGGAGCGCGCCTCGCACAGGTGCGGGTCCGTAGCCGCGTGCGGCGAGGAAGCTCAGCGGGAAGGACACGACGATGCCGAGCACCGTCCCCAGCCAGGCCATCTCGACCGAGCGCAGGGTCTGCCGCAGGGCCTCGGGGAGCTTGTCCCACGACGGCGCGGAGAACATGAGGTCGAGGTAGTGGACCACCTGGCCGGGCAGGCTGGCGAGCCGCGACCACTGGATGTCGATCGACCAGAAGGCGACGAGGGCTGTCGCCGTGGCGACGGTGAGGGCCACGGCGCGCAGGACTCGCACGGGCCGGCGAGGTGCGATGACCTCGGTCGGGTCAGTGCGCGTGGGGGCGAGGGTGGTCATACGAGCCTCCGGCGGACGATCGAGCTGACGAGGTCGATGACGAGCACGGCCACCAGGATCTCGAGGATGATGAGCGAGAGCTGGTCGTACCTGTAGTACGTGCGCACGGCGTCGACGAGGAGCCCGAGACCTCCGGCACCGACGAGTCCCAGGACGCTCGACGCACGCACGTTGAGCTCGAGGACGTAGAGCGTCTGGTTGACGAAGCTCGGCAGCATGTCGGGCAGGGCGATCGTCCGGTTGATCTGGGTCTGGGTCGCGCCAGCGGCGCGACCGGCCTCGAGGGGGCCACGGTCGGAGCCGTCGATGGTCTCGGAGACCATCTTGACGATGATCCCGACGTTGAACAGCACGAGGGCGATGACCCCGGGGAGCGCTCCGACACCGACCATCGCGACGAGCACGGCGGCGTAGAGCAGCTCGGGGACGGCCCGGACGACGTTGAGCGCGAGGCGCACGGCGCCTCGGGTCCAGCGGTCCGGGTTCGTGGGCCGCGCAGCCCACATGCTCACGGGCAGCGCGACGGCCGCCCCGACGACAGTCGCGACGACGGCCATCTGGAGGGTCTCGAGCATCGGCTCGACGGTCCGCGGGAAGAACGACCAGTCGGGGCTGAACAGCCTGACGATCCTGTCGGCACCGTTGCGCCAGTTCCGCGCGATGGCGTCGGCGTCGAAGCCGATGGCCCACGGGCTGAGGGTCGCTGCGGTGAGGAGCAGGACGACGGCGAGCGCGGCCCACGGCTTCCAGCGTCCCGCGGGACGGGGCGGCACGGCGAGCGGAGGACGTCCGGCCGTACCGTCACCTGCGGCCCGTGTCCCGCCCGCTGCCTGTGCCCCTCCTGCGGCCGGCACCCCTCCTGCAGCCCCAGGTCTCGGGGTCTGTGTCGTCTTCATCCGCCGAGCACGTCCTGCTGGCGGATGCTGCGCCCGTAGATCTCCTCGAAGACAGCGTCGCTCGCGGTCGCCGCAGGACCGTCGTAGACGACCTTGCCTGCGCGCAGGCCGATCATCCGGGTGCCGTACTCGCGGGCGAGGTCGAGCAGGTGCAGGTTGGTGAGCACCGTGATGCCGAGCTCGGTGTTGATGCGGCGCAGGTCCCCCATGACGGCGTGGGCGCTCGGCGGGTCGAGGCTCGCGACAGGCTCGTCCGCGAGGACGATCCGTGGCTGCTGCGTGAGGGCCCGGGCGATCGCGACGCGCTGCTGCTGCCCGCCCGAGAGGTTGCTGGCCCGCTGCCACGTCTTGTCGAGGATGCCGACGCTGTCGAGCGCCTCGAAGGCCAGCTGCTTGTCGGCTGCCGTGTAGGCACCGAGCAGGGTGCGCCAGGTCGGGGTGTGCGCGAGGCGTCCGACGAGCACGTTGTTGAGGACCGTCGTGCGCCTGGCGAGGTTGAAGCTCTGGAAGATCATCCCGATGCTGCCGCGCACGGCACGGGCCTGGCGGCCGGAGAGCCTGCCGAGGGTGTGCTCGCCGACGGTGACCTCGCCCGAGGTCACCGGGACCAGCCCGTTGATGGTGCGGATGAGCGTGGACTTCCCCGAGCCGGAGAGGCCGACGACCGAGACCATCTCACCGGCCTCGATGTCGAGGGTCACGCCGTCGAGGGCGGTCACGCCGCCGGGGTAGCGCACGGTGACGTCCCGCACCCGGACCGGCCAGGAGCGGGACGTCACCTGCTGGGGAGCGAGGGTCACTGGAGACCGAGCTTCTCGGCGGCCTGCGCCACGACGTCGAGCGTGCTCGGGTCGGCCGGGGCCAGCTTGCTGATGGAGTAGATGTCCGTGAGGATCTTCGATCCCTCCGGGGTGCTCGAGTAGTCCGCGAGCGCCGTGGTGATCTTGTCCTGCAGCTCGGGCGAGAGGTCGGCCGAGAGCGCGACGCCGTCGTTGGGGATCTCGTCGGTCAGCGCGAAGACGACGACCTTCTGGCCGACGTCGGGGACGTCCTTGGCGACGATGTCGCGGGCGTCCCAGAAGCTGAAGCCGACCTCGGCGTCGCCGTTGTAGACGGCCAGCACGCTCGCGTCGTTGGTGGTGACGGGGATCTGCTCGATCCCGGTGTCGGTGTCGATGCCCGCGTTCTTCAGCGCGAGGACCGGGTAGATGTAGCCGGCCGGGGACCCGGGGCCGAGGAGCGCGACCTTGGCACCCTCGACCTTGGTGATCGAGTCGAGACCGGCCGGTCCCACGAGGGCGTCGGCGCCGTTGCAGAACAGCTTGCCGTCGCGCTCGACGGGGGTGTCGTCGCAGTACTTGTCGGGGTTGTTCGTCATGAGCTGGGCCGGGTAGGAGATGTTCCCGTTGCGCTCGGTCTGCAGGACGACCGAGGCGTCGTACATGTCCGAGGCCTGCCACAGCTGGAGCGAGGGCAGGAACCCGATCTGCGCCTGTCCTGCGCCCATGGCCTCGACGGCGGCCTGGTAGTCCTTGGACACCACACCGGTGACCTCGATGCCGAGCTCGTCGGTGAGGAAGTCGGTGAGCGGCTTCGCGGTGTCGACGAGACCACCCTGGTCCTGGGAGGGCACGAGGGCGAGGGTGAGCGACGTCGGGTCGGCGGCGGGGCTGCCGTCGGTGCTACCCGACGCCTCCGAGCTGCAGGCAGCGAGGGAGCCGAGGGTGAGGAGTGCGACGGAGGTGAGTGCCAGCTTCGTGAGCTTCACAGGTCTGCCTTTGCGGTGGTTGCGGTGGTGAGGTGGTGGACGGGACGTGCAGGTGGCGGCTGGTGCAGATGGTGGGGCTCGAGGTCGGCTGCGGCCCAGGCGGTGATGCCGGGGACGAGGCCGTCGAGGGTGTCGGCGCTGTAGGTCGCCCGGACGTCGCCGACGCCGCCTCGGGTCAGGAGCGCTGTCGCGGCGCCGCGGGCCCACACGGGCTCGAGGTCGTTGTGCCACACGTCGCCGACGCTCAGGACGGGGCCGCGGGCGAGCATCTCGTCGGCGAGGGTGTGCATCCCGGCGGGCTTGCCGACCGAGGTGCGGACCTCGTCGAAGGCGTCGGTGACCCCGAGGACCGCGAGCGCCCTGTCGAGCCCTGTGGCCGGGGCGTTCGTGGCGAGCACCAGGTAGGCCTGCGTGCTGAGCCTGCGCAGCCACGAGGCGAGGTCGTCGCGTCCTGCGGTGGTCGTGCCTGCCGACCGGGTGATGACCGGGGCCGAGATCACGGCGTGCTCTGTCGCGAGCAGCTCCCGGCTGGCCAGGTAGGCCGCCGAGAGCACTGCAGAGTCTGCGCCGTGGACGAGGGCGACCTGGCGGACCAGGTCGTAGTCGTCGACCGGGGCGGCTGCCGGCGAGCCGGTCAGCCCTGTGCGGCCGTGCAGACCTGCGGTGACGGCTGCCCGGTAGCCGTCGGCGAGACCAGGTGCGAGACGGACCGCGACCTGCTCTGCGTAGGCGAGCACGGGGCCGTCCCCGACGGTGATGGTGCCGTCGAAGTCGAAGATGATCACGCGGTCGCGTGCCGTTCTCGTCACGTGCCCTCCGGAGCCGGTGCTGTGCGCACCACGGCTGTGGACGCGATGTCCACACTAGGAGGACCGCATGGACGCTTTGGCTACGACGCGGTGAACACTGCGTGACGTTCGCGGGACGGTCCGGGGTGGCGGTCCGTCCTGCGCCGGGCCCACCTCGCAGCGCACCCGCCGCAGTCGTGAAAAGATCACCGCATGGAACCGTCCGCGCTCGCCAAGCTGCTCGACCAGGAGGCGTGGGCTCTGCTCAACGCTCTCCCGCCCTACGAGGAGAAGCTCGCGATGGTCCTGTCCGAGCGGCTGCGCGCCAAGGGCTTCGACCCCGAGGTCGTCGCGCTCGTCCTCACCCAGTCGCGGCTGCGCGCCAAGGCCGAGGCCAAGTTCGGGCCCTTCGCCGAGGGGATGCTCTTCACCCCCGCCGGCCTCGAGCAGGCGACCCGCCTCGTCGTCGCCGCCCACCACGCGCAGCGGTACCTCGCCGCGGGCGTGACCACCGTCGCCGACCTCACCTGCGGGATCGGCGCCGACTCCATGGCCTTCGCGGGTGTCGGCCTCAAGGTCGTCGCGACCGACCTCGACGAGGCGACAGCCGCCGTGGCGACGGTCAACCTGCGCGCCTTCCCCGAGGCCGTGGTCCGCCACGCCGACGGTCTCGCGCTCGACCTCGCCGCCGAGGGCCTCACCGACGGGACCGGCGGCATCTACGCCGACCCCGCCCGCCGCACCCGCTCGGGCAAGCGGATCTTCGACCCCAAGGCCTACGCCCCCGCCCTCGACGACGTGTGGGCGCTGCGCTCGCAGGTCCCGGCCGTCGGCATCAAGGTCGGCCCCGGGATCCCCCACGAGGGGCTGCCCGCAGACTGCGAGGCGCAGTGGGTCTCGGTCGACGGGGACGTCGTCGAGGCCGGTCTGTGGTTCGGGCCTCTCGCCCCGGACGGCCCCGGGCGCTCCGCGCTCCTGCTGCGCACCGAGGGCGGCCATACCCTCGCGAGGACATACCGCGGCGACGGGATCGCCACCGGGACCGGCGAGGGCGAGACCTTGCCTGAGGCCGTAGACGATGCCGAGGGCGTCGGCCGCTATCTCTACGAGCCTGACGGAGCGGTGATCCGCGCCGGCCTGGTCGCCGACGTCTCGCGCGCGCTCCACGGCCGCCTGCTCGACCGCACCATCGCGTACGTCACGACGGACGAGAGGCTCGACGACGGCGAGCAGGTCCCGCTCGCGACCGGGTACAGGGTGCTGGACACCATGCCCTTCGGCGTCAAGCGGCTCAAGAGCTACCTCCGCGCCCGCGACGTGGGACGCGTGACCATCAAGAAGCGTGGCACCGCCGTCACCCCCGAGTCGCTGCGTGCCCAGCTCGCGCTCAAGGGCTCGGCCGAGGCTACGCTCGTCCTCACCCGAGTCGCCGGTGCCCAGCACATCCTGGTCGTCGAGCCGCTCGGCCACCCCGGGCAGCCTGTCGCGCCGCTCACCTCTCCCCCGTCAGACTCGGAGTGACCATGCACCTGCCCTTCGCCACGTCAGAGCGGTCGACCGTCGGGATCGAGTGGGAGCTCGCCCTCGTCGACAAGGACTCCGGGGACCTGCGCCAGGTCGCCCAGCACGTCCTGGACGCCGTGACCCCGGCCGACGGCTCGCAGCACCCGCACATCCGGCAAGAGCTGCTGCTCAACACCGTCGAGGTCGTCTCGGGCGTCTCGCGCACGGTCCGCCAGGCTGGCGACGACCTCGAGCGCAGCATGGACGAGATCCGCGAGCTGACCGATCCCCTGCGGGTCGAGCTCATGTGCGCCGGCACGCACCCCTTCGCCCGGTGGGCCCAGCAGAAGGTCACCGACAAGGAGCGCTACGCCACCCTCATCGACCGCACCCAGTGGTGGGGCCGCCAGATGCTCATCTACGGCGTGCACGTGCACGTCGGCATCGAAGACCGCGACAAGGTCCTGCCCATCTCCCGCGCGATGCTCGGGTACTTCGGCCTGTTCCAGTCGCTGTCCGCCTCCAGCCCGTTCTGGGGCGGCAAGGACACCGGCTACGCGTCCAACCGCGCGCTGATGTTCCAGCAGCTGCCGACGGCCGGTCTCGGCTTCCAGTTCGAGGAGTGGGAGCAGCTCGAGGGCTACGTCGCCGACATGATGCACACGGGCGTCATCGACCAGTTCGACGAGGTCCGCTGGGACCTGCGCCCCTCCCCCAGGTTCGGGACCCTCGAGACGCGCATCTGCGACGGCGCCTCGAACATCACCGAGGTGCTCGCCTTCGCAGCCCTCAACCACTGCCTGGTCGAGCACCTGTCGACGATGCTCGACGAGGGCAAAGAGCTCCCGACCATCCAGCCGTGGTTCGCGCAGGAGAACAAGTGGCGCTCGGCCCGCTACGGCATGGACGCGATCCTCATCCTCGACAGGGCCGGCAACGAAGAGCTCGTCACGGACGCGATCTCGAGGTTGCTCGTCGAGCTCGAGCCTGTCGCCCGGCGTCTGGGCTGCCTCGACGAGCTCGACGGCATCCGGACGATCATGCGCAAGGGAGCCGGCTACCAGCGCCAGCGCGCCGTCGCCCGCCGCAACGGTGGAGAGCTCGACGCCGTGGTGGCGTCGCTCGTCGCCGAGATGCGGGCCGGCAAGCCGTTGTGAGGCTCGGGGGGCCCGGGATCCCGCTGAGGAGCCCCGGGACGCCTTCCCGAGGAGCCTGGGCCTAGGGCTCGGGCCCAGACGGTTCGCCTCAGACGCTCACCGTCGTGAGCGGCATCGACGAGTCGACGGGGATGTCCAGGCTCGAGGGCGCGACACCTGCGCGCACCACCGCTGAACCGAGGGCAGCGATCATCGCACCGTTGTCCGTGCAGTAGCGGATCGGCGGGATGCGCAGGGTGATGCCAGCCTGCGCGCACCGCTCGGCGGCGAGATCACGGAGCTGAGAGTTCGCCGAGAATCCCCCACCGATGACGAGGGTGTCGACGCCGTTGCGCTCGCACGCCGCGATCGTCTTGGCGGTGAGCACGTCGGCGACGGCGGCGGCGAAGGACGCGGCGACGTCAGCCGTCGGCAGCGGCGCTCCGCTGTCGGTGTGCGCCTCGACCCACCGCGCCACGGCCGTCTTGAGACCGGAGAACGAGAAGTCGTACATGTGCTTGGCCTGGTCCTTCGCCGCGGTCAGGCCGCGTGGGAACCTGATCGCCGTCGGGTCGCCCTCGCGTGCGAGCCTGTCGACGTGCGGGCCGCCCGGGTAGGGCAGACCGAGCAGACGGCCGACCTTGTCGAAGGCCTCACCGGCGGCGTCGTCGAGGGTCGACCCGAGCTCGGTCACGTCGGTCGCGATGTCGTCGACCAGCAGCAGGGAGGAGTGCCCGCCCGAGACGACCAGCGCCATGAACCGCTCGGGGAACTCCCCGTGCACCAGCTGGTCGACGGCCGCGTGGCCGACGACGTGGTTGACGCCGTACAAGGGCTTGCCGAGCGCGACCGCGAGAGCCTTGGCGGCCGAGGCGCCGACTGTCAGCGGGCCGACGAGCCCAGGCCCGGCGGTGACGGCGATCGCGTCGACGTCGGACAGCCTGACGTCGGCCTCGGCGAGCGCGCGCTCGAGGGTCGGGACCATGGCTTCGAGGTGCGCACGCGAGGCGACCTCCGGGATGATGCCGCCGAAGCGGGCGTGCTCGTCGACCGAGCTGGCGACGGCGTCGACCAGCAGGTCGTTCCCGCGGACGAGCGCGACACCGGTCTCGTCGCACGAGCTCTCGATGCCGAGGATGAGGGGCGCAGACATGCTCCCCAGCCTAGGACACGGGAGGGCTGTGCCTGGCACCGGACCGGCCGTGACGCTGACCTCGTCGGGGGGTGGATGTCGCCCAAGACCTCGCCGTCTCAGGCTCCGACGGCCGCCGGACGCTCCGGGTCGTTCGACCACTGCGACCACGAGCCCGGGTACAGCGCCGCGTCGATGCCGAGGCTCGCGAGGACGGCGACCTGGTGCGAGGCCGTGACACCCGACCCGCAGTAGACCGCGAGCTGCTGGTCCTCCCCCGACGCCAGGTGCGGTGCACCGCTCAGCACGCCGGCAGCGACGAACCTGTCGAGCAGGGCCTCCGGCGCGAGCGTGCGGCCCGTGGCGTCGAGGTTGCCGGCCGTCGGCAGGCTGACCGCACCAGGGATGTGGCCGGCACGGGGGTCGACGGGCTCGACCTCTCCGCGGAATCTCTCGCCGGCACGCGCGTCGAGGAGGACACCTGTCGTCGCGACCCGCTGCGCCTTGTCGGCGTCGACCACGGGCATGTGGCCCGGGGTCAGGACGATCGAGCTCTCGGGGACGACGACGTCGCCGCTCTCGACAGCGCCACCGCGAGCGCGCCAGGCGCTCAGACCACCGTCGAGGATGCGCACGTCGTCGACACCGGCCCAGCGGAGCAGCCACCAGGCCCGCGCGGCCGACATGCCGGACACGTCGTCGTAGACGACGACGGGGACGCCGCGCCGCACACCCCAGCTGCGGGCAGAGTCTTGGAGGGCCTCGAGCCCGGGCAGCGGGTGCCGACCGGCTGCGGGCGACGCTGGGCCTGCGAGCTCGGTCTCCAGGTCGACGAAGACCGCGCCGGGGACGTGAGCCGACTCGTACTGCGCGCGGCCGTCGCTGCGGCCGAGAGCCCACCGCACGTCGAGGACCGTGAGCGGCTTGCCTGAGTCGAGCAGCCCCTGCAGGCCTGCGGGCCCGACGACGACGCGGGCTCGCCGCTCGTCGAGGTCGACGGTGTGGTCGCTCATGCTGTGCCCGCCCGGGCCGCGGCTGCCGCTGCGGCCGCTGCGCCTGCGGGGTCGGAGACCACCGAGGGGCTCGGTGCGGACGTGGGGTTCGGTAAAGAGGTGGTCTCAGGAGCACCGCCCGAGTCCGCCGCTGCGGAGAGGTCGAGGCGCATCGTCCACGCGTCGACGTCTTCGGGCTGGTAGTAGCGCTTGCGCAGGCCGAGCCTGACAAAGCCGAACTTCTCGTACATGGTGATCGCGGCGGCGTTGTTCACGGCCACCTCGAGCAGGACGCCTGTCGCGCCGATCTCGCGGGACCTCTCGACGAGGGCTGTGAGCAGCTGCGAGCCGATCCCGCAGTGCTGGGCGCGGGTCGCGACCCCGAGGGTCATCACCTGGGTGATCTCGCCGTCGAACCACAGTCCCGCGTAGCCGACCAGGTCGCCGGGACCTGCCCGGTCCAGGCGGACCTCTTCGGCGGCGACGTACCAGCGTCCGAGGCCGCCGAGCTCTTCGGCGAGCATGCCGTGGCTCCACGCGCCACGGCCGAAGAGCTCGACCTCGAGCTCGACCACGCGTGGCAGGTCGCTCGCCCGCAGGGGTCGGACCC
>Ga0308165_1004471_pt1 | contig 13773 bp, 12 predicted proteins | sample PhyWR2_FD_201032 | JGI IMG/M metagenome (GOLD analysis project Ga0308165, IMG submission 201032) | Phyllosphere microbial communities from UC Gill Tract Community Farm, Albany, California, United States - DLSLW.R2 | ecosystem: Host-associated > Plants > Phyllosphere > Unclassified | place: USA...
GCGACCGCGGTGATCGTGGCCCACGTCGTCCACGTGACAACGAAGCTGGCGAAGGAGCATAATCATGGTTGATATCAATCAGATCCCAACCCGTCGTCCTTTCCATCGTCGTCGTAAGACCTGCCCATTCACAGGTCCAAACGCACCGAAGATCGACTACAAGGACATCAAGCTCCTGCAGCGTTACATTTCGGAACGTGGTAAAATCGTTCCTTCGCGTATTACAGCTGTTAGCCAGAAGAAGCAGCGCGAACTCGCTAAGGCGATCAAGCGTGCACGTTTCCTCGGCCTGCTTCCATACGTTGTGAAGTAAGACTTTTTCGCGAGGCGGCATTCGTGTCGCCTTGCGTTTCTTCCCGGATGCGATGGGCGTAACCGGAGCACTTAAAATCCCAAGTTGGGGCGGAGCGAATAATCGCAGCCTCTAACTGCAAAACCGGAACAGCCGGAGCAGGACAGCGAATTTATGAAATTCAACGGAACCATCATTGGAGTCGGCATATTGGCGGGGCTTGCCTCGGCATTGATGTCGTCTGGCGTCATCGCCCAGTCGGGCATGGCGGTGGTTTTGTATTTCCTGACACCATTACCAATTTTTGTAGCCGCTCTTGGCTGGGGTTCGAGCGCAGGGCTTATCGCTGCTGCTTGCGCCACCATTGCGGTCGGCATTGTTGCTACGCCTATCGGCGCTGTTCTGATGGCGCTGACAAGCTATGCGCCAGCGGCAATCGGCGCTTATCTTTCGGGCCTCGCCCGTCCTGCATCAGAACTCGGCGGCCCAAAAGACGTGATGGTCTGGTATCCGCTTTCGGATATCGTTTTCCGTCTGGCATTGATGGTTGCCGCAAGCTTTATCATCATCGGCTACATCGTCGGCTTCGGCCCAGATATGGCGCGTGAGCTTGCAAATACGCTGATTGATAGCCTTGCAGCGGCCGACCCGCAATTCACTGCAAGTGATGAAATGCGTCAGAGCGTTAGTGCACTTTTGATGGTGGCACTGCCTGCGATTCAGCCTGCGACTTGCCTCGCCATTCTGATTGGCAATCTCTATCTGGCATTGCGTCTGACAGCACTTTCTGGTCGCCTGCGTCGTCCACGTGATGACTGGCCCGCAACCATGCGCATGCCACGTCCGGCCCTTCTGGTTTTTGCGGTTGCTCTTGCAGTTGCATTTTTGCCAGGTGCTGCGGGTCTTATCGCAACAGTCGTGGTCGGTGCATTAAGCTTCGGCTTCATGATCGCCGGTCTTGCAACGTTCCATCAGCGCACCCGTGGCAAGCCATGGCGTCCGGTCGCTTTGTGGCTCGTTTATGTTGCGATTATTCTCTTCGCATTCCTACTTTTCGTCTTCATGGTTTTTGGTCTTTTCGATACATCGCGCGGCGCGCCAATCTCGAAAATGCCAGAACCCGACAACCAATAAATCCATATTTAAATCTCGAAAGGAAACTCAAATGGACGTTATTCTTCTGGAACGCATCAGCCGCCTCGGTCAGATGGGCGACACTGTAAAGGTTAAGGACGGCTTTGCCCGTAACTTCCTTCTGCCACAGGGCAAGGCTCTTCGTGCCAACGAAGCCAACCGCAAGAAGTTCGAAGGCCAGCGCGCGCAGCTTGAAGCTCAGAACCTTGAGCGCAAGAACGAAGCTGAAGCAGTTGCAACCAAGCTCAACGGCGAATCGTTCATCGTTGTTCGTTCGGCTGGTGAAACCGGTCAGCTTTACGGTTCGGTTTCGACCCGTGACATCGCTGACATCATCACTGCAAACGGCTTCAACCTGCACCGCAATCAGGTTGAACTCAAGCAGCCAATCAAGGCAATTGGCGTTCATGAAATCGTCATCACACTGCATCCTGAAGTGACTGTTACGGTTTCCGTAAACATCGCTCGTTCGACTGAAGAAGCCGAACGTCAGGCAAAGGGTGAAGACCTGACTTCGATCGAAGCCATCTACGGCATCGAAGAAGCTCCACTTGCTGATGAAGTCTTCGACGAAGACGAAGAAGGCGAAGAAGATCAGGCTTAATTAGCCCTCTTTCAGCCAATGAATGCCTGCCTCAACGCAAGCGTTCCCATGGTGGTAAACTTTATATGATGATGCCCGGTGGTCTCCGCCGGGCATTTTCTCTTTTCAGATTAAAAAAACTCCCTATTCTTCATTTTAGTATTGGATTGGAGAGAGTGCCGACGGAAACGTCCGCGTTTGCTCAGGCGATAAGCCATAGGCCAAATGACCGAATGGAAATTGCCTGAAATCTGATGACAGTGCGGCTTATAAGGCAACGGGCCGCCTGCCATGCAACCGCATGGATGTTGCACTTGCTTCAGTCCCGCAAAAGGGAGATGGGGCCAATGCATGGAATGCTGCGTACTGTTCTTTCGCATATGATTCAAATCGGCGACCTGACGGTTACCGATTCAACTGGAACTGCCAATCGTTATGGTGACAAGACTGGTGAGCCGGTCCATATGCGGTTCAACACGCTCCATGCGGAACGTGCCGTTGCTCTCGACCCGGAACTGAAACTCGCTGAATGTTTCATGGATGGCGAGATCGATTTTCTGGAAGGCGATATTTATACGCTTCTGAAAATCGTCTTTGAGAACACTGGCCCTACAGCTGCCACCGAGCCATGGATGAAAGCGGCCGGGAAATTTCGCGTGCTGTTCCGGCGCTTCCAGCAGATGAACAACATTGCGCGCTCATCCAGCAACATCAAAAGCCACTACGATCTTTCCGGTGCGCTTTACGATCTGTTTCTCGATCCCGACAAGCAATATTCCTGCGCTTATTTCGAAACGCCCAATGCAACGCTTGCGCAAGCCCAGCTTGCTAAAAAGCGGCACATTGCGGCCAAGCTTCTTGTCAAAGAGGATCACAAGATTCTCGACATTGGTTGTGGATGGGGCGGCATGGGGCTTTACCTCGCCCGCTTTCTCAAAGCAAATGTGACAGGTGTCACACTGTCAGAAGAACAACATGCCATCGCCAATCAACGTGCATTGGATGAAGGTCTTTCAGAACGCGCCAAATTCCAACTGACGGACTATAGAAACATTGACGACCAGTTCGACCGGCTGGTTTCGGTTGGAATGTTTGAGCATGTCGGCATTGGACACTTCGCAGAATATTTTCAGCATGCGGCACGGTTGTTGAAAAAAGACGGTGTTTTTGTGCTGCATGCGATTGGTCGCGCTGATGGCCCCGGCGCAACCAACCCATTCATCCGAAAATATATCTTCCCGGGTGGTTATATCCCTGCTCTTTCTGAAGTGCTGCCGCATATTGAAAAAGCTGGGCTTTACGTCACCGACATTGAAATCCTGCGGCTTCATTATGCGGAGACGCTCAAAGAATGGCGGCTGGCTTTCATGGCACGGCGCGATGAGGCCAAAGCACTATATGACGAACGCTTCTGCCGTATGTGGGAGTTCTATCTAGCCGCATCAGAAAGTGCATTCCGCTGGCAGAATATGATGGTCTTCCACATCCAGATTGCCCATCGTCAGGACGCAGTTCCGCTAACCCGCAATTACATTGAGACTGAGGAAAGGCGCCTGAAACGGCTCGACAGCGCACCGAAAGGAGCCAATAGCGAAACTCCAAACCTGAAGAAAACACGTACACAACGAAGCCAGTGAAGCGAGTAATCTACCTCCTTCGTCTGGTCTAAAACAACACGAATACAGTTCTTGTTCGTGAACAGAAAAACCTACCTTCAATGTAGAAAGTAGAGTTTTATTTTCTTTTAATATTGATTAAAATTTTCTTATTCATAAAGATATACCTAAAATAAAAATCTGACCCGTCAGCGTCAGGAACCGCCTCTTGATCCTGAAACCCTAGAAAAATTCGGGCTGCTTTTTCTGAGCTGCTCCGGAAATAAGGCTCAGAATGAAACCAGTTATCTTTGATGCTTCTTTTATTCTCCAAAGCCTAAAGGACCAAATTCCTACAGGTATAGGCCGTGTCGAAATCGCCTGGTTTAATTTTATTAAAGATCTGAAATCGACGAAATTCTTTTTTATTCAAAGGTATGGGAAAATCATGCTCTTTGATGAAACAGCAATAAGCTCGTTATCCAGTCTTATTGAAAAAAAGCCCCCAAGCGACATGGGCTTAATTTCAAGAATTCTATGGAGAATGGGGCATCGGAGACGAGCCGTACAAATTGATCTTAAGCGCCGTGCAATATCAATTTTTCCAGCAAACAATTCAGATACAATTGCAACTGCTTTTGGTCGATTGTTTCCTCAACGTGGATGGTACATATCAGTAGGCTTCACTTCCGCTCCCCAACTAATGATTGAAGGCATACAGAAGGCTCGTATTCGGACAGCGGTCATGCTTCACGACACGATTCCACTGGATCATCCAAAACTATGCATCGACTTTGTCTCGGATGATCTTGAGCGCGCAATCGAATATCAAGCCCGAAATGGCGACCTGCTGCTTTGCAACTCTAATGCCACCGCTTCTGATTTCAGCCGACACGCGCATCGTCTCGTTGGCGAGCCACCCAAAGTAAAGCCGGTCGTTGCCCATCTTGGTTTGCACGATGTCAAAAACAATACAAAAAATACGGCAACGCTGCCGGAACAAATTGATCCGACACGGCCAATTCATGTCATTATTGGTACAATAGAGCCGCGCAAAAACCATGTCTTCCTCATTGATCTCTGGGAGAGGATGAGCCGCGACATTAAACCATCAAGAATGCCGCAACTTGTAATCATTGGGCGCTGGGGATGGAAGTGTGAACACATCAAATCCGCGCTGGAAGACAGCAAAGAACTCAACAAATCGATCTTCATTTTGGAGGGCCCGGATGATGCTGTGATGGCTTCCGTTTTGAATTCGTCCAACACCCTCCTTATGCCAAGCATCACGGAGGGCTATGGACTGCCCATACTAGAAGCAGCACGCGATGGCATTCCTGTTATTGCGAATGATCTGGCGGTGTATCGCGAAATCGCGGGCGACTATCCTGATTTGTGCAGCATTGATGACCCTGAAGGCTGGGAGCGACTTATCAAACTTCACTCCGAAAAGCTTAAGCGTTTGCAACCACCACCAGTTCCGACATGGGGTCAGCATTTCGAGCGTGTAATGAATGCATTGCGTGAGGCAGACTCCACCGGGAGCAAGCTAAATTAACGTGCGTAAATGATACACCTATCTGTGGACGCCTGTGAATCATGGTATAGTTCGTCTCCTTCAGCAGGAATCAACATGCGTTCGCGTTGCGTTTAGACGCTCATCAGGTTTAGCTAAGGCGATCAGGAACAGGATATCAGAACTATGGCGGAAGCGGCGGTACGCAAACTTGACGATGCGCGTGATCAGAAAGACGCGCTTTATCGTGAAGCACCTCATAATATTGAAGCAGAACAGGCGCTTTTGGGCGCTATTCTGATCAACAATGATGCGTTTTACCGCGTTTCGGACTTTCTGAAATCAACGCATTTCTTTGAACCGTTGCACCGCCGCATCTATGAGATTTCAACTGATCTCATTCGTGTTGGCAAAATGGCCAATCCGGTTACGATGAAAACCTTTTTGCCAAACGAGGGCAAGATTGGTGATCTGACCGTCTTCCAGTATGTCGCGCGTCTTGCGACCGAAGCCGTCACCATTATTAATGCCGAAGATTATGGCCGTGCGATCTATGATCTTGCGACCCGCCGCGCGCTGATCGGCATTGGCGAAGACATGGTCAATGTCGCCTATGACGCGCCGGTCGATAATGCACCACAGGAGCAGATTGAAGACGCCGAACGCCGTCTTTTCGAACTGGCCGAAACTGGCCGTTATGACGGTGGTTTTCAGGCGTTTAAAGACGCTGTCACCAACGCTGTTGATATGGCGAATGCCGCTTTCATGCGCGATGGCCATTTGTCCGGCGTCTCCACCGGCATTCACATGCTTGATGGCAAGATGGGCGGCTTGCAGCCTTCCGATTTGATCGTGCTAGCCGGTCGCCCGGGTATGGGTAAGACGTCGCTTGCAACCAATATCGCTTTCAACATCGCCAATGCCTACGAAGCTGACCAACAGGCCGATGGCTCGATGAAAGCTAAGAATGGCGGCGTTGTCGGTTTCTTCTCGCTCGAAATGTCGGCTGAACAGCTCGCAACGCGTATTATTTCTGAGCAGACAGAAGTATCGTCGTCGAAAATCCGCCGTGGTGACATTACCGAATCCGACTTCGAAAAACTGGTCGCCTGCTCGCAGCATATGCAGAAGATTCCACTCTACATCGATCAGACAGGTGGTATTTCGATTGCACAGTTGGCTGCACGCGCACGTCGCCTCAAGCGTCAGCGCGGCCTTGATGTTCTGGTGATCGACTATATTCAGCTGATGACGGGTTCTTCCAAGGCATCTGCACAGAACCGTGTTCAGGAAATCACCGAAATCACTACCGGCCTGAAAGCGCTTGGCAAAGAACTCAATGTTCCGATCATTGCGCTCTCACAGCTGTCGCGTCAGGTCGAAAGCCGAGAAGACAAGCGTCCGCAGCTCTCCGATCTTCGTGAATCGGGTTCTATCGAGCAGGATGCCGACGTGGTGCTGTTCGTCTTCCGCGAAGAATATTACGTGAAGAACTTGGAGCCGCGTGATGAGTTCGACCCGAAATATGAAGAGTGGAAGCAGCACTTTGAAAAAGTGAAGGGCACGGCGGACGTGATTGTTGCAAAGCAGCGTCACGGACCAACTGGCACTGTTAAGCTCGCGTTCCAGGCAGAGTTCACGCGATTTGCAGATTTGGCCGAAGGTTCTTATATCCCTGACCAATATGAATAGTTTCTCAAATCCTAAAGAGCGTGCCTGATGGCCAAGGCACGCATTCAGTTCATCTGCCAAAATTGCGGTGCAGTGCATACGCGCTGGGCGGGTAAGTGTGACGGTTGTGGCGAGTGGAATACACTCGTCGAAGAAGGCACCAATAGCGGTATTGGGTCTGGTCCCGGCTCCATGCTATCCAAGCGCAAGGGCCGCGCTGTTGCACTCACCTCGCTATCGGGTGAAATCGAAGATGCGCCGCGCATCATATCCGGCATCAGCGAACTTGATCGTGTGACTGGCGGCGGCTTCGTTCGCGGCTCAGCGATCCTCATTGGTGGCGATCCGGGCATCGGCAAATCGACGCTTTTGACACAGGCTGCAGCTGCACTCGCCAATCATGGACATCGCATTGTCTATGTGTCGGGCGAAGAAGCCGTCGCACAGATACGGCTGCGCGCGCAGCGTCTGGGCGTTGCATCATCCGCAGTGGAACTGGCCGCTGAAACAAATGTCGAAGACATTTTAGCGACGATTTCTGATGGCAAGCGACCCGATCTGGTTATCATCGATTCGATCCAGACACTCTGGACCGACATGGCAGATTCTGCACCCGGAACAGTCACGCAAGTGCGCTCATCGGCACAAGCGATGATCCGCTATGCCAAGCAGACGGGTGCGGCGGTCGTTCTCGTCGGCCACGTTACCAAGGAAGGCCAGATCGCCGGTCCACGTGTTGTTGAACACATGGTCGATGGCGTTCTCTATTTTGAAGGCGAAGGCGGGCATCAATACCGTATCCTTCGTACCGTGAAAAACCGTTTCGGCCCGACCGATGAGATCGGCGTGTTTGAAATGTCGGATGGTGGCTTGCGCGAAGTCTCCAATCCGTCCGAACTGTTCCTTGGCGAACGCAATGCGAAATCGCCGGGTGCTGCCGTTTTCGCTGGCATGGAAGGCACGCGCCCTGTTCTTGTCGAGATACAGGCTCTCGTCTCCCCCTCATCGCTCGGCACCCCACGCCGTGCTGTTGTGGGTTGGGATGGCAGCCGTTTGGCAATGATTTTGGCTGTGCTCGAATCACATTGCGGCGTGCGCTTTGGCCAGCATGACGTCTATCTTAATGTGGCGGGTGGTTATCGCATCAGCGAGCCTGCAGCTGACATTGCGGTTGCTGCGGCGCTTGTTTCGTCCATTGCTGGTATTGCCCTGCCCGCAGATAGTGTTTATTTCGGCGAAATCAGCCTTTCTGGTGCTGTTCGTGCGGTTTCGCATGCGGTACAGAGACTGAAAGAAGCTGAAAAGCTCGGCTTTCAGCAGGCGGTAGCGCCGGGTGGAACCAGTGACCTTTGGAAAGATCGCGGTTTTGGCCTCGTGGAAACGACCGCTCTGTCGGATCTAGTTGTGCGTATTGCTGCATCGGGTCCGTCCAAAAAATGACCATGATCTGCAATCATCAGGTTGCAGATCATTGAATTTAATGAGATTTAACTGCGGAAGGTTTCGTCAACTTTCCGATGTTAAACTATCAAAAATTTGACTGCCCCGCAGGTAAAGACATCCTGCGTATCAATTAAGGACAGCCCAGAATGCCGGTTACGCTACTTGATGGAATTCTACTCGGAATAACACTGGTTTCGGCCATTCTTGCGATGGTTCGCGGCTTCTCGCGCGAGGTGCTGTCGCTGGTTTCGTGGGCTGCGGCAGCTGCAGCAGCCTATCTGTTTTACCAGCCTGTGCTGCCTTATCTCCAGCCATACATCAACAATGAGACAATAGCGAAGATTGCAGCCGCTGGCGCAGTGTTCCTCGTCGTGCTGATTGTTGTTTCGCTGATTACAATGAAAATTGCCGATTTCATCATCGACAGCCGCATTGGTGCACTTGATCGCACGCTTGGCTTCTTGTTCGGTGCTGCACGTGGTGTTCTACTCGTGGTCGTTGCGATGTTGTTCTTCAACTGGCTGGTTCCAACCGGACAACCTGCATGGGTCACGAACGCAAAATCCAAGCCAATGCTCGACTCATTCGGTCAGCAGCTTGTTGAACTTCTGCCTGCTGACCCTGAATCAGCGATAAAGCAATTCAAGCCAGGCCAGGACACGCAAACGCCAGCTGGCACTACCACTGAGCAGCCCGTACCGGACGATACACCAGCTGCAAACTGATCCTGAATAAACATTTTTGGAACCGGCACGTTATGCGTTGCCGGTTCCATCTGTTTTCAGCCTCAATCAATGCCTATATTGAGCGCTGAAAATGACGCAGGCGAAAGCGAGCACTTTTAAAGTGGCGGCTTTTCCTGTAAATATCGCTTTTAGTAACCGCAATCGAAAGGTCTTGCGGACGATGTCCCAACAATCGCATGACGAAAACTCCTTTATGCTGGACGATGACACGTTGCATGAAGAGTGTGGTGTATTTGGTATTCTCGGCCATGAAGACGCAGCAGCGCTGACAGCGCTTGGTCTGCATGCTCTTCAACATCGCGGACAGGAAGCAGCCGGTATCGTGTCTTACCATAAGGGTCGTTTCCATTCGGAACGCCACATGGGACTGGTGGGCGATCACTTCACCGATGCGTCGATGCTTAATCGCCTTCCGGGCGACCGGGCTATCGGTCACGTTCGCTATTCGACAACGGGCGAAACGATCCTGCGCAATGTGCAGCCGCTTTTTGCCGAGCTCGAAGTTGGCGGCATCGCGATTGCGCATAACGGCAATCTCACCAATGGCATTACGCTTCGCAAGCAGCTGATTGCTTCGGGTGCAATCTTTCAGGCGACATCCGACACCGAAGTCGTGTTGCATATGATTGCGCGTTCGCGTCAGACCTCCTCAAGCGCACGTTTTGTCGATGCGATCCGCCAGGTCGAAGGCGGGTACGCCATGCTCGCTCTGACCCGTACCAAGTTGATTGCGGCACGCGATCCAGTCGGCATTCGTCCCCTCGTCATGGGTGAACTCGACGGCAAGCCAATCTTCTGCTCGGAAACCTGTGCTCTCGACATTATCGGTGCGAAATATATTCGCGACGTGGAAAACGGCGAAGTCATCATCTGCGAAATCCAGAAAGATGGCTCGATCACAACCGATTGCATTAAGGCCGAAAACCCGCAGCCAGAACGTCTTTGCCTGTTTGAATATGTCTATTTTGCACGCCCTGATTCGGTCGTCGGTGGACGCAGCGTTTATGTTGCGCGCAAAAACATGGGCATGGAACTGGCAAAAGAATCGCCAATCGAAGCCGATGTTGTTGTCCCTGTACCGGATGGTGGAACACCAGCGGCTCTTGGCTTTGCACAGGCCAGCGGCATTCCGTTTGAATATGGTATCATCCGCAATCACTATGTCGGTCGTACCTTCATTGAGCCAACCCAGCAGATCCGTGCTCTTGGTGTGAAACTCAAGCATTCGGCCAATCGTGCGATGATCGAAGGCAAGCGCGTCGTTCTTGTGGATGATTCCATCGTACGCGGGACAACGTCGGTCAAAATCGTACAGATGATCCGCGATGCCGGTGCCAAGGAAGTGCATATCCGCGTGGCAAGCCCGATGATTTTCCATCCGGATTTCTACGGTATTGATACGCCGGACGGCGATAAGCTGCTGGCGAACCAATATGACAGCCTTGAAGCAATGTGCCGTTATATCGGTGCAGATTCGCTGGCATTCCTTACCATCGACGGGCTTTATAAGGCCGTTGGCGGAGAGGCTCGTGATCCGAAGGCCCCTGCCTTCACCGACCACTATTTCACGGGTGAATATCCAACCCGTCTTCTCGATCAGGAAGGCGAAAGCAACATCCACACGTTGTCGCTTCTCGCCTCAAACGGCTGATCGATTGTCTTCACGCAGGCGGCTCAACAGGCCGCCTGTTTCATAAGCTAGCATTAGAGCGCATTTCGATCTGATCGAATCAGATCGGCACTCTTAATGTTTGTTACAACGCGCATCTTTTCCGAAAACCGTTTCACACTTTTCGGGATGCGCTCTGCACTGGGGGTATAATGAGTATCGACCTTACAGGCCGTGTGGCCTTGGTAACGGGCGCATCGCGCGGTATTGGTTATTTTTTGTCGCTTGAACTGGCAAAGCGCGGCGCGCATGTGATTGCCGTTGCGCGCACTGTTGGCGGTCTGGAAGAACTCGACGACGATATTCGCAAGGTCGGTGGCAGCGCGACACTCGTGCCGCTCGATATTACCGATATGGAAGCGATTGACCGTCTTGGCGGTTCCATTCATGAACGTTGGGGCAAGCTCGACATTCTGGTAGCGAACGCTGGTATTCTTGGCACGATTTCCCCCATCGGCCATATCGAATCCAAGGTTTTTGATCAGGTCATGAATGTAAACGTCACGAGCGTATGGCGTCTTATCCGTACAACCGACACCCTGCTGCGCGCATCAGATGCAGGACGCGCGATTCTGCTGTCATCGGGCGTAGCACATACCTGCCGTCCTTTCTGGGCGCCATATGCCGCTTCCAAGGCCGCTGTTGAAGTAATGGGACGCAGCTGGGCCGAAGAAACCAAGCAAATGAAGCTCAAGGTCAATTCGGTCAATCCGGGCGCAACCCGCACTGCTATGCGCGCAAAAGCTATGCCGGGTGAAGATCCTGAAACATTGCCGACACCGCAGTCTGTAGCAGAAAAGATCGTCCAACTTGCCGATCCGAACCTCGACGTTACAGGTAAGCTTTACGACGTGCGTCAGGATAAGTTCCTCGACTATCATCTGCCATCGTAATCACTATTTTTCCGGCCTTGCATAATCTCAAGGCCGGAATTACCCTTTTTGAATATTCCGCTCCTGCCGAACCAGCGGCCTTGTTTTAAAGCGGACCTCTCCCCCAACCATATTATTCCGAAGCTTACTTTCCCAATATATTGGAGGAACAATGACTTACGACATGCAACGATTTATCGTCATCAGCGGCGGCCCCGGATCAGGTAAGAGCACGCTGATTGATGCACTTGAACATCATGGCTTTTCACGCAGCATCGAAGCTGGCCGCGCTGTCATTCAGCATCAGACAAAAATCGGCGGAAACGCTTTGCCATGGGCGGACCGCGCTCTGTTTTCGGAACTGATGCTGTCGTGGGAGATGCGTTCCTACGACCTCGCGCTCAAGCAACAATGCCCTGTGTTTTTCGACCGTGGCGTGCCGGATGTGATCGGCTATCTCACGCTTTGCGGCCTTCCTGTGCCTGAGCATATGCATCGCGCAGCGTCGATGATTCAATATAACAGAACAGTGTTTCTCGCCCCGCCATGGGAGGCAATTTTTGGTCAGGATGCTGAGCGTAAACAAGACTGCGATGAAGCCTTGCGCACATTCACAGCCATGGAAGAAACATATCGGGGGCTTGGATATAAAATCGCGCTCCTGCCGAAATCAACAGTTCAAGAGCGCGTGAATTTCATCCGCAAAACTTTACCGTCAGACTTCTTCTGACGGCTCGCTTTCAATTGCAGCTTTGCGGTCAGCAGCTTCGCGCTTGTTCCATGCCACGAGGCTAAACGGCAGAAAAGCCAAGTAAGCAAGGGCTGTGAGCGTCAGCGTGTGCCATGTGAAGCTCATCAGGAACGCCACATAGATTACCACCAGCAAAATCAGCGGCATCACGAAATCACGGCGAATGAGACCGCCAGCAGACTTGCCATTATAGACCGGCAGACGGCTGACCAGCAGGAAAGCAATCGCTACGGTGAAAATCGCAACCGCAAAAGCCAGTCCCTTCGTTGGCGTAAGACCCAGAAAACCGAGATAGACAGGCAACAACACCAGCATCGCGCCCGCAGGGGCTGGCACGCCGATGAAATAATTGCTCTGCCAAGGCGGACGGTTTGGGTCTTCCAGCATCACATTGAAACGCGCCAAGCGCAGGCAGCAGGCAATCGCATAGAGAAGTGCGGCGATCCAGCCGAAAGAGCGCGCCTGATCAAGCACATAGACATAAAGCACCAGCGCGGGTGCAACGCCGAAATTTACAATATCAGCGAGTGAATCCATCTGCTCGCCAAACTTAGACGAGCCTTTCATCATACGCGCAACACGACCATCCACACCGTCGAGAAATGCCGCAACCAGCACCATCATCACTGCAAGTTCAAAGCGATGCTCAAATGCCAAACGAATGCCTGTCAGGCCCGCACAAATTGCGAGAACCGTGATGACATTCGGGACAACGATGCGCAGTGGAATCTGCGACAATCTAGGGCCGCGCGATGAATTCACGCGGCCATTCGGCTCGAAGGGTGGGAATGGTGTTTCCATCGGCTCAGGCGATCCGGACCACTGGTTCAGCGCGTGTGCTACCAAATTCAGCAAGCACGGTTTCACCGGCCACGGCTGTCTGGCCAACAGCCACGCGAACCGATGCACTGGCTGGCAGATAGACATCAACGCGTGAGCCGAAACGGATCAGGCCGAAGCGTTCGCCGACGCTAAGATTATCGCTTTCACGTGACCAGCAAACGATACGGCGTGCGACAAGACCTGCTATCTGCACAACGCCGACTTTACCGTTTGCGCTGTCAATAAGAACGGAATTGCGTTCATTATCGGTACTGGCCTTATCGAGCTCTGCATTGAGGAACTTACCCGGACGGTGGAAAATCTTTTCAATCTTGCCGCGTACTGGTGCGCGATTGATGTGCACTGAAAACACATTCATGAACACGGAAACACGCATCAGCGGCTCTGCACCAAGATCAAGCTCAGCTGGCGGCACAGCAGGTCCAACAAACGAAACTTTGCCATCAGCCGGACTGATCACCAGATCATCGGCGATAGGCGTTACGCGCTCAGGATCACGATAGAAATAGATGCACCAGATGGTCAGCACCAGACCAACCCAGAAAAGTGGCTCCCATAGCCAGCCCAGAATGAGCGAAACCACGAAAAACGCCGCGATAAACGGATAGCCTTCACGATGGATCGGCACGAAAGTGTTACGGATTGTATCAGACAGGCT
>Ga0308165_1004472_pt1 | contig 13773 bp, 12 predicted proteins | sample PhyWR2_FD_201032 | JGI IMG/M metagenome (GOLD analysis project Ga0308165, IMG submission 201032) | Phyllosphere microbial communities from UC Gill Tract Community Farm, Albany, California, United States - DLSLW.R2 | ecosystem: Host-associated > Plants > Phyllosphere > Unclassified | place: USA...
CGGTGCTGCAATCAGTCAGCACCTGGAAGTCCCCATACCACTTGTTGATGTTTTTGATAGAGATCATACGGCGAACCTTTTTTGCAGACGCTTGACCAGCTGCGAGGCGGCAAAGCTGATGATGAAATAAACGAGACCTGCGAAGATCAGGAACTCATTGGAGCGACCGATGATGTCGCCACTGGCGCGCGAAGCATTGAGGAAATCCACCAGGCCGACGGCGTAGACCAACGAGGTGTCCTGGAACAGGATGATGCTTTGCTGCAGCAACAGCGGGGTCATCTTGCGGAACGCCTGCGGCAGGATGATCAACCGCATCATCTGGCCGTAAGTCATGCCCAGCGCCTGCGCGGCACCCATCTGCCCCTTGGGAATCGACTGCACGCCGGCGCGCACGATTTCACAGAAGTAGGCGGCTTCGAACATCATGAAAGCCACGATGCACGAGGCGAATGCGCCGATCGGGGTGTCTTCGCCGGTGATCCAGCGCAGTACGAATGGCACCGCCAGGTAGAACCAGGTGATGACCAGCAGCAGCGGGATCGAACGGAAGTAGTTAACGTAGGCGCCAGCCAGGTTGGACAGCAGTTTGCTGTGGGACAGGCGCATCAGCGCGAGAACGGTGCCAAGGATGAGCCCGCCGATGACACCCATGATCATCAGTTTGAGGGTCATGACCATGCCGTTCCACAGGCCTGGAATTGCCGGGACGATGCCCGAGAAGTCGAATTCCATCACTTACCCCCTGCGGAAATCAGGCCTGGTACGGCGACTTTCTTCTCGACCATGCGCATCAGCAGCATCAGGCTCATGTTCAGGGTGAAGTAGATCAGCGTGGCCAGGGTGAACGCTTCGAACAGGTTGGCCGAGAACTCGGCGGTCTGCTTGGTCTGCGCGAGCAGCTCCATCAGGCCGATCAAGGATGCCACGGACGAGTTCTTGAAGACGTTGAGAAATTCCGACGTGAGCGGCGGAATGATGATCCGGTAGGCCTGGGGCAGCAGCACGTTCCAGTAGATCTGCGGCAGCTTGAAACCCATGGCGCGAGCGGCAGCTTCCTGGCCCTTGGGCAGCGCCTGGATACCGGTGCGCACCTGTTCGCAAACCCGCGCGGCGGTGAACAGACCCAGGCACACGATGACGCTGAGGAACGCCGAGGTCGTCGGGTTCAGGTCCTGTTTGTACCATTCCTGCAGGTCAGCCGGCAGCAAATCAGGCACCAGGAAGTACCAGATGAACAGCTGTACCAGCAGAGGCACGTTACGGAAAACTTCGACGTAGCAGGTGGCGATGCCCGATACGATGCGATTCGGTACGGTGCGCATGACGCCCAGGATCGAGCCCAGTATCAGGGCGATGATCCAGGCCACGACGGCAATGGCGATGGTCCAGCCCAGACCGGAAATGAACCAGTCGAGATACGTCTCGCTGCCCACGCCGGTGGACTTGAAGAACACGCCCCAGTCCCAGTTGTAATTCATCAGGGTCTCCCCTCGGATTTTATCGATGTACTAATGCCCGCTTGGGGACGCTCCGTTCCCACCCCGACCTTGAAGGTCGGGCACACACGAGCGGCTCGACAAACCACCGGTTCGAGTGTTTCCAGATTGACGCCAGCAGGGAGTAGCTCCTGAAAGGGCAATGGCCCTGTCAGGAGTTAAGGTTAGACAGAAATCAGGATTTCTTGTCGTCAGCCGCTTTATCGGTTGGCGTGGCGATCAAAGCCTTGAGCTCGTTGCTCATCGGGAATTGCAGGTTCACGCCTTTTGGCGGGACTGGCTGCAGGAACCACTTGTCGTAGATCTTGTTGATCTCGCCCGATGCGTAGGTAGCCTTGATGGCGTCATCCACGACCTTCTTGAATGGCTCGTCGCCCTTGCGCACCATGCAACCGTAGATTTCGTAGGATTGCGGCGTGCCGGTTACAGCCCAGTCAGCAGGCTTTTTGGCCTTGGCCATTTCGCCGGCCAGCAGCACGTCGTCCATCATGAAGGCGACGGCGCGGCCGCTTTCCAGCATCTGGAAGGACTCGCCGTGGTCTTTGGCGGAGATGACGTTCATACCCATCTGCTTGTCGGCGTTCATGGCCTTGAGGATGCGCTCGGACGTGGTGCCAGCGGTGGTGACGACGTTCTTGCCTTTGAGGTCGTCGAAATCCTTGTAGGCCGAATCTTTCTTGGACAGCAGGCGGGTGCCGACTTCGAAGATGCCCACGGAGAAATCAACCTGTTGCTGACGTTCGACGTTGTTGGTGGTGGAGCCGCATTCCAGGTCCACGGTGCCGTTCTGCACCAGCGGGATACGGGTTTGCGAGGTCACCAGGTTGTATTTGACTTGCAGGTTGGGCAGGTCCAGCTCTTTTTTCAGTGCATCAACGACTTTCAGCTGCAGGTCGTGGGAATAGCCGACCGGTTTGCCGGAAGCATCCACGATGTAGGAAAAAGGAATGGAAGCGTCACGGTGGCCGAGGGTAATCGTGCCGGATTCTTTGATCTTCTTCAGGGTGCCGGTGAGCTCGGCGGCGAAAACTGGAGTGCTGATCAGAGCGGCAGCGATGGCTGCGCCCAGGATATGGGGAACGATACGCATCAAATTGTCCTCGACATTGTTTTTTTTATGGAGCCGGTTGATCGGCCCTTTTGAGCTTCGAGCGTTTGCTGGCTTACACCGTTGCGCGCAGCAAAGCATTCGTCGAAAAGTGTAGAGCATGAGTCGTGCCAGGCCAGGTCTCATGTAGTAGTTTGTTGATTTATAAGGATTATTAAATATTTCTGATATTTTTTTGATATCAGATTATCCGGGAATCCGAATGGGCGGGCGGGTTGCGTTCGGAAAACCGAATGCGATTTCAGGCCTTTGGGCGCCCCTGTGGGAGCGGGGGATGAATTGTGCGACAAAATGCAAAAAGCCCCTGAATCATTGATCCAGGGGCTTCTGGGCCAGCCGGCCGCCAATCAGGCCGCTTCGATCTTGCGACGGCTCTGCTCCACCTTGCTCAGGTAATCCACCAGCGTCTGCTGTTCAGCCGCCGTGGTGAACAAGCCCAGCTTGCTGCGCCGCCACAGGATGTCCTGCGCGGTGGTCACCCACTCTTCGCTGCACAGGTAATCGACTTCGCGTGTGTAAAGACCGCCACCGATGTGCTCGCCGAGGTCCGCGAGATCCTGCACGCCTTCCAGCATGCGCCAGGTACGACTGCCGTAGGCAGTGGACCAGCGACGGGCGATTTCGGTCGGCACCCAGTCGTACTGGTCGCGAATCCGTGAGGCGAGGGCTTGCGGGGTGGTCATGTCTTCGCCGCCCGGCAGGGTTTCGGCGGCCGTCCAGCTGGGCTTGATGTGCGAGAAATACGGCGCCAGTTGGGCCAGGGCCGATTCGGCCAGTTTGCGGTAGGTGGTCAGCTTGCCGCCGAACACTGACAGCAACGGTGCCTCTTCGCCCGAGCCCGACAGCGCCAGGGTGTAGTCGCGGGTAACGGCTGACGGGTTGTCGGATTCGTCGTTGCACAGCGGGCGCACCCCGGAATAGCTGTGCAGGATGTCGTCGCGGCTGATCTGCTTCTTGAAGTGGGCGTTGACCACTTGCAGCAGATAATCGGTCTCACCGTCGGTGATCGCCACCTTGGCCGGGTCACCGGTGTACTCGCGGTCAGTCGTGCCGATCAGGGTGAACTCATTCAAGTAGGGAATGGTAAAGACGATGCGCTGATCTTCGTTCTGCAGAATGTGTGCATGATCGCCCTCGTACAGCTTTGGCACGATCAGGTGGCTGCCCTGAATCAGGCGGATGCCGTAGGGCGATTCCATCTTCAGGTCATCACGAATGAATTTGGCGACCCATGGGCCGGCAGCGTTTACCAAAGCCTTGCTACGAATCGAGAACAGGCTGCCGTCGGCACGCTCCAGATGCAGATGCCACAGGCCCTTGGTGCGACGGGCGCTGACGCAGCGTGTTTGCGTGTGAATGTGTGCGCCTTTTTCGCGAGCGGCCATGGCGTTCAGTACCACGAGGCGGGCGTCGTCCACCCAGCAATCGGAGTACTCGAAACCCTTTGTGATTTCGCTTTTCAACGGACTGTCGGGGCCAAACTTGAGGCTGTTCGAGCCTTGCAGTTTTTCCCGTTTGCCGAGGTTGTCATAAAGGAAAAGGCCGGCGCGGATCATCCACGCCGGACGCAGGTGCGGGCGGTGCGGCAGCACGAAACGCATCTGTTTGACGATGTGCGGCGCCTTGGCCAGCAACACTTCGCGTTCGGCGAGGGCTTCTCGCACCAGGCGGAATTCATAATGTTCGAGGTAGCGCAGGCCGCCGTGGATCAGCTTGCTGCTGGCCGACGAGGTGTGGCTGGCCAGGTCATCCTTTTCGCAAAGGAACACCGAAAGGCCGCGACCGGCAGCATCTGCTGCGATCCCCACGCCATTGATCCCGCCACCGATGACGGCAACGTCGTAGACCTCAGCGATAGGGGGCGTGGGCAAGGTAGAAGTGGGCATCGCATGGCCTCGGGCATTTTTTGATTTTCGATATTCGAACATAAATGTTCATTTGCGAAAATGGTAGCCCATAAAGAAGCGCTCAGCCAGTTAACTTCGATTGAAAAAACTGATCGAAAGGCGGTGAAAGGAAAATTTTCGAACATGTTGGCGCGCGTTTTAGCGCGAAAGATGTATTGCCGGTGCCGGCCTCATCGCGAGCAAGCTCGCTCCTACAGGGAACGATTCGTACACAGATTTTGTGTACACCTCCAATCCCCTGTAGGAGCGAGCTTGCTCGCGATGAGGCCGGAACAGGCTACAAAATACCTAAACCACTTCCAACCGAACCTTGTGCTGACTCAGCAATTGCGCCAGCGCTGGCACCGGCTGCTGGTCGGTCACCAGGCAATCGACCAGGCTGATCGGCCCCAGGCGAATCATGGCGTTGCGCCCGAATTTGCTGGAGTCTGCGGCCAGGATCACCTGACGGGCATTGGCAATGATCGCCTGTGAAACGCGCACTTCCTGGTAGTCGAAGTCCAGCAGGCTGCCGTCTTCGTCGATACCACTGATGCCCACCAGCGCGAAATCGACCTTGAACTGGTTGATGAAATCGACGCTGGCCTGACCGACCACCCCACCATCGCGCCGCACATTGCCGCCGGTCAGCAGGACGTCAAAATCGTCCTTGGCGCTGAGCATGGAAGCTACGTGCAGATTGTTGGTGATGATCTTCAAGTGGTTGTGGTTGAGCAACGCCCGTGCAATCGATTCGGTGGTGGTGCCGATATTGATGAACAACGAAGCGTGGTCGGGGATCTGCGCGGCAACGGCTTCGCCGATGCGCTGCTTTTCATCGCGCATCTGATCGGCGCGCATGGCGTAGGCGGTGTTTTCGACGCTGGAGTCATAGGCAGCGCCGCCGTGGTAGCGACGCAGCAGATTGGCTTCCGCGAGCTGGTTGATATCGCGGCGGATGGTCTGGGGCGTCACGACGAACAGCGAGGCCATTTCCTCGATGCTGACGTAGCCGCGTTCGCGAACCAGTTCGAGGATTTGCTGCTGGCGGGGAGGCAGATTCATGGGGCGTCCTTTGGGCTGCCGTGCAAAATTTGCCCATGATGCCGCAGGAATCTGCTCCCTGCCAGTTACATGCTGAAGCAGGAGACAGCTTGGCTTATTCAGCGCCTTCCTGTGGCTCCCAGTCGCGCGTGCGACTGACCGCTTTTTTCCAGCCGGCGTAGAGTTTTTCCTTGGCGACTTCGTCCAGCGTCGGTTCGAATTCGCGCTCGATCACCGCCTTGTCGCGCAATTCCTCAAGGCTGCCCCAGAAACCGCACGCCAACCCGGCCAGGTAAGCCGCGCCCAATGCTGTGGTCTCGCGCATTTTCGGACGCTCAACCTGAGTGCCGAGGATGTCGGCCTGGAACTGCATGAGGAAATTGTTCGCCACCGCGCCGCCGTCCACGCGCAGCGCTTTGAGGCGCTCGCCGGAATCCTGTTGCATGGCGTCGAGTACGTCGCGGGTCTGGTAGGCAATCGACTCCAGGGCGGCACGGATGATGTGGTCCACGCGTACACCGCGTGTCAGGCCGAACAGAGCGCCACGGGCGTATGGGTCCCAGTAGGGGGCACCAAGTCCGGTGAAGGCCGGGACCAGGTACACGCCGTTGCTGTCCTTGACCTTGCTGGCGAAGTATTCGGTGTCGTGGGCATCGTTGATGATCTTCAGCTCATCGCGCAGCCACTGCACGGTCGAGCCGCCGTTGAACACCGCACCTTCCAGTGCATAGGCGACTTCGCCCCGCGGGCCGCAGGCGATGGTCGTCAGCATGCCGTGTTGGGATTTCACGGCCTTATTACCCGTGTTCATCAACAGGAAGCAGCCGGTGCCGTAGGTGTTTTTTGCCTGGCCAGGCTCGACGCACATCTGGCCGAACAGAGCGGCCTGCTGGTCGCCGGCGATGCCGCCGATGGCGATACCGCTTTTGGTGTGGCCGTAGATTTCCGAGGAGGACTTCACCGGCGGCAGCATCTCACGCGGGATGTCCAGCAGCTCGAGCATCTTCGCATCCCACTCCAGGGTGTGGATGTTGAACAGCAGGGTGCGCGAGGCGTTGGTGTAATCGGTGACGTGCACCTTGCCACCGGTAAATTTCCAGATCAGCCAGCTGTCGACGGTGCCGAACAGCAGCTCGCCGTTGCGCGCGCGTTCACGGCTGCCTTCGACGTTGTCGAGGATCCACTTCAGTTTGGTGCCGGAGAAATACGGGTCGGTCACCAGGCCAGTCGTTTCGCTGATGTACTGCTCGTGACCGTCACGCTTGAGCTGCTGGCAGATCTCGGTGCTGCGACGGCATTGCCAGACGATCGCGTTGTAGATCGGGCGGCCGGTGGTCTTGTCCCAGACCACCGTGGTTTCACGCTGATTGGTGATGCCGATGGCGGCGACCTGGTCGTGATGCAGGCCGGCTTGAGCCAGGGCCTCGACCATCACGGCGCTTTGGGTGGCGAAGATTTCCATCGGATCGTGCTCGACCCAGCCCGCTTGCGGGTAATGCTGGGCGAATTCACGCTGGGCGGTGCAGACCACGTTCGCGTCACGATCAAAAATGATGGCGCGTGAACTGGTCGTACCCTGATCGAGGGCAATGATGTAGTTCTTATTCTGAGTGTCGGTCATGTCGATTGCCTTGGACGAGATAAAGGGGTGAGGTCAGGCGCATCGCGCCAACGGTATCAGGAAGTTCTTGGTTTGCCGTCAATGGCCGGTGTTGCAGGAGTAGGTTCGGTGGCTGGCAGATGGCGGGCGATCAGCCCGCGATAAGCCGCGGCACCGAGGCAGGCACCGACAATCGGTGCAAAAATCGGGATCAGGAAGTACGGGATCTCACGCGCGCCGGTAAGGGAAATTTCACCCCAGCCTGCGAAAAAAGTCATCAGCTTGGGGCCGAAATCCCGCGCCGGGTTCATCGCGAAGCCGGTCAGCGGGCCCATCGAGCTGCCGATCACCGCAATCAGCAGGCCGATCAGCAGCGGTGCCATGGGGCCGTTCGGTAAACCGTTGTTGTCGTCGGTCAGGGACATGATCACACCCATGAGGATCGCGGTGATGACCACTTCGACCAGGAACGCCTGTGCGGTGGAGAGCGCCGGGTTGGGGAAAGTGGAGAACACCGACGCCAGTTCGAGGCTGGCCTGGGTGCCGCGAACCATATGGTGGGTTTGTTCGTAATCGAAGAATAGATTGCTGTACAGCGTGTAAACCAACAAGGCGCCGCAGAAGGCGCCGGCCAATTGGGCCAGAATATAGGGCGGCAGTTTGCGCTTTTCGAAGTCGGTAAAAATGCACAGCGCGATGCTGACGGCGGGGTTGAGGTGAGCCCCTGACACACCGGCCGTCAAATAGATCGCCATGCTGACGCCCACGCCCCAGATGATGCTGATTTCCCACAAGCCGAAGCTGGCACCCGCGACCTTGAGCGCGGCAACGCAACCGGTACCAAAAAAGATCAGCAGTGCAGTGCCCAGAAATTCCGCCAGGCATTGGCTGTAGAGTGACGGTTGTCGTAAAGCAGTTGTCATTGAAAACCTCTTTGTTTTTTTTCTCTGGCGCTCTTTTTTGATCTTGATCAAAGCGCGATTTTCACCGGGAGGGTCCCCACCCTGAGCCCCGGTTTACTGCTGGGTCCTGCGCTGTCGCGTTATACGGTATTCGTAAACGAAAAAATATAGACAAGGATCATGTCTGTCAAAGATCGAAAGTGAACCATTGGTCACATCCGAACTATTAGTCAGGTGAATGATCATTTTGTTTGTCATCCTTGATATGCACTGACGAACGGTGGGTTTATGCGTTGGGTCCTGTAAGCGCTGCCGTGATAGAGCCTTTTGCCAAACAATGACCTAGAATCGGACGCACTATTTTCTCCGCTGCCCAGTCTGGAGCTGTCATGACCCCCGCATTGGATTTGTTGAAAAAGGTTCGTGCCGAACATCAGATACACAGTTACGAACATGATCCGAAGGCAGCGTCCTACGGACTCGAGGCGGCGGAAAAGCTCGGTCTGGCCCCGGCTCAGGTGTTCAAAACCTTGCTGGCGGCGAGCGAGAAAGGGGAGTTACTGGTGGCCGTGGTGCCGGTGGCCGGCAGTCTGGACTTGAAGGGCCTGGCACACGCGGCCAAGGTCAAGAAGGTGGAAATGGCTGACCCGGCGGCTGCGCAACGCTCCACCGGATATTTGCTGGGTGGCATCAGCCCTCTGGGGCAGAAAAAACGATTGCGCACATTCATCGATAATTCGGCCCTGCCGTTCGCCAGCATTTTTGTCAGTGCGGGGCGGCGTGGTCTGGAAGTTGAATTGGCACCAACGGTGCTGGCCGAACATACTCAGGCCACGTTCGCCGATATCGGCCGCGCCTGAATCAGGGAGAAGAGATATGCAGCTTGAGTTTTACCAGGTCGATGCGTTCAGTGACCGTCCCTTCGGTGGCAACCCGGCGATGGTCTACCGGCTCGATGCCTGGCTCGCCGACGAGCTGATGCAGAAGATCGCGGGCGAGCACAACCTCGCCGAAACCGCTTTTGTGGTGCGTGAAGGGCAAAGCTGGCGCATTCGCTGGTTCACCCCGACCACCGAGGTGCCGTTATGCGGACATGCCACGCTGGCCAGCGCCTTTGTCTTGTTTGACATCTACAAGGAAACCGCAGAACGCCTGGATTTCATCTGCAAGTCCGGCCCGCTGAGCGTGAGTCGCGAAGGTGAACGCCTGTGGCTGGACTTCCCGGCCATCGAGACGTCGGAAGTGGGCGTGACCGTGGATGTCGAGCGCGCACTGGGTGTCGAGGCGGTTGATGTGCGAGGTTCCAATGAGCTGTTCGTGGTGCTGGAGTCCGAACAGGCCGTGCTCGATTGCCAGCCTGACATGGTCGCATTGGCCAAGTTGCCGTGGCTGGGCGCCATTGTCACTGCCAGGGGTGGCAAGCACGATTTCGTCTCGCGCTACTTTGCCCCGGCCATTGGCATCAATGAAGACCCGGTGACCGGCTCGACTCATTGCAGCCTGATCCCCTACTGGTCCAAGCGCCTGGGCAAATCGAGCCTGAGCGCCTATCAATGCTCGAAACGCGGCGGTGAATTGTTCTGCCGGCTGGAAGGGGACCGGGTGAAGATCGGCGGGAATGCGACGCTGGTGGCCAGCGGCACCCTGATGCTGGGTTAGCCCCTCAAAAAACCTGTGGGAGCGAGCTTGCTCGCGATAGCGGTGTGTCAGTCATTACCTCTTGGCTGACACACCGCTATCGCGAGAAGGCTCGCTCCCACTATGGATTTTGTACAGTCGGGGGTGTGTTTCAGCCCGCAGTGCTGTACCGCCGCACACCTGATTCAACCATCGGAATCTGCGCGGCCGTGCTGCCGGACGCCTGGAACAGCACCAGATGATCAGCGGCGACCCGGATCCCGACATCCGCGCCGACCTGATGATCGACATGGCTAGGGAAAATCGATTCCAGCTGGGCGCCGGTCGGCAATTGCAGGCGGTACAGGGTGGAGGCACCCTGGAACGACTTGCCGACAATCCGCCCCTTCAATGCGCTGTCCGGTGCATAAATGATGTCGTCCGGACGCAGCAACACGTCCACGGCACCACCGGTGGGCCAGGTGTAGGCGCGGTTGCCGCGCAGTTCTCCAAGCTCGGTCTGCACCGAGTCCGGGCTGCTGAGCTGGCCACGAATGAAATAACCCTGGCCGATGAAGCTCGCGACGTAAGGCGTCTGCGGTTCGTGATAGAGGTTGTAGGGCGTATCCCACTGTTCCAGACGGCCCTCCTTGAACACGCCGATGTGATCGCTGACCGCGAAGGCTTCCTCCTGGTCGTGGGTCACCAGGATTGCACTGGTGCCACGGGCCTTCAGGATGTCGCGCACTTCGTGACTGAGCTTGCGTCGCAATTCGCCGTCGAGGTTGGAAAAGGGCTCGTCGAGCAACAGCAACTGCGGTTCCGGCGCGAGGGCACGGGCCAGGGCCACACGTTGTTGCTGGCCTCCGGACAGTTCGTGGGGGAAGCGTTTGCCGAGGTTCTTCAGGTTGACCAGTTCCAGCAGCTCTTCAGTGACCCGATCTTTATGCGGATGCTTGCGAATACCGAAGGCGATGTTCTCGGCCACGCTCAAATGCGGAAACAGGGCGTAGTCCTGGAACACCATGCCGATCCGGCGTTTCTCCGGAGCCAGGGTGAACCCAGCGCTGGAGATTGTCTCGCCGGCCAGGGTGATTTCACCCTCGTGAACCGGTTCGAAGCCGGCAATTGCCCGAAGCGTCGTGGTTTTGCCGCAGCCCGAGGAGCCGAGCAGGCAACCGATGTCACCGGCATTCAAATGCAGGTTCAGGTTCTGCACCACACGCTGGTCTTGATAGCCGCAGGCGAGGTTGCGCAGGTTTAGCAGTAGTGGCTGGCTCATGCGTGGTGGTACGCCGGCTCGACGAGAAACTCGAGCAGGGCCTTTTGTGCGTGGAGACGGTTTTCTGCCTGATCCCAGGCCACGGAGCGCGGGTCATCGAGCAGGTCGAGGCTGATTTCCTCGCCACGGTGGGCGGGCAGGCAATGCATGAACAGCACGTCCTCGGCGGCCAGGTCCAGCAACGCACGATTGACCTGGAATGGCGCGAACAGCTTCAGGCGTTTGGCGGTTTCTTCTTCCTGACCCATGGAGGTCCAGACATCGGTGCTCACCAGGTGGGCACCGCGCACGGCCTCCTGCGGGTCGCGGACGATGGTCACGCGATTGCCAGCCTTGGCAACGAATACAGGGTTGGGTTCGTAGCCTTCCGGGCAGGCAATGCGCAACTGGAAGTCGAACTGGATCGCCGCTTCTATATAGCTGTTGCACATATTGTTGCCGTCGCCGATCCAGGCGACGGTCTTGCCCTGGATCGGGCCGCGATGCTCCAGGAAGGTTTGCATGTCGGCCAGCAATTGGCACGGGTGCAGATCGTCGGACAGGCCGTTGATGACCGGTACGCGCGAGTTGGCGGCAAACTCGGTCAGGGTGCTGTGAGCGAAAGTACGGATCATCACCGCGTCGAGCATGCTCGACATGACGATGGCGGCGTCGCCGATCGGCTCGCCACGACCCAGTTGGGTATCGCGCGGCGACAGGAAGATCGCCTGGCCGCCGAGCTGGATCATGCCGGCTTCGAACGAAATACGGGTGCGGGTCGAGGACTTCTCGAAAATCATCCCGAGCACGCGGTTTTTCAGTGGCTCGAACAGTACGCCGCGGTTACGCAGGTCTTTGAGCTCCACGCCTCGACGGATCACGCTGACCAGTTCGTCGGGCGTGCAGTCCATCAGGGAGAGAAAGTGCCTAGCGCTCATCATTAACTACCTTTTTGCAACAGACCGCAGATACTCAAAGCCTTGTTTTTCGGAACAACGGGCGAGACCTGCGGCGTAAGCCGCACGGGGCGACGAAATAGGGAAGGCGCGATCTTGACATTAAATGTCGCGTTTTTCCAATAGGCTACGGTGTTGGCGGATTTCAGAGGGGCTACGGGGAGACCGCGATAGCGCGTTTGAAGTTTTATTCCTGACAGCAGCCCGTCATTTGTACACCGGGCTCGCGGGGCTTGGCAATCAAGCGGGGCGGGGATGGAGCGATGGCGGTCGGTTTCCGAGCCGGTGCCAGTCGTCGTTAATGGCAATGTGCTGCGTCTGAAACACTTGCTAATGGAATGGGCTGGGTTATAACTAAGTCACAATTGATGCAGGAAGCTTCTTGAATGGATTCGAAAGAACAGCAACTCATGGAATTGCTTGGCTTGACCGCCCGCGCATTGACACACCTCACAGCCTCGGTGACATCGATGTCCTTCGAGCTGATGCGCAGCCAGGACGAGGTGACCAAGGCTGCCGGTCGACGCATGATCGATCGCATGGCTACCATCAGCACAGGGCTCGATGAGCACTGGCGCATCATTGGCGAGCTTACCGGCGTCCACCTCGCCCACGAGCAGATCGAAACCATTCAGGAAATCCAGATGCAGGCGCCGTCGAGGTTGCCTTCCAACTGATGGCTGGTGGCAATCGGCTGGGCTGATGGGGGGCGATTCACAAGACAGACGTCGCTGGCGCCGCGCTTGTGCGGGGGGCATAGTTTTGATCCCGCGGCCGAAAGTGCCGGCTCCCGTACAAAAAAGAGACTGGCCATGACCAAGACTCTCCATCACCGTGCCTGCCACCTGTGTGAAGCCATCTGCGGCCTGACCATCGAGACCACCGAAGCCGACGGCAACGTGCAAATCACCTCGATCAAGGGCGATGCCCAGGATACCTTCAGTCGTGGGCACATTTGCCCCAAGGCTGTGGCGCTCCAGGACATCCAGAACGATCCGGATCGCCTGCATCAGCCGATGCTGCGGGTTGGCAACGATTGGCAACCCATCGAGTGGGAGGACGCCTTCAAGCTGGTTGCCGAACGTCTGGCCGGGATCCAGGCACGCCACGGGCAGAATGCGGTGGCGGTGTATCAGGGCAACCCGAGCGTTCACAACTACGGGCTGATGACCCACAGTAATTACTTCCTGGGCTTGCTGAAAACCCGCAACCGGTTTTCCGCCACCTCCGTTGACCAGTTGCCACACCACCTGACCAGCCACCTGATGTACGGCCATGGCTTGCTGTTGCCGATCCCGGACATCGACCACACCGATTTCATGTTGATCCTGGGCGGCAATCCGCTGGCCTCCAACGGCAGCATCATGACTGTACCGGATGTGGAAAAGCGTCTGAAGGCGATCCAGGCCCGGGGTGGCAAAGTGGTGGTTGTCGATCCGCGTCGCAGTGAAACGGCGGCGATTGCCGATCAGCATTTGTTTGTACGTCCGGGGGGCGATGCGGCACTGTTGTTCGGCTTGCTCAATACCCTTTTTACCGAAGGTCTGACCCGTGAAAGCCATTTGCCGGTGGACGGCCTGGATCAAGTGCGTGAAGCCATCGCAGGTTTCAATGCCGAGGCCATGAGCCCGCTGTGTGCGGTCCCTGCCGAGCAGATCCGGCAACTGGCACGAGACTTCGCCACGACACCGACCGCGGTCTGTTATGGCCGTATGGGCGTTTCGACCCAGGCGTTCGGCACCCTCTGCCATTGGCTGGTCCAACTGATCAACCTGGTGACGGGCAACCTCGATCGCGTGGGCGGCGCGTTGTGTACCGAGCCCGCTGTGGATCTGGTGGCCACCACCTCGGGCGGACATTTCAACCTGTGGCAGAGTCGCGTTTCCGGGCGCCCGGCATA
>Ga0308165_1004474_pt1 | contig 13770 bp, 13 predicted proteins | sample PhyWR2_FD_201032 | JGI IMG/M metagenome (GOLD analysis project Ga0308165, IMG submission 201032) | Phyllosphere microbial communities from UC Gill Tract Community Farm, Albany, California, United States - DLSLW.R2 | ecosystem: Host-associated > Plants > Phyllosphere > Unclassified | place: USA...
CGACCCTGTTGAGCGACTTCCATATCCTGCTGGCGAACATCGTCGGCAACGAAGTCCTGACCGACATCCTGGTCAAGCTCGCCGGCCGCAGTTCGCTGATCACCATGCTGTACCAGTCAACCCGCGACGCCATCTGCTCCACCGAAGAACATTGCGACTTCATCGCCGCCGCCAAGGCCGGCAAGGTCGAGGAAGCCGTCGAGCTGATGCTGCATCACCTGCACCATGTGGAACAGGCGCTGGAATTCGACACGCCGTCCGACCCCAAGCGCGATCTTGCCAAGGAACTGTTGCTGTAGCTGCTGCAGTTTCCCCCTGACTTGCGCGAACATGCGCAAGCTCGCCGCATTCACTCCCGCCTTATACGAAAAACGATTTAGCACCGCCCGAAAAGCCGCGTCATAACGGCCTTTCCGGCGTTGTGACGCCACTGCATTTCTACGCATATCGAATCTCGAATTACTTCGTTCCCAGGTCTTGGCAACGCGACTTAGACTCGCAGCACCTCATCGATCAAGACCTGTTATGACAACTCCATTTCCCGGCGTCGCACCATCCCCGGTCGCGGCGGTCGGCAACATCGAGATCCGCGATCTGTCGGTGCGCTTTGCCCAAGGCGGCCAAAGCGTGCAGGCGGTGCAAGGCGTCACGCTGGACGTGCGCAGCGGCGAATTCGTCAGCGTCATCGGCCCGTCCGGCTGCGGCAAGTCGACCTTGCTGAACCTGGTCGCGGGCTTCGTCGCTCCGACAGAAGGCAGCGTCAGCCTGGACGGCAAGGCCATCACCGGTCCCGGCGCCGATCGCGGCGTGGTGTTCCAGCAGTACTCGCTGTTCCCGTGGAAAAACGTGCTGGCCAATGTCGAATTCGGCCTCAAGTTGCAAGGCATCGACAAATACGCGCGTCAGCAGCGCTCGCGGCAGTTGCTGCAACAGGCGGGGCTGGCCGGGTTCGAAAAATTCTATCCGGCGCAATTGTCGGGCGGCATGAAACAGCGCGTCGGCATCATCCGTGCCCTCGCCGCCAATCCGCGCATCCTGCTGATGGACGAGCCGTTCGGCGCGCTCGATACACAGACCCGCACGATCATGCAGCAGCTGCTGACCGATCTGTGGCAGACGCTGGGCATCTCGGTGCTGTTCATCACGCACGATATCGACGAAGCAATCTTCCTGTCGGACCGCATCTATGTCATGACGGCGCGCCCCGGCATGGTCAAGGCGGTGGTGCCGGTGGCGTTGAAACGTCCGCGCCTGGCCGACGTCGTCCTGAGCAAGGAATTCCTCGATATCCGCGCACGCCTGCACGGACTGATTGCCGACGAGAGCCTGCAGTCGTTCCGGAGCGAATCCATTGCTCCGGCGCCGCAACGCATTGCCGCCTGAGCTTCCTGCATTCATTCATTAATCCAACAACAAAGGGTATCTGCATGCAACACCACATTGGTCGTTTTGTATTGACGGGAGCCGCCATCCTGCTGGCGATTTCCTCCGGCTTCACCCACGCTGCGGACAAGATCCGCCTGGCGCAAAACCTGGCTCCGATCTCCGGCCTGGCCATCATCGCCAAGCAAAAGAACCTGTTTGAAAAATACGGCCTCGACGTCGCGGTAAACAATTTCACCAGCGGCCGCCAGGCGCTGGAAACCGTACTCGGCGGCGGCGCCGACATCGCGACCACGGCGGAAGCGCCGATCACCGCGGCAGCGCTGGCGCGCCAGAAGATCGCCTTGCTGGCGCGCATGGAGTATTCCGACGACAAGACCCTGGTCAACAAGTCTGCGGGCATCAACTCAACGGCCGATCTCAAGGGCAAGCGCATCGGCTACACCGTCGGCACCGGCGGCGAAATTTATACGCTGACGCTGCTCAGGAAAGCAGGCCTGACCAGGAACGACGTCACGCTGGTCAACCTGCGTCCGCAAGACATGGTGGCGGCGCTGTCGACCAACAGCATCGACGCCTACAACACCTGGGAGCCGCACATCAGCAACGGCAAGAAGGCGCTCGGCGACAAGGTCAGGGAACTCGACACCAAAGGCGTCTACGCCGAGACCTTCAACCTGGTCGTGACCGAGGAATATTTGAGCAAGAACGAGAAGACCGTGACCGCCTTCCTGCGTGCGATACTGGATGCAGAACGTTTCCTGAAGGCCAACCGCGATGAAAGCATCACCATCATTGCCGCCGCAACCGGCATGAAGAAGGAAGAACTGGCCGAGATCTGGAACGATTACATCTTCGAACTGGTGCTCGACGAACGCGTCTTGTCGACGCTGAAGAACCACGCCGAATGGCGCCTGGAATCCGGCAATGCGCCGACCGGCGCCGCCCTGCCCGACTTCCACAAGTTCATCTTCGCCGCGCCGCTGAAACAGGTTGCGCCGGAGCGCGTCAAGATTCCGGGCCTCTGATCAGCCATGCGTATCCCCGCTGAACAATGGGCCAGGCTGCTGTCGATACCGGTCTTCCTGGCAATCTGGCAGTTGGTGGCCGGACTTGAACTGGTAAACCCGCTGCTGTTCCCTCCGCCGACGGTGGTCGTCAAGGCCTTCTTCGACTATATGCTGCATGGCGACGGCGTCGCCGACGCCGGCTGGAGCATCGCCCGCGTGGTGATCGGCTACAGCGTCGGCGCGGCGGTCGGCGTCGTCATCGGTGTGCTGACCGGCGGCAGCGCCATCATGTCGGGATTGCTGACGCCGATATTCCAACTGTTGCGGCCGATTCCGCCGATCGCCTTCGTGCCCATCGTGATCGTCTGGTTCGGCCTGACCGAGCTGGGAAAATGGTTCCTGGTGTTCTGGGGCGTATTCTTCACGGTCTGGCTGGCCACCCACATGGGGGTGCAGCGCGTGACCGAAACGCTGGTTCGTGCAGCGCAAAGCCTGGGTGCGACGCGCTGGCAATTGTTGTGGACCGTACAGTTGCCGGACGCCTTGCCGGTGATTTTCGTCGGCCTGCGCACCTCGCTCAGCATCGCGTTCTACACGCTCGTCGCGGCCGAACTCGCAGGCGCCTATGCCGGCATCGCCTATCGCCTCGAAGTCACGCAGCAGAATATGCAGATCGGTCACATGATGGCCGGCCTGCTGGTGCTCGGCTTCATCTCCACGGTATCAGACCGGCTGTTCCAGTCGGCCTCGCGACGCCTTTTGCATTGGTCCACCTGAGGCCGTCTCCCATGAATAAACCACTCGACTTGTCCGCGCCTGAACTGCAGACGCTCAGCTTCGATTTCCCCACACTCTCTGCCGCTTATCGCGACGGCCTCTCGCCGCTCGCCTTGGTGGAAGAAGTCCATCGCCGCATCCGGGAACATCGTGATCGGCACATCTGGACCTACCTGATTCCGCAGGAGCAACTCATCGAACAAACGCGCAAGCTTGAACAGGCGGCCGCGCACGGTGCATCGCTGCCCTTGTTCGGCCTGCCCTTCGGCGTCAAGGACAACATCGATGTCGCAGGACTGCCAACCGGCGCAGCCTGCGCCAGTTTCACCTACACCGCCACGCGTACGGCTCACGTCGTGGAACGCCTGCAAGCGGCGGGCGCGATCCTGATCGGCAAGCAAAACATGGATCAGTTCGCCACCGGACTGGTCGGTATCCGCTCGCCGCAAGGCTATTGCCGCAATCCATTCAATCCGGACTACGTGCCCGGCGGCTCAAGCTCCGGTTCCGCGGTCGCGGTCAGCACGGGACAGGTCAGTTTCTCGATCGGTTCGGACACCGGCGGCTCGGGACGCGTGCCGGCGGCGCTGAACAATATCGTTGGCCTGAAACCGACGCCGGGGCGCGTCAGCAGCTACGGTTTCCTCTACTGCAACCGCAGCTTCGACGTACCTCCGGTGTTCGCGCTGACCAGCGAAGACGCCTACGCCGTGCTGGATCAAATCGAAGGCTATGACGCACGCGACATCTACTCCGTGAACGTTCCCCGCGAAGAACCGCCGGCGCGCCTGCCCAAACATTTCCGTTTCGGCCTGCCGGCTGAAAAATACCTGAACTTCTTTGGCGACCAGCTCGCCGAGGCGCAGTTCGAAACATCCGTACGTCGATTGATCGACCTCGGCGGCGAGGCGATGGAAATCGACTTCGAACCGTTCGCCGAAGCCGGCAAGCTGGTCTTCAACAGCGCCTTCATCGCCGAACGCTGGCTGACCTACGGCGCCGCCGCAGAACCTGCCGATCCCCACGTCCATCCGGCCGTAAGGCTGGCGATCCTGGCGGCGAAACGCTACAGCGCCGCCGACGGCTTCGACGCCGTCTATGCGCTCGAATCGCACAAGCGCAAGGCCGCACAGGAGCTCGACAAAGTCGACATCCTGGCGTTGCCGACGGCAGGAACCGTCTATCGGATCAAGGACGTCGAAGCCGATCCCGTCGCGCTCAACGCCAACCTCGGTTATTACACCTACTTCGCCAATCCATTGCGGCTGGCGGCGATCAGCGTGCCCGCCGGTTTGCGCAGCGACGGCTTGCCGTTCGGCCTGTGCCTGCTCGCCAGGTCCTTCGAAGATAAACGCCTGCTGCCGTATGCGCAGGCCTTCCACGATGCCGTCGGCGGCAAGCTGGGCGCCACCGGCCATGCCTTTCACGGCGCTGCGCCAGGCATCTCGGGAGTACCCGCATGAGCAAGCCTGCGTTGAGCTGGAAAGAATGGGGACGGCTGGATGCCGTCGCTCTGGCAGAACTGGTGCGCACGCGTCAGGTCAGCGCGGCCGAGACCGTCGCACAGGCCGTCGAAGCTGCACGGCTGCTCGAGCCGCAACTGGGCGCGGTGCTGGAAACCTTTGACGACATCACATCAGCGCCCTCGGCCGACGGCGCCAATCCCGACGGGGCGCTGTGGGGTGTGCCACTGTTCATCAAGGATCTCGGCTCGACCATCGGCGGCCGTCTGGCCGAAAACGGCTCGGCCCTGAACAAGGACAAGCGCAGCGCGCGTACCGATCCGCTGATCGCCAACCTGCATCGTGCCGGCCTGATTTCGGTCGGCCGTTCGACCACGGCCGAACTGGGCATGACCTACGACACCACGACCACCTATCGCGGCCTCAAGGTCACGCGCAATCCATGGAATCCCGACTACACGCCGGGCGGCTCCTCGGGCGGCAGCGCCGCGCTGGTTGCGGCCGGCGTGACACCGCTGGCGCATAGCACCGACGGCGCCGGCTCGACCCGCATCCCGGCCAGCCTGACCGGCCTGATCGGCCTCAAGGTGTCGCGCGGCCGCCTGCCCTTGCCGTGGAGCTTCAACGAATACGGCAACGCCACCATCGGGGAAGGAACGTTCTCGCGCACCGTGCGCGATACGGCGGCTTTCCTCGACGCAGCGGCATCCGATTACCCGGCCGGCAACAGCTTCGTCTCAGGCAAATCGCCGACACATACTTTTGCCTCGGCCTTGCAACGCGCACCCGGCAAGCTGCGCATCGCGCTGTCGACCGGAGCATGGGGCCGCGCTACGGCGTGCCACGCCGATATCGCCGCGCGCACGCGTGAGGTTGCCGCTGCACTGCAAGAGCTCGGCCATGAAGTCGAAGAAATCGACGACAGCATCATCACCGACTGGGACCGTTTCTGGCCTTCGTTCCGCACCTTCTGGCTGGGCATGCGTCCGGCCATGTGGGGCCTGCCGTATGAAGACGGCATCCCGCCCGAGCTGCTGGAACAGTTGGCGCCGATGACGCGCAAGTTCTGGCTCAACGCCCAACGTTACGACAAGCGCGACGTCCTGCGGCATCAGGCCGGCAACAATGCGCATGCCTTGCGTCTCGGTGAATTCTTCGGCAAGTACGACGCGCTGCTGGCGCCCGCCTTCGCGATTCCCGCACCCAAGGCCAACGGCCCGTTTTCGCTGGCCAATGACCGCGACTTCGACGCTTACATCAATGAACTGCTGGATGCCGGACGCTACGCCATCCCCGCCAGCGAGGCTGGTCTTCCCGCCATCAGCCTGCCGGCCGGCAAGGATGCCAACGGTATTCCGGTGGGCGTGCAGCTCTACGCCAAATGGTTCGAGGAAGCGCGCCTGTTGCAACTTGCGACACAACTGGAAGCAGCGCGCCCGCACTGGTTCAACACGACGCCGCCGGTGCATGTCGGCACGCGGGACTAAGGCGACGGCGGCGTGAAAATCATTTTCGTCATAAGCATGTACGAAGAGATTCGTTCTCAAGGCAAGCGGGTCTCTCTACCATCTGGTCATTGGTCATAACCTGTCATGACAGGTTGATTTGAAACAAACAGCAACACCCAGGACATGCGATGCCCGATTTCCAGATCGTCGAACCCTCCCCCGTCCCCCTGTACGTACAGGTCAAGGACATGCTGCGCGAACGCATCGTCGACGGCACCTACGGCCCGCATGCGCAGTTGCCGCCCGAGAGTGAAATGGGCGCCATCTTCGGCGTCAGTCGCATCACGGTGCGCCAGGCGCTGAGCGACCTGCAGCGCGAAGGCGTGATCTTCAAGATCCCCGGTAAAGGTACTTTCGTCGCCAAGAAAAAGGCCGCGCAGGAGCTGACCCGGCTGGAAGGTTTTGCCGAGGCGATGACGCGCAAGGGTTACGAAATCCATAACCGCGTGGTCGGTCATCGCACCCTGCCCGCCACTGCTGAAGTGGCGCAACAACTGGGCGTCGAAGTCGGCACGACGGTGGCCGAGATCCGCCGCGTGCGCCACCTCAACCGCGAGCCGGTGTCGCTGGAAATCACCTACCTGCCGGAAGAACTCGGCCAGCGCCTGCGTAATGAAGACCTGTCCGGCCGCGACATCTTCCTGATCTTCGAAAACGATTTCGGCATCGCACTCGGCCACGCCGACCTGCAGATCGGCGCCGTCATCGCCGACCACGCACTGGCCGAAGCCCTGCAGGTCAGCGAAGGCACCGCACTGCTGCGCATCGAGCGCCTGACTTATACCGCCGACGGCAAGCCGCTGGATTTCGAATATCTGTACTTCCGCGGCGAGACCTTTCAATACCACTTGCGCATCGCGCGCCGTCCGACGGCAGCAGAATAAGCGCCGGACGAATACAGGACACAGGAGAACCTCATGGAAACCCATATCCAAACCGTCGACGTACTGGTTATCGGCGGCGGCACCGCCGGTCCGATGGCTGCCGCCAAAGCCAAGGAAGCCAACCCGGCATTGCGCGTGCTGCTGCTGGAAAAGGCCAACGTCAAGCGCAGCGGCGCCATCTCGATGGGCATGGACGGGCTCAACAACGCCATCGTGCCCGGCTTCGCCACGCCCGAGCAATACGTCAAGGAAATCACCACCGCCAACGATGGCATCGTCAACCAGAAGACCGTGATGGCCTACGCCCAGGGCAGCTTCCCGATGATCGAGGAACTGGATCGCTGGGGCGTCAAGTTCGAGAAGGACGAGACCGGCGACTACGCCATGCGCAAGGTGCACCACATGGGCACCTACGTCCTGCCGATGCCGGAAGGCCATGACATCAAGAAGGTGCTGTACCGCCGTCTCAAGCGCGCCCGCGTGGAAATCACCAACCGCCTGGTGGCGACGCGCCTGCTCACGGCCGAGGATGGCAGCATCGCCGGCGCCATGGCGTTCGATTGCCGCACCGGCGACTTCCATGTAGTCCGTGCCAAGACCGTGGTGCTGTCCACGGGCGCGGCCGGTCGCCTCGGCCTGCCGGCGTCCGGTTATTTGTTCGGCACCTATGAAAATCCGACCAACGCCGGCGACGGCTACAGCATGGCGTATCACGCCGGCGCCGAGCTGTCGGGCATCGAATGCTTCCAGATCAATCCGCTGATCAAGGATTACAACGGCCCGGCCTGCGCCTACGTCACCGGTCCGTTCGGCGGCTTCACGACAAACAGCCACGGCGAACGCTTCATCGAATGCGATTACTGGAGCGGCCAGATGATGCAGGAGTTCTACAACGAACTGCAAGGAGGCAACGGTCCGGTGTTCCTCAAGCTGAACCATCTTGCCGAAGAAACCATCCGCACCATCGAGACCATCCTGCACACCAACGAGCGTCCCAGCCGCGGCCGCTTTCATGAAGGGCGCGGCACCGACTACCGCGAGCAAATGGTGGAAATGCACATCTCCGAAATCGGTTTGTGCAGCGGCCACTCGGCTTCCGGCGTGTGGGTCAACGAACATGCCGAGACCACGGTGCCTGGCTTGTATGCCGCCGGCGATCTTGCCTGCGTGCCGCACAACTACATGCTGGGCGCCTTCGTCTACGGCAAGCTGGCCGGTGAAAGCGCGGCGCGCTATTGCGCCGGGCAGCCGCTCGCCGAAGTCAGCCAGCAGCAGGTCGACGCCGAACGCGCGCGCGTCTGGGCGCCGCTGCAACGCACCGACGGCCTGCCGCCCAACCAGGTGGAATACAAGCTGCGCCGCATGGTCAACGACTACCTGCAACCGCCCAAGGTCACGCGCAAGATGGAGATCGGCCTGTCGCGCTTCGAGTCCATCCGCGAAGACCTCGACCGCCTGCAGGCGCGCAATCCGCACGAGCTGATGCGCGCGCTGGAAGTCCACGCCATCCGCGACTGCGCCGAAATGGCCGCACGCGCTTCGCTGTACCGCACCGAGAGCCGCTGGGGCCTGTACCACAACCGGGTCGACTATCCGGAACGCAACGACGCCGAATGGCTGGTGCACGTGCAACTGCAGAAGCAGCAGGACCAGATGATCTGCTTCAAGCGCCCCATCGAGCCGTACATCGTCGCGCTCGACGACAAGGAAAAAGACGCCTACCAGCATCTGCGCATCAAGAAGGACGCAGCTGCTACAGCCGAGCCTGCAGCAGCCTGATACCTGAAACGAGTGAGGACCCATCAATGCCAACCGCCTTCAACATCACCAACGTCCCCGTCACCATCGACGAAGACAAATGCATCGCCGAAAAAGGCTGCACCGTCTGCGTCGACGTCTGCCCGCTCGATGTGCTCGCCATCGACCTCACCAAAGGCAAGGCCTTCATGAAGTTCGACGAGTGCTGGTATTGCATGCCCTGTGAGAAGGACTGCCCGACCGGGGCAGTCCATGTAGACATACCGTATCTGTTGCGCTGACGCATTGGCCACCTTGCGACAGTCGTCCATGCAGATCTTTCATCAGGGGATATAACAATGCAATTGCGTCACAACATCTACAAGAGCCTGTTCGGCATTTCATTCGCCTTGGCGGCCGCTTCCATGACTGGCGCGGTCCAGGCGGAAACCATCCGCATCGCCATCGGCACGCAGGACACGACCATCAACTGCGCCACCGGCGGCCTGCTGATCCGCGAGTTGAAACTGCTGGAGAAATACCTGCCGCACGACGGCAGATACAAGGATGCGCAATACGACATCCAGTGGAAAAACTTCACCTCGGGCGCACCGCTGACCAATGAAATGGTGGCCGGCAAGCTCGACCTTGGGTCGATGGCGGACTTCCCCGGCTCCTTCAACGGCGCGGCGTTCCAGAAGGCCGGCAAGCGCAGCCTGTTCATCACCGTGCTGTCCGGCAGCACGACCGGCAGCGGCAACGGCATCGTGGTGCCGAAGGCGTCGACCGTGCAATCGCTGGCCGAACTGAAGGGCAAGACGATCTCGGTGCCGTTCGCCTCCACCGCGCACGGCATGCTGCTGCGCGCCGTCAAGGACCAGGGCTGGGATCCGGAAAAGGACGTGAACATCATCACCCAGGCGCCTGAAGTGGCCGGCTCCGCACTGCAGAGCAACAAGATCGATGCGCACGCCGACTTCGTGCCGTTCGCCGAACTGTTCCCGCATCGTGGCTACGCACGCAAGATCTTCGACGGTTCGCAAGCTAACACGCCGACGCTGCACGGCAGCCTGGTCGATTCCGACTATGCAAAGAAATATCCCGAGATCGTGATCGCCTACCTGCGCGCCGCCATCGAAGCGGATCGCCTGTTCACCGCCGAGCCTGAGAAGTACAGCGAGCTGATCGAAAAAGTCACCGGCATCGAAGCCGAGGTCAATTACCTGTTCCACGGCCCGCTCGGCCTGCAGACGCGCGACTTTACCTGGAAGCCGGAATACCGCCAGGCCGTCAAGACCTCGATCGACACGCTGAAAGCCATGAAGCGCACCGAGACCGATCTCGACGCCAACACCTTCATCGTCGACGAGTACCTGCGCACGGCGTTCAAGCAATCCGGCCTCGACTACGAAGCGCATCTGAAAAATTATGCGAAATCGCCGCTGACCGCCAAGGACAGCCTGACCGGCAAAGCCATCACCGATCCGAAACGCGTCGGCCAGATCTGGGTCCAGGGCGAACCGCTGGTGCGTCATTACGCCACGCTGGAAACCGCTCTGTCGGAAGCGCGCAAGCTGGAAAAGTCGGGCAAGAAGATCCGCACCGTCTATGCGCACGATCGTGACAGCGGCCTGAAGCTGTTGGCTGCCGATGCGTGGTTCGTACAAGGCAAGAACGACGTCAGCGCCTTCCTGCTGAAGAGCTCCGCCGAAGCGTGGGCGAAGAAGAACAACGGCAAGGTGCTGGACTTCAGCGCCGCCAAAGCCGGTTCGGTTTAATCCCTCTGCGACGGAGTCAGATCATGGCCTTGAGTTCTTCCTATAGTCCGACAGCGGATGGCGTGCCGCAGGACAATGCGGTATCGCCAACGCTGTCCGTGCGGCCTTCGCTGGACGCCGTTCTGCAAAAGTGGCTGCACAACTGGCTGCACCACGGGTTGCGCCTGGCCTCTGTCGCGGTCTGCCTGTTGCTGTGGCAATGGGCCTCCACCGTACATCTCAACCTGGGACTGATCACGTTCCAGAACGTGCCTTCGCCGAAAGAAGTGTTGCAGGCCGCCTGGGCGCTGGCGCAATCGCCCAGGCTGCTGTCGCATCTGAGCGCCAGCCTGTACCGGGTGTTCGCCGGCTTCGTCGTCGCCGCACTGGCGGGGATCGTGCTGGGCATGCTGATCGGCCGGCTGCGCTGGCTGGCCGACGTGCTGCTGCCGCCGCTCGAACTGCTGCGACCGATCCCGGCGGTGGCGTGGATACCGCTGGCTATCCTGATGTTTCCCTCGTCGGAAATCTCGATGATCTACATCACCTTCATCGGTGCGCTGTTTCCCATCCTGCTCAACACCATCCACGGCGTCGAAGGCGTCGATGCGCGCCTGATCGCTTCGGCGCGCAGCCTCGGCAGCGGCCGACGCGCCATCCTCACCGAAGTCATCCTGCCGGCGGCGGCGCCCAGCATCGTCACCGGCCTGTCGATCGGCATGGGCACGGCGTGGTTCTGCCTGGTCACGGCGGAAATGATCGCGGGCCAGTTCGGCATCGGCTACTACACCTGGGCCTCGTATACGATCCAGAACTACGCGGACATCATCGTCGGCATGCTCTTCATCGGCGTCATGGGCATGGGTAGCAGCGCCCTGATCAAGAAACTGGGCGGCCTGCTGATGCCCTGGTATCTGTTGCAAAGGTAGACACATGACGACAACGGAAAAATTCGGCAAGGTCGACATCGACCGCCTGCATATCGAACTGGGCGAAGGCAAGCACCGCTTTGAAGCATTGCAGGATGTGTCCATCGCCATCGCTCCCGGCGAATTCGTCTGCGTGCTGGGCCCGTCCGGCTGCGGCAAGTCGACGCTGCTGGGTGCGCTGGCAGGCCATCTGCGCGCCAGCGCCGGCAGCGTGCGCGTGGACGGCGCGGCTGTCGACGGTCCGCATCCGGATCGCGGGCTGGTGTTCCAGCATCACACTCTTTTCCCATGGAAGCGCGTGCTCGACAACGTCGCCTTCGGCCTGAAGATGAAAGGCGTGGCGCGCGGTGAGCGTCATCAGCGCGCACGCGACCTGCTGAAACTGGTCGGACTGGAAGACTTCGAACACAGCTATCCGGCGCACTTGTCCGGCGGCATGCAGCAGCGCGTGGAAATTGCCCGCGTGCTGATCAACCATCCGCGCGTGATGCTGATGGACGAACCGTTCGGCGCGCTCGACGCGCAGACGCGGCTCAAGATGCAAGAGCTGTTGCTGGAAGTCTGGGGGCGCATCGAAACCACTATTTTGTTCATCACCCACGACATCGACGAAGCGCTGTTTCTGGCCGACCGCATCCTGGTCATGAGCCCGCGGCCGGGGCGCATCATCGAGGAAATCAAACTGGACTTCGCCCGTCCGCGCGGACCGGAGTTGGTGACCTCGCGCGAATTCACTGAACTAAAACGGCACTGCCTCGCCCTGCTCCATCCCGAAACCCGGGTGGTTCCGCTGGAACGGCTGAGCCCGCTGGGCGCGCCCGACCTGACCCATATTCAATTCGCCATTTAAGGAAACGCAGTGAGCGCAGTCATCAACATCAACACCTCTTTCAACCCCGACGACGGCATCGGGCAATTCCGCGCGCGTCTGCGCGACCCCGACAGCGCGGTGCGCCGTATCGCCATCCTGGACCTGATCGACGTCGCCGGCGATGAACATGCGCCGTTGCTGGTCGAGGCGCTCGGCGATCCTTCCCCCGAGGTGAGGTTGGAAGCGGCGCGCGCGCTGGAGGCCTTTGAGAGCGACGACAGCGTTGCCGGCCTGATCGTGCTGCTGACCGACGAAGACACCGAAGTGCGCGAAGCCGCCGCCCACGCGCTGAGCGAATTGAAAGATCCGGCCTCGGCGGAATTGCTGTTGCCGCATGCGCAGGATGAGCGTCCTTTCGTGCGCGTCGCGATCCTGCGCGCCTTGCGCGAGCTGCGCGTACCCGACAGTCTGGAGCCGGCGCTGACGGCGCTGGATCACGCCGATGCATCGGTGCGACGCGAAGCCATTTCGGTGCTCGGTTATCTGAAGCAAGTCCGCGCGCTGGCGCCCATCATGCAACTGGCTGCCAACGACAGCGATCCGGAAGTGCGGCGCGCGGCAACCGGCGCGCTCGGCTTCTGCACCGATGAAAGCGTCTTGCCGGCCTTGCTGTCGGCCTTGCGCGACGCCGCCTGGCAGGTGCGCGAAGAAGCCGCGACCACGCTCGGCAAACTGCGCCTGGCGGCGGCCACGGCAGAATTGATTACGGCGTTGGAGGATGCCTACTGGCAAGTGCGATTGCGCGCCACACGCAGTCTCGGAAGGCTGCGCAGCAAGGAGGCGATCGCCCCGTTGCTGGCGACCTTGCGTCACGAGATCAGCAACCTGCGCAAGGAAGCGGCGCTGGCGCTCGGCGAGATCCGCGACGCGTCGGCCTTGCCGGCCTTGCTGGAAGCGGAGCAGGATGGCGACCCCGAAGTGCGCAAGGCGGTCCGGCTGGCGCTGGAACAGATCCGCCTTGCGGTCTGAAGTCCACAGGGAAACTCCATGGCTCATCCGCTCAGCCTCCGCAACCACAAGCCTTCGGCCACGCTGCATGTCGCCTGGGATGACGGCGCACAACAGGCGTTGGCGCATGCCTTGTTGCGCGGGCAATGCCAGTGTGCGGATTGCAAAACCATTCGCCGCAATTCAGGCGAGGCGTTGCCGGTGCAGGATGATATCCAACTGGCCGATATCCGTCCGGTGGGCGAATATGGCGTCCAGCTGGTGTTCAGCGACGGGCACGACCGCGGGATTTATCCCTGGGTGTTCCTGCGGTCGCTATCCTCATAAACTTAGTACGGCGTCACGGAGCACCACACGCAATCGGTCCCGAGCTGCGCCAGCATGCGCAGCAGCGCCGTGTCCAGTTCCGCCATGTGGGTGGCGAATGAGAACATCAACAGGGTCGCCAGTATGAACGCCGATGCGCGCTGGCGATGGAGCACCGCGCCACTGCCGCTGCCGGC
>Ga0308165_1004475_pt1 | contig 13768 bp, 7 predicted proteins | sample PhyWR2_FD_201032 | JGI IMG/M metagenome (GOLD analysis project Ga0308165, IMG submission 201032) | Phyllosphere microbial communities from UC Gill Tract Community Farm, Albany, California, United States - DLSLW.R2 | ecosystem: Host-associated > Plants > Phyllosphere > Unclassified | place: USA...
CGTAAATATTCAGCAAGATCATCTTCGATAAAAACCCATGATTTTGCAGGTTTAGCTGCTGGAATATGTCCAAGTTTAGCTCTTCTGCGCAATTCTTCAGGGTGCATGTGAAGGAAATTAGCAGCTTCAATTAGGCTAAGCGTTTGCATGTGCTTCACCTTTTTATAGTTCAAGTTGCTGTTGAGCTTCCATACTTACTGTATAATCTAGACTCGTGTCTTTTTGTCTTGATCGCCCCATCTTCACTTCAAGTTGTGTTTCAATTTCACCTGAGCAATAGAAATGGGTTTGTTCTCTTGCACGACTAACAGCAACATAACTCCACTCACGATCCATCATTGAATCTGAACTGAGTACAAAAGCTTGGTCAACGGTCATTCCTTGTGCTTTATGCACAGATAAGGCATAAGCATGATCAATTGCACCATACCCGTTTATGTTTTCATCATCGGTTAAACTGAATTCAACAAAGCGACCATCCTGGCGTTCAACCTGAAATTGCCAGTGACCATCTTGATTGATCTCAAGCTGTTTCAGTATCCCAACATCACCATTGGTAATACCTAATCTACGTTGATTCTTGCAAAATAGAATCTGATCACCTACGGCAAATTCACGGAAAGAATGCACATCATTGTGAATGGTTTCAACTTCACAACTTGCACCTAGTAGTCCCAAACTCTGCATTTTCAAACGTGCTGCTTGATTAAGCTGATATAAATCATTACGTGTTCCTGCAAGAATCAAAGTAGATGCAAATGGTTTTTCCATTTTCATTTGCCACCAGTCTTCGATTAGATTTTGTATTGCCATCCCTTGAGTTGGCTGAACATGCAAATTACCTTGCTTTCGAATAGCATCTAGTGCTTGTTGACTTTGACCTGTTGCGAGTTGCATCACAATTTTCCGATCTGCTAATTCTTTTTGACGTTGAATATTCTGTAGAGATGCATAACCTAAATTTTGTGCTAAAAAACGGAATGCACCGCCAGCATCAATAGGTTGTAACTGTTGATGATCACCAACCAACACAACTTTCGCATGGGCTTGTTCTGCATGATCAAGAATTTGTGCCAATTGTTTTGAGCCAACCATGCCTGCCTCATCAAGCACTAATATGGTTTTACTAGTCAGTTCTGTTTTCCCAGTATTGAGTTGATGAATCAATGAATGCAAAGTTTGTGATGGAATTCGTGTAGATTCTTGCAGACCTTGACATGCTTTTGCTGCAAGAGCCGTACCTCTTACCTTGAAACCTTTCTGTTCCCAAGCTAAATGTGCCACACCAAGCAAGTAGCCTTTCCCTGTGCCAGCCATACCTTGCATGAGTTTGACACCACCAGATTCCGTCGTGATATGCTCAAATGCCCGTTGTTGTTCTACCGTCAGCTTTGATTGTTCTATTAAGGTTGGACTGACCAGAATTTGATGCATAGTTTCATGTTGCCGATTTCTAGCCTGATCTAGTAATTTCTGTTCTAAAATCAATTGTGTCTGCGTGGTAAAACGTAACTCGTTTTGATCAAGCCCTCGATCTAATTTAGGATTTATGGATTGAAGTCGTACCAATTCAGAATTTTTCAATATCTCATCAACATACTGATTAATACCATCACCATTCATATGACCTTGGGCTGCAACGGCCACAGTATGATGCAATTGCTGTGGTGTAAAGGTAGACATCTGTTGATGAAGAGCAGTGAAAATTTCCACTGGGGTAAGCATTTTACTTTGAATCGGTTGATAAATTTGGCACTGCTGTATCAGATCAGGTTGATAACCTAATGCTATGGCTTCACTCTTCCATTTTTGAAACAATTCAGATCGTGAAATTTCCCCTGTTTTATTTTCACGAGTTGCAAAGGTAGCAATCTGCATACCTTGTGCACTAGTAACACCGTATTTTCCTGCTTGCTCTACAATTGCTTGGCGTCGTTTAGAAAAAACATCACATAGTTTCTGTGGTATTCCATTAATTGAGAATGACTTTTTAACATCTTGTTCAATCTGAAAGCCGACTTGCTGTAATTCAATTGCTAATTCAGCACGATAGATTGCACCAACTGCCAATTTCCAGCGAGAATCAAAATCAATTGCACACACTGAACCATCTGCTCGTAAACCTATATTGGCCACGAGGACATGGGTATGTAACTGTGGATCTAGCATTCTACTAGTACTATGTTCGTATGCAGCAGCAATAATCTGATTGATTGAACCCGACATTTCGCCACGATCACGGCTACTAAATGCATGTTTTTCAAGGAATCTAACTCCTGCTTCAACTGCCTTTTTTTGTGCATTTTGAATTGCTGTTTTGGTTTCAGGATTAGCTAGCGCCCACGCTACAGAAACAGATTTAGGTGCTGAAAATGTCATGTCCCATCCACCTTTGTGATCAGGGCCAGCATTTGAGGCCAAGGCCTCCCCTGTGATGGGGTGATAACCTTGTAACATTTTTCCGAGTTCACCAGTCTGTACTTGACCAGCAATATATAATGCAGACTGAAGTTGCCCTAACCAATAACCCACGGGTTCACCACCCAATTCGTAGTAGTCTTCCACTGCCAAATTCTCGTAGTATTGTGCTGCTTGAGTCGTATTCGAGATGGATTTAAAACTCATCATGACTCATCCCCCGAATTTTTAGACTTTTTAATCTTAATCAAGCGTTTTTTATCCGAAGAAACAGCGGCTCTAACCACATGATCAGTGATATTTGCGACAAGGGGTTGATCAATCCATTCAGCAAGTTCTACACCTTCTCGGACTTTTTCAAACTTTTTGATCGGCCAATTTAGGCGAAGTACAGCATTCCAGCCAGTTACCGTTATCCATCCGTTGATGCCACTTTGTAGTGTAGGTTGTGATAATTGTGAAATTTCAGACGGTGCAACTAATCGTTGTACTTGCGTCAATGGAATTCGGTTGCCGTTTTCATCAAAATCTTGTGTGAAGATTTCACGATCACCAATCAGTTTTGATGCAAAATCAGCACCAGTACCTGACCCCATGCTTAAAATGATTTTTGTCTGCATCATACCAATGAGCGAGTTGACTTCATGCTGTCCATAGTTATCTACAAGCAAATCAAAATCTTGAATGCCTAACCAAATACAAGCGCCTTTTGATCTACCTAATGCAGCCAAATTTTTAAGCTGTTCGATATATGGAATTTGTGCAATTTCATCTAAAACAAAATGGATTCGTCGCGTTGATGAGTCGATAAAAGTTGGGGATAAAATCAGTTTGATTAGTACATTCAACACTGCGCAAATATAAGCATCACTCACGGTAGGAAATGCTTTACTTGCTTGCAATAACAGAATTGGTTTTTCATCTGAATCATCACGAATCCATTCTCTTAAACTCAATCCACCGACAGACTTAGGCCATGCTTGGGCAAGTTGACGCAAAAATGAGAGATTAGCAATTAAGCTAAAATAAACGCTATCGCTAGATTTACTACCCTCTTTGAAAATCCCAAGACCAATTCGGTAAAAGTGTTGGAATTCATCAATCGTATGTTCAAGTGACCATTCCAAGCATTCAGCTAAATGCTTCCACCCCCAATTCATACCATATTTTTGTTGTAGACAAACAACAAAACCGATTAATGCAACGCGGCTTGCATCACTAAAAACCGCATTATCACCTTTGACTTCTTTGATTAAAGATTGTGCAAAAAGTCCAGCATCCAATTCTGTCCGTATATCTTGTCCAATATCCCAAGCTATGCAACGGGTATCCCACGGAGCTAATATAATTGACTGATTTTCATCAAATATTTCTGTAAAGTCACCTTTATTGTCGAGTATGCATGTCTTAGCGTTTAGTTGTTGTTCCAAAGCATCTAATATTGCTGGCATCAAGGTCTGAGTTTTACCTGCATTTGGTGCACCCCAATATAATGTTCCTCTGGTGTCAGAACCAATAGGCAAGCGAATTTTCGGATGAGTCAATAAACCTTGTGGTAAATCAGAAACATGTAATTTTTTATTAATCGCTTTAACTTTCTTTTTTGCGTAGATTACAGCATCTGAGCCAGACAATAAAATTGCTCCACGAGCATGATATTGATCTACAGGTTTGGCACATAAATAGCCAAGGTAAATAGACATTGGTGAAGAGAGAAATAATGGTAGATAGAAATGCCATAAGAATAATGTCTTGTACCCTGAAACATTGAGCATTGCTGCAATATCTAGCCATGATTGGATTTGGATTCCAAGTGTAGACAATGTGCACCCCCATAAAGCTTTTGCTAATAGAGGCCAATCCTTCCACTCGATATCACGTGAGAAAGGGATTTGCACTTGCCACGAAAGGTATTCAAGCACAACAGTTGTTGCAATGAAAGTAACACTCGCAACAATTGCCCCTTCTTCAACTCTCCATTCAGGTTGTGTATTTAGATGATTTTTCATGATTAATTCCCTGATTCAATATCAAACTCTGAGAGTTTTTCAATAATTTGTGTTTGGCTTCGGCTTAATTGTTTTAATTGAAATTCAAGCTCTATCAGTTTTTCTAGAACTTGATCCTTCTGATTTTGTTGGCTTATCGCAAGAATACGACGTATTACATCTGCGACAGTTACAGCCTCTTTTTCAGCTTGGCGTTCTAGCGCGAGTGCGAGAGCTAAAGGCACACGTACTGCAAAAGGTTTAGTCTTCACAAGCACCTCCAAGAGGTAACTGTGTAACAGTTTTTAAGGCATTGAATTGATTAGTTAACTGTGTAGAATGATTACAGTGATAGTCTCTGATTTCGTGCCTCAACCCAGTTTTGGGAGTCCGGTGTATACCTATTTCCTTTGAGTTCATTTTGAGACTTTGAATAATTTTCTTCATCATTATTCCCTTGCTTAATAACGATTTAAAATTAATTTTTTTATTTTTTATTTTCATGGGAAAAATTCGGGAAACATCTAATTGATTGAATTTAAATCAAAGTTTTATTCATTTTTTAATAGTGACTTTTTTAAAGATGATGCAAAAGCTGCTGATTGTGAAATTGAGTTCGAGATTTTTTTAAGTTATTTAAAGACAAATGAAGTCTTTGTTGGCCGTAAAGGAAAAGGTGAAAAATCTTATAAAAAGTTAGCTATATTGGAAAAAATTTCTGAGCTTTTCGTAGATAAATTTCAGCTTTATGGCCATGAATTTGAAGAAATTAAAAGAGATTTTGAGGATTTCGGGATCTCTTTTAATTTAAGCGCGGAGTTAAAAGATAAGAAAAGCTGCTATATATTTTCAAACAAGGTTGAAAAAATATATAAAAAATATAATTCATTATTTGAAATAGATTATGACTTACAGCAATCATTAAACCAGTTTAATAAAGAGTTTGGCATTAACAACGTCAGTAAATTTGACTTGATAAAATGGAAACAAGCCATTTCTTTTTTAAAACTACTTTCAGATATCACTTTCACTTTATCCAATGTCGAAGACACAAATATTTTTGATAGTAGTGATGATAATGGAAAAAAAATCAGTATTAATGATAATAAACCCATCAATTGGTGTTCTTATTGCTTTAGACGCTCATCTAAAAAAGGCCCACAAAGATATTCCCAAGTTGAATTTACAAAGAAAAAATATGATTTGACATGTAGAATACACAACTCATCTAACGATAAAATATATAGAGAAGCTAAAAAAAGAGCAAAATTACTTGCAAAAGTAGATCGACAATATATAAATCAAATTCATGCTGAGCGAATTTCTTATGAATTACATAACCCTCAAAATGAAGTAGAGTTTGTGACAAATGAACAATGGAAAAAGTTTGGTAGTTCTTGGATTCATGAACTTCAAAAATTATTTCCAAACGAAGATTTGTCTCAAATAATGAATTGGAATCAATTTGTAACTAAGTTTCACCTATTGTTCCTAAATGATGAAGAAACTACTCGTAATCCAAAATGGATTATGAATATTTTTGTTGAAGCTGAAATTTGGTCAAATTTAGAAAAAAATAACCCTAAAATTGACCGAAGAAGAAAACCATCAGAGTAATATGTAAACTGAAAACGATTATCCCCCCAATCTTCAACCAATGGATATTTTAATTCTGATATGACTACCGACTTCTATCTACCGAGAAAGATTTATGATCATGAAAAAGAATACACTGAACTTGAAGTCTTAGAAGCTTTTCAGATAATCATCATTTTAGCCGAGCCGGGTGCAGGTAAGTCATCGCTTTTGGAAAGTTTTTCGAGTCACTTAAGTATAAAAAAGAAAACAGCTAATATATTTAACAGTAGAAATAATCATGATGAAAATTCAATTTTAATTATTGATGCTCTAGATGAGTTAGTAAGAATAGATCAATCAGCAGTCAGTAATTTACTTGGAAAGGCTGCTGACTTAGAACCGAGAAAATTAATTATTTCCAGTAGGTCAAGTGAATGGGAAGAGTCTTATACTAGTTTAGTTAGAGATATTTTTGAAATCGAACCTAGAGTTTTTCGTTTATTTCCATTTAATGAATCTGAACAACAGCTAATTTTTGAAAATTATAAAGCTGAAGAAAACTTCCAAATATTTGTATCTGAAGTAAAGAAATATAATTTAGAACAGTTACTTTCAAACCCGCAATTTTTAAAGATTTTTGCAGATGCCTATATTGAAAGCAATAGAGTGTTTTCTGATCGAAAATCCATATTTAGCCAAGCAGTTACGGCTTTAGCAAAAGAGACAAATAATGCTTTCAATGTAAGAAATGATTTACCATTAATACAAAAAATAGAAAGTACTGAAGAAATATTTGCGAAATTGTTATTATCTGGATCTGAGGGTGTAAGTACTAATGTAGATGGTTTAGACACACTGTACCCACGAATAGATACATTAATTAGATTAGATAATGTAGATCTATATCCATCACTATTATCTAGCAGACTTTTTAAGTTAGCAGAAAATGAAAGCATACATCAGCCAAGTCATAAAATTATTGCTGAATTTACAGCTGCTAATTATTTAGTAAAAAAAATTAATGCGGATCGTAATCATATTTCACTTCATCAATGTTTATCAATAATTGCGCCAAATGGAATTGTACGTGATGAGTTGAGGGGACTTGTAGCATGGATGGCTGCTTTAGGTAATAAGTTTATACAAGAGACATTAATTAATATTGATCCCTATGCAGTATTAGCCAACGGAGATCCTTCTCAGCTCCTACCATCATCAAAAAAATATTTGTTAGAAAAATTAATATGTCTTGTTGAAGAGGATCCTTATTTCCGTAGAAGTGATATGTGGAGAACTTTTTCTGTTTCAGGATTTTTTGACAATGATTCCGTAACCACTGTTAAATACATATTAGCAGAATCAGAGAAAGGCTTGTTGCGTGGGTTAGTTTTAGAATTAATAGAAAAATCTATAATCCTTGAATCTTTGTTACCTGAATTGGAAGAAATTCTAATGAACGAGGCCATTGATAAATATATAAGAGAATTAGCAGGAATAAGATTAACAGAAATAGTTAATTATGACGCAGCACAGACCATTAATCGACTTATAGAACAAGGCACAAAATCATCCTTAAATATAGTTGCGCATTTGATAGAAAGAATTAATATCAAATCCCTTTCTTTTGAAGTAATTTTAAGATTTTTAGAAAAATGTACTTTCTTATATCCAAATGAAAATGTTGGACGAGAAATAACTATAGGCGAACGTTATTTTATTAAAAATTTCATTACCAATCTTGATTACGAATTAGTTGTAAATCTTCTAGATACATTATCTCATGATCTTTATTGTACGTGTAAGAAAGAACAATATGATTGTTATTGTCGAAATGGAATAAGTAAAATTATCGGGGTGTTTCTTGATCGTTATTTTGAACTAGAAAAAAATTCTTATGATCCACAAAAAATATGGTTTTGGTTAAAAAATTTAAATTTCCATGGTGGAAAGCGTGAAGAAGATAGCATTGCTGTAAAAGTATTACAAAACGATGATAATCTACGCCAAAACCTTATCAGGTTAGCATTTGATGGTATAACTTCAATTGAAGATGTACATCGAGTAAGTTGGAAAACGTTATCATCTTATACCCATTCTGGTTTGAGTTTAAAGTTACAAGACTATTACTTCATTCTAGATTGGGCTTTTGAAAATGATAATGTAAATTTGTGGATTTATTTTTCACAAACACATCAATTTTATGCCCCAACTAGAAATGAAGCTAACTATGCACTTCGTCAATATGCAAAATCTCAGGCCAGAAAAAAGAATGATTTTTTAAAAGCATGGACTAGAAAAAATTTAGCTGATAAAAAAAACTACTTGGAAACACAAAGTAGAGTTAGTAGACGTCGTATAAAAAATGGAAAGTTCAAAAGACAAAAGATAAGAAATGAAAATATTATTTATATACAACAAAATCGTGCATTAGTAGAAAGCGGAAAGCATTGGAATTGCTTGTATAGATTCGCGACAAATATTGTAAATAAACCTGAAACAATAGAAGCAGAGTTTGGTGATGAAAATTTAGTAAGAAATGCTCTAAAAAACTGTTTACCATTTATAGAGTCTCATGTTCCTAATTTAAGTGAGCTTGCTAAAGCTCAATGTTCTTCTGTAAGTTATCACTCAGAGGTTATCTTATATGCTGCTTGTATTCAGATATTCAAAGATTATGGGAATCTTGAAGGTGTTCAGTTAGAATTATTAAAGGCTTTACGCACTGGTATTGATATGCATTATCGTGCTGTTTCTAGTGAAGAGCGAGATGCACTAAAAAATGAAGTTGATCGAATTATTTTTCCAGACTCTAAGAGCCGATTAGAATTTCTAAAAGATTATATAGAACCACAACTTACATATAGCGACTGTCAATATACACAAGTCAGTTGGTTACGTTACAGTGATACATTTAAAGAGTTTCAAGCAACTTTACCTCTTGAATGGCTACATCAATACCAAGATATCAGTATAGAAACTACAAAAACACTATTCGATTTAAGTGCACAATTTTGCGATCGAAATGAATTAAATAAATTAATTGCATTACGTTGTGAGCAATTAAATGAACAACTAACAACTCATACTGCCGATTTAGAAAGTATAAATTCGAAAGTAATATTCTGGTTTGTTAGGGCATTTTTCTTTCTTGATGAAATGGAAATAGAGCCTTATTGGAATTATTTAAAATTACAAGAAAAAATCATATTTATTTTAAATGATAGAACTGAAGGTCTTCGTCATGGTGATCATCCATTTTGGCCAGCATTAACACCGACTAAAATATGGTGGATTTTAGATGAGTTTATAGATCAGTGGCCAAAGGTTGATTTGCCTGATTCTTGGGGCACGGGAGATCCTCCAAATGAAACAGCTTACAGGTTTTTAAGTAATTTAATTTGGAACTTTACCAAGCATATTTCTGAATCAACGTTATCAATTGTGAATGATTTAATTGCAGACTCAAGATTTGAAGGTATGCAATTAGATTTAAAGAGTATACGTTCGACCCTTATTCGAAACCTTGCTCTAGTAAATTTTAAGGCTCCATCTTCAGAAGAAGTCGTTAACTTTTTAGATAATGATGGCGTGATTACAGTGGAGAGTTTAAGAGCATTAATTCTTGAAGAGCTAAGAATATTTCAAGCTGACTTGAATGGTAGTGAAACAACCTCCAAAGATATTTTTTATAATCAGCAGTATATAACTGCTAGAAATATTGAATTTAAAAGACTGGGTGAGGTTGATGCTACATTGCGTGTCGCAGATAGATTGCGATTAAGGCTAGAGCCAAAAGGGATTATCATAACACCCGAGCATCAACTTCAAAATGCCAATCGTTGTGATATAACTTTCTCTAAAATGACTGATAATCAAAGAAGGCTCTTGGTATTAGAATCCAAAGGGCAATGGCATCCTGAACTCTACACTGCAGCTTCAGCACAACTATCCCAAAGATATTCAGTACATCCGCATGCTGAACAGCAAGGAATTTATTTTGTCCTTTGGTTTGGCCCTGATGAAAAAGTAGCGAATATAACTAATCATGGTGTTAGTTCAGCTCAAGAATTGAAAGTCATTTTAGAGAACGAACTACCAAGTGACTTAAAAGGACGTATCGACATATTTGTTTTAGATGTATCTTTATGAAATTAAATATGCTCTTAATTTACTAAAAATTATCAATAGTTCTTGGATTTCATTATAATTCTATACACTACTTAATTGAATATCCATCCCTATCCGATAACCTTAACATCAGGTGTTTAAATGATAGGGATGAATATTTATTTTACTAATATTAATTAGGTTTGAGAAAATCCATTGTGAAGTTTCATATATAAATATTACTCTATTATGTCATGAAAGTCAGAATCAAAATCTTTAGTATTATTTACTATAAAAACTTTTTCAGGAAAACCTAAACAAACATATTTCATAGAATCTGTTACAGCAATATTACTCCATAAATAATTGAGAACATCATCACGATTTGAGAAAGTTTTTATATTTTTCTGTAAAATTTCTAAAAATTTCTCAAACCAATTGGAATCTAATGGGTTAATAATACAATTAACTTCTAAATGAATTTGACTGAAATTATCTTCTTTTATTAATTTATCATTCTTCATTAAGTGCAACACTTCAAGAGTGTAGCTCATCAACATCCATCCTTGGAATATATTACTAAAACTCAATTTTTCTACATGATTAAGAGCAATATCAACATATTGTTTTAATCTATTCATAAGTCTTGATATTGCAATACTTGCTAAAAATCCATCGATAGGTAAATAAGTACCAATTACAACCCGAGCACCTAAATCAATAACTATTTGAGCAGATGAATTATCTTGATTAGCGTTTATTGGTAAGCTATCACAACTACTGAATATGACAATTGGTGGTAATTTCTTAATTCTAGTTTTTAAAGAATCTAAGCTAACACTTTCACCATATAAATATAAGCCATAATTTCCTTTGTCATCTAGAGCAGTTCCATGACAATCAAATACAACAATATTTTCAGGTGAATTATTTAATGTAGTTATTAGTTCTTCCTCAGACTTTACATCAACAAATCTATATTGTGCATATAAATCTGAATTTTGATAACCTGATACATCTTTTTTTACATCCTCATCTAAAAATTCTATGTTGTCAAAATTATAATTTGTAGTTGAGGATGTAAATTGATTTAAAGTTTTTTCCATAATATCTTTGAGGTGATCATCATCATCAAAGCTCCGAATAATGAGTACTTTTAAGGCACTTTCTTTTGAAATTAGTAGTTCTCTAGTACTAACCAATTGATTTTTATTTCGAGGTACTATGCTATAATGGTATTTTAAACAGAGAGGACATCCATCAATATTTAACCACCCTAAAGGAAGAGTGCTATATGATTTTAAATTATAATATGAATCTTTATGTTTCAAATGTTCTATAACTTGATTAATTTCATCATATTTTCTTACTTTAATATTTAGGTTATTCACTAAATGTGATAAGGATTGATTGTGGATTTTTATTTTTGAAGCAGATGTTGGATCATAGCATCTACAATGATTTGATATTAAGTTGACTTCTTGTCTAACTGCATTGATATCATAATCTAGAGAATAAAATAAGTGATTATTTATTTTTGAGTAAAGTAGTGGGAACATTATTTCATTTTTAATTTTATCAACACTATGAATGCTATTTATTTTCGTTAATGCTAGCTTTTTTCTTTCTTTAGTAATTTTTTCTTCTCTTATTAATACTCTTGAATATTTTCCATAATAAAAATATTTATCCTCAAAAGATTGTATTATAAGACCTTTCTTTTTTTCATCATCTTTTAACAAGAAGAACTCTTTGTTTGAAATAATTGTATCAAAGTCTATTTTTTTTCTTTCAAAAGTATTTTTAAATAGCCCTTTATTCATTTCTTCGGTTAACCATCCTATTTGATCTAAAACTATTTTTTTATTTTCTGGTAGGTTATTTATTTTTGCAATATATTTTTCTTCTCCTTCAAAACGACCTAGGTAATTACTAAATATAATTTTACTAAAATGATATGTTTTTTGTTGAAGCCATGAATAAATATTGAAATTCTCTAAATCTGATAAATTTATTGTATCTGATAATGATATTTTATAATCATTGGATAAATGGTGATTAATCCTAGACATGATATCAGGGAGTGGATCAATAATTTCAAGATTAGTATCATCAAGTTTAATTACAAGTGTAAATAAATGTTTTTTGTAGTGTTCGAGTATTTCATTCAAATTTTTTTCATCTATAGCGATATAGTTGGGAAAAATTACCCCTTTTTCAATTAGTTTAGATAATGTTTCTTCATCAGCATCGAAAATTTCTCTTACATCCCATGGAAAATGCAAAACCTTTTCTAAAACATTTGGAATTTTATCTTTATTTTTACAAACAATAATATATTTAATATTAAATAAGTTTTTGGATGAAATATATTCAAAATCTTTGTGCATGAAAAATTTCCGATTTCTTAAATTGTATATAATAAAGGTGTTTGAATTATAGAATATTTTTATTAGGATTGGGCAAAAAGTATATTACTTTTCTGCTAAAGCACTTAGCTTATGCCTTAAAATTTGTGCTGTCACACCTACAGGCATATCTACCCACTCTGCCAATGACTAAAATGATTGCCTAAGCTGTGTGGCACATTTGTGTCATGACATTAATAAAATATGCTTTAGTTAGATTGGTTTCTATAGAGAAATACGAAGGCAAGCAATGTAAGTGATTGATTTATAAGTTTACATATTAATGTATTTCGGACTCATAATCCGTTGGTCCACAGTTCAAGTCTGTGTGGGCCCACCAAATACCAAACCCCATAAACTAAAAGTTTATGGGGTTTTTTAATATGTATTCAAATAGAATTCGGTTCACCGTTATAAACAATACTTAAAATTTAATTATCCAATTTTAAAATTTATTCTTATTCCCTAATTTCAACTTTTTTAAAATAAATTTTCTTTGAGCACTGGATGTTTCTATTTCATCTATTAGGCTAAGATTTGTTTCCGTATAGGTTTGGAATTCTCTAATTGAGTATCCCAAAACTTTTCCCATAAATCACAGTACTCTAAGCATATCTTTTCAATATAATTATAATCTTCTTCTGTACATGCTTGCATCAAGACATACCATAAGTCTTCTTCATGATCGTCATCTGCGGCTTCGGCACTTTCATCCTCAGAAATACCATGTACATGATAATAACCGCCCCCCTCTACCTCCAAACCTACTGCTTTAGTGGCTTTACGTAAAGGTGGGCTATAAAGGATAACCTCTTCTTCTGCGACTGCTAATAAGGCTGAAACAGCTTTATAGTCATGATAAGCATTTTCTAAAAATATTCTAACTTGATCTGCAATGTCGCTCGGTTGATAAGTCAAACGATCTTCTTCAGTAATACCGAAATCATTTAATACATCTTCAAATAAAGGATAATGAGCATATTCAGGGTTTCCCTGATAATAACCATCTTTGTCTAAACCGGGTCGAAATCCGAACTCATCAAAAATATTGAGGCTTAAAAGAAAACGTGGAAACATTTTCGCGCCAGCATGCAATCTTGGTTCTAATTGTTTAGTTTGAAATTGGGCCATGAGCAATGCATCGGTAAAGGTTTGCACAATGGCATGACGATATTCCAAATGAATTTTTTTTAAATTTTCTTTATTAATTTCTCCATTATTTAAAATATCAATTGCAGGATGATGGGAAACAGCATGTTTAGCAATTTT
>Ga0308165_1004478_pt1 | contig 13765 bp, 15 predicted proteins | sample PhyWR2_FD_201032 | JGI IMG/M metagenome (GOLD analysis project Ga0308165, IMG submission 201032) | Phyllosphere microbial communities from UC Gill Tract Community Farm, Albany, California, United States - DLSLW.R2 | ecosystem: Host-associated > Plants > Phyllosphere > Unclassified | place: USA...
AGCGCCACGACGCCGGCGGCGCGCAGGCCGTCCTCTAGCCAGACGCCGCGCCACAGACAGGTCTCGGACCCGCGCATGCGCAGACGCACGGCGATCTCGGCCCCCTCGTCCTGGGGTTTGAGCATCCGCTCGGCTAAACTGCGATCCTGCGGCATGGCCAGGGCCACGAATCCGGCGGCCGTGCATTCCGGCGCCAGCGGTCCCAGGCCCAGCGATCGCGTAGCCCCGGTGAAGCGCAGTTCGTCGGTCGCCGGGGTCCAGACCCACAGGGCCGTCTCGGCGGCGGCCAGCGCCTCGATGGCGGTCGTGGCGTCCCAGGCCAGCGATCGGGATCGTGGTGTCACGCGTCTCGCCCTTCCAGACGGCGCCCGGCCGTCAACGCTCGTCCTCGACCAGGCCGAACAACAAATGGTCTGCCCACTCGCCGTTAATTTTCAAATAAGCGCGAGCCCGACCTTCGTTGCGAAAACCGGATTTCTCCAGCACCCGTCGCGAGCCGTGATTGGTAGGCAGACAGGCCGCCTCCAGCCGGTGCAGCTTCAGCTTGTCGAACGCGTAGCCGACCACGGCCCGAACCCCCGCCGTCGCCACGCCCTGACCGGAAAAGGGCTGGCCGATCCAGTAGCCCAGCGTCCCCGTCTCGGCGACGCCGCGCCGCACGTTCGACAGGGTCACCGCCCCCGCCAGGGTCTTGCCGTCCTGAACGAAGACGAAGAAGGGCCAGGCGTTGCCCAGCTCCATCTCGCGCGCATAGATCGACAGCCGGCGCCGGAAGGCCGCCTTGGTCAGGTCGTCCTCGGGCCAGGCCGGCTCCCAGGGTTGCAGATAGTCGCGCGAGCCGTCGCGCAGCGTGGACCAGGCGGCGTAATCGGCGGCGCGCGGCGGGCGCAGCAGCACGCCGTCCCCCCGGACCACGGGCCCGGCCACATCGCTCATCCAGTCCAGAAGCGCCATCGATGGGGACTATAGCATCAAGATTCGGCTCTGAACCTTACGGTTCGGCCAAAAGTGTCGCGGTCAGCTTCAGCGCCAGGTCGCGGCCCAGCCCCGCGGGCGCACCCAGCATCGGCGTCAGGATGTCCCCGATCAGCCCCTCGGCGAAGGCCATATAGGCCGCCGTCACCACCAGGGCCTTGGCCCGCTCGGCCGCCTTGGGATCATCGGGCGCCATGGCCGCCAGCCGTTCGGCCAGATCGCGCACCACCTCGGCGAAGCTCTCGGCCCGGCCCTGCTCGCGCGCCAGCGCCAGCCAAGCCGCCATCTGAGAGGCGCCGCCCGGCCCGAAGGCGTCGAACACCACGCTCATCAGCCGCCCCGGCTCGACGCCGTCGCGCCCTTCTCCCACTCCCGCGTTCAGGCCAGCCTCGATTCGCTGCGCCAAATCGCGCACCATCGCATCCATCAGCGCGCCCTGAAGCCCGGCCGCCGAGCCGAAATGGTGAATCAGATTGGCGTGACCCACGCCCATCCGCTCGCCCACCGCCTTCAGCGTCACCGCAGCCGGCCCGCCCGACAGCAGCAGGTCGCGCGCCGCCTCCAGCGCCTCTTCGCGCGCCACCGCCCCGCGTCGCCGCTTCATCGGACCATTAGTTGACATTGATGTCAGTTAACTCCATCATCCGCTCGAAATCGAGGAGCAGAACCATGGCGAAATCCGCCACCCCCGCCGACCTCCAGATCAAGCCGCGCGACCTGCATATCGACCGCGAGGCTCCGACGCCACGCTGGTGGCTGAACGGCGACCCGTTCGGCACCGCCGTGATGAACGCCCTCAGCCTCACCTTCCCCGACGGCGAGCGGTTCTTCATCCAGTCGGTTAAGCGGTTCGCCAAGGACGCGCCTCCGGCCCTGGCCGCCGACATCCGCGCCTTCACGGTTCAGGAAGGCGCCCACACCCGCGAACACATGGCCTTCAACGCCATCACCGAACGCGCCGGCTACGACACCGCCGAGATCGAGGCCTATGTCACCGCCCGTCTCGACATCGCCCGCGCCCGTCCGGCCCTGGCCCAGCTGGCGGCGACCATGGCGCTGGAGCATTTCACCGCCGCCTTCGCCCATCGACTGCTGGCCGATCCGGAGCTGCTGAAGGGCTCGCCCCACGACCTGGCCCGCCTGTGGCGCTGGCACTCCATCGAGGAGATCGAGCACAAGGGCGTGGCCTATGACGTCTTCCTGCACGCGACCCGGGACCTCAGCGCGCTGAAGCGCTGGCGCATCCGGCGCTGGGCCATGTTCCTGACGACCCTGCTGTTCACCCGCACGGTGCGCGAGACGACCTTCATGCTGCTGAAACAGGACGGCATCGTCGGCTGGCGCGCGCGTCTGGGCCTGTTCCGCTGGCTGTGGCTGAAGCCGGGTCTGTATCGCCGGATGATCGGCGACTACCTGGCCTTCTACAAGCCCGACTTCCACCCGTGGCAGATCGACGACCGCGACCTGATCGCGGACGCGGAGGCCGGCCTGGCCCAACCGGCCTGACTCTCAAATCCGACCCCGCGACGGAGTTTTCGCCCGACGGCGTTACAGTGTGCGGGGGACGGAGAGGAGAAGGCCATGGCTTCATCACCGACCGACGCCGCCGTCGCCCTGACGCGCCTGGGTCTCGGCGCACGGCCCGGCGAGATCGACCGCGTCGCCGTCGATCCGCGCGGCTGGGCCATGGGCCAGATTCGGCCCCAGGGCACGCCTCGGCCGTCCGGCCAGTTCGCCGACACCGCTGAACGCGTCGCCCAATATATCGACTATCAGAGCGACGCCGGCCGGGTTCGTCGCGACCGACGCGCCGCCGCTCCGGCGATGGCCGAGTCCGCACCCTCCCCTGCCCCCGCTCCCGGCATGCCGGACGCCGCCGATCCGCAAGCCGTCGCCCGGCGCGAGGCCCGTCAGGCCGCCCGCCGCGACATCACCCAGGACACGGCGCAGGAGTTCCTGGCCCGCGCCCAGCTCGGCGCGACCACAGACGACGGCTTCGCCGAGCGCTGGGCCCTGTTCTGGTCGAACGCCCTGACCGTCTCGGCCGCCAAGTTCGCCAGCGGCGCCTTTGTGGGTCAGTACGAGCGCGAGGCCATCCGCCCCCACGTCTTCGGCCGGTTCGAGGATCTGGTCCTGGCCGCCGAACAGCATCCCGCCATGCTGCTCTATCTGGACCAAGCCCGCTCCGTCGGTCCCGACAGCCTGGCCGGCGCGCGCCGCAATGCCGGGCTGAACGAGAACCTGGCCCGCGAGATGATGGAGTTGCACACCGTCGGCGCCGACGGCGGCTATACGCAGGGCGACGTCACCGAACTGGCCCGCGCCCTGACCGGCTGGTCCATCCCCGCCGCCCGCGACCAGCGTCAGCCCAGTCGCCCTCAGCGAGCCCGCAGGATGGCCGCCCAAGCCGAGCCCGGTCCCAACGGCTTCGTCTTCCGCGCCAATGTGCACGAACCCGGAACCCGCACGGTGATGGGCAAGACCTATCCAGTGGCGGGCCTGGCCCAGGGTCAGGCCATACTGCGTGACCTGGCGCGGCATCCGGCGACGGCCAAACGTCTGTCGCGCCGCCTCGCCGCCCATTTCGTCGCCGACGATCCGCCGCCCGCCCTGGTCGCCCGACTGGAAGCGGCCTGGACCCGCTCCGGCGGCGATCTGGCCCAAGTCGCCCGCGCTCTGATCGACGCGCCCGAGACCTGGACGCCCCAGCCCGCCAAGATCAAGACGCCCTACGACTTCATCGTCTCGACCCATCGCGCGCTGGGAACCCAGCCTCAGCGGATCCAGCCGTTGCGCCAGGCCTTGCTCGACATGGGCCAGCCGCCGTTCGCGCCCCCGTCGCCCGAGGGCTGGCCCGACACGGCCGCCGATTGGGCCGGTCCCGACGCCCTGGTCAAACGGCTGAACTGGTCGCGCACCGCCGCCGACTTGGCGCAAGCAAGCGATCCAAATGCGGTCGCCGCAGCCGCCCTCGGCCCGCGCCTCGGCGAACGCACGCGGCTCGCCGTCGCCCGCGCCGAAAGCAGGCCCGAGGCCCTCACCCTTCTGTTCATGTCGCCGGAGTTCCAACGCCGATGACCGCCCTCAATATCAACCGCCGCCATCTGCTGGCCGCCGCCTCCGCCGGGGTCGGCCTGGCCTTCGCCGGCCGTGTCGCCGCCCAGACCGCCGGCACCGCCAACAAGCTGGTCGTCGTCATTGCGCGCGGCGCCATGGACGGCCTGTCCGTCACTGTGCCTTACGCCGATCCGAACTACGTCTCCTTGCGCGGCGGTCTGGCCATCGCCGCGCCCGGCGAGGCGAGCGGCGCCCTGGCCCTAAGAGAAGGCTTCGGCCTGCACCCGGCGCTCGCCGGCCTGCACGCCCTTTATGGTCAGGGTCAGATGCGGTTCGCCCCCGCCGTCGCCCTGCCCGTGCGCATCCGCTCGCACTTCGACGCCCAGGACGTGCTGGAGAACGGCGGCGAAGGTCTGCGCCAGCAATCCGACGGCTGGCTGAACCGCGCCATCGTCGCGGCCGGCGGAACGTCGCTGAAAGGCCTGTCCATCGGCGCCCAGACGCCCCTGATCCTGCGCGGCGACGCCCCAGTGTCCAGCTGGGCGCCTGGCGGTCTGGTGCGCGACGGCGACCGCATCGCCTCCCTGCTTCAGGATCTCTATGTCGAGGATCCGATGCTAGGCCAGAACCTGGCGCGGGGTCTGGCGACCGAGCAGCTGGTCAGCATGGAGGGCGGCGACCAACGCCTGCGCCGCAACGACGTCCAGGGCCTGGGCCAGGCCGTCGCCAAGCTGATGAACGGACCGGAGGGCGCCGATATCGTCGCCGTCTCGCTGGACGGCTGGGACACACACGCGGGTCAGAGGGCGCAGCTCCAGACGCGGCTGACTGGCCTCGATCAGCTCGTCATTGGCCTGAAGGACGGCATGGGCGACGCCTGGTCTCGCACGGCGGTCATCGTCGCCACGGAATTCGGCCGCACCGCCCGCGCCAACGGCACCCAAGGGACCGACCACGGCACCGGCTCGTCGCTTCTGCTGGCGGGCGGCGCGGTCAAGCGCGGCGGCCCGATCGGCGACTGGCCGACCCTGGCCGACAACCGCCTGTTCGAGAACCGCGACCTGGCGCCGACGCTGGACATCCGTTCGGTCTTCAAGGGCGTGTTGCGCGATCACATGGGCCTCGACCGCGCCGCCTTGGACGCCCGCGTTTTCCCCGGCAGCGCCGCCGAAGCGCCGGCGATGAACGGATTGGTCTAGCCTTCACGCTTGCTTTTCGCGGCGCAACATCGCATCAGGACGCCATCACCTTGGACCCGGCCCTGTTCGCAGGCGACGGGTGGCTATCCCCGCCGCCGATCCGCTGGGAAACCGAGCCGCCAGAAACCGAAGCATCGGTAAGGCTCATCCAGATGAAATCCTGACATGTCCATTATCGCCTCCGCGCGCCAGCAATGGCTCGCCAATCCTCGCCGCGATCTGCTGGCGGGTACCGTCGTGGCCCTGGCCCTGATCCCCGAAGCCATCGCCTTTTCCATCATCGCCGGCGTCGATCCCGCCGTCGGCCTCTACGCCAGCGTGGTTATCGCCGTGACCATCGCCTTCGTCGGCGGCCGGCCGGCCATGATCTCGGCCGCGACCGGCGCCATGGCCCTGCTGATGGTCACGCTCGTGCGCGACCACGGCCTGGAATATCTGTTCGCCGCCTCGATCCTGTGCGGCGTGTTCCAGATCGTCATCGGCCTGCTGAAGCTGGGCCGCTACATCAAGTTCGTCAGCCGCAGCGTCATGACCGGCTTCGTCAACTCGCTGGCCATCCTGATCTTCCTGGCCCAGATGCCCGAGTTGATCGGCCGGGGCTGGATCACCTACGCCCTTGTCGCGGCGGCCCTGGTCGTCATCTACGGCTTCCCCCGCCTCACCAAGGCCGTGCCCTCGCCCCTGGTCGCCATCGTCGCCATCAGCGCCCTGGTGATCGTGCTGAAGCTGGATGTGCGCACCGTCGGCGACATGGGCCAGATGCCGACCAGCCTGCCGATGTTCCATCTGCCCGCCGTCCCCCTGACGTGGGAGACGCTGGTCATCATCGCCCCGATTTCGGCGACCCTGGCCTTCGTCGGCCTGCTGGAAAGCCTGCTGACCGCGAACCTAATCGACGACATCACCGACACCCCTTCGGACAAGGATCGCGAGACGCGCGGCCAAGGGATCGCCAACATCCTGTCGCCCCTGTTCGGCGGCATGGCGGGCTGCGCCATGATCGGCCAGTCGATGATCAACGTCACCTCGGGCGCGCGGGGACGACTATCGACCCTGTGGGCCGGGTTTTTCCTGCTGTTCCTGATGCTGGCGCTTCAGACCTGGGTCGCCCGGATCCCGATGGCGGCCCTGGTCGCCGTCATGATCATGGTCTCGATCGGCACCTTCGACTGGTCATCGGTGATGAAGCTGCGCTCCACCCCGCTTCAGTCGTCCATCGTCATGATCGCCACGACCGTGACCGTCGTCGCCACCCACGACCTGTCCAAGGGCGTCATCCTGGGCGTGCTGCTGTCGGCGATCTTCTTCATGCGCAAGGTCGGCAAGACCATCGCCGTGACCGAGGTTCCGACGCCGGAACCGGGCGTCCTGCGCTATCGTGTTTCAGGCCAGCTGTTCTTCGCCTCGGCCGATCTGTTCGCCGCCAGCTTCGAGCATCACGGCCATCCCACACGTGTCGAGATCGATCTCAGCGACGCCCATCTGTGGGATCTTACCGGCGTCGCCGCCGTGGACAAGGTCGTCTTCCGCTACCGCCGTCAGGGCGCGGACGTGCAGGTCTTGGGCATGAACGACGCCGCCCGCACCCTGGTCACGCGGGTGGGGCGGTTCGAGAAGATGCATCTGCCGGACGGCGCCGGCGCGCATTGAGCCGTCAGGCGGCGTTGGAGGTCGGTTCGAGGTCGGGCTTGGGCATCTTGCAGATGCGGTTCAGGTCGGCCCGGATCGAGCTGCCCTGGAAGTGCGAGATTTCGGCGCCCGAATAGCCCTCGCCCGACAACGCTTTGACGACATCGCCGGTGTTCAGACAATCGTTGGTCCGAGCGAGCTGGTAGGCGCGCTCCACGACGTGGGTGCGGTTCATGTTGGAAGCCTTTCGTGCCTTCCCACAACGCGCGCCAAGCTAAACCGTTCCCATTATTGGATTTTCGTCCCGCCCGGCCCGCGCTTGCATCTGTCATGAATATCTGCGCACATAGAGCTCGTCGATCTCTCTGCGTAACGCCCACTCTCTCTGCGAACGCACGAGTCAAGGCCGCTCCCATTCAGACCCGACAGGCCGCAGGGACGTTCCCTCGGTCAATTTCTAACGGAGGTCTCAAAATGGCTACCGGCACTGTCAAATGGTTCAACCCGACCAAGGGTTACGGCTTCATCCAACCCGACGACGGCGGCAAGGACGTCTTCGTCCACATCTCGGCCGTCGAAGGCGCTGGCCTGCGCGGCCTGGATGAAAACCAGAAGGTTTCCTACGAGCTGGAACGCGACAAGCGTTCGGGCAAGGAATCGGCTGGCCAACTGCAAACCATCGGCTGATTTCAGCGTCACAGCTGATCTGGCGACGGCGGCTCCTCACGGAGCCGCCGTTTTCAATTACGGGCTGCGAAACTGCTCCCCTTAACAAGCCTCGGGCCTTGGTCAGACGCCCCGCCCCGGTAGGTGGACTTCGATCCAGGTCTGGGCGTCCTGAAGGATCTGGTCGGACAATGTCTCGTCCTCGACGGCCCGCGCCATGATCATGGCGCCGACCATGGTCGCCCAGGTGCCGGTGGCGTCGCGGCGCGCTTCGGGCGAGGGCGTATCGGAGATCGCCGCAGTGATCCGGTCGATCTGGGAGCGCACGCCCGCGGTCAGAGCGTCGCGGGCCTCGGGGCCTTGGCGACGGATGTCAGAGACCAGCGCCGCCGTAGGACACCCGGACGCAACGCCTTGCCTGTGCCGCGGCGAGAGATAGGCGTCGATGAAGGCGGAGATATCGGCCGTCTCGGCCGTCTCCGTGTCCGACGGTCCAAACATATGTCCGACGGTCTGGGCGATCAGATCGTCCTTTGACGAAAAGTGCCCGTAAAATCCGCCGTGTGTCAGGCCCGCCGCCTGCATCACCTCGGCCACGCCGACGGCGTCGAACCCCTTGGCGCGAAACAGCCGGCCGGCCTCCGTCAGGATGCGCTCGCGGTTCGCTTTCATCTGCTCGCGGCTGACCTTCATCACCCAATCTCCGTTGTGCCCATTGACATATACATGATGGCGGTCATATTTGGCAATATATATGACGATCATCATCAATAACCGTGTCGCAACGGAGCCCTACATGTCCGATCTTCCCGCAGTTCTCATCACCGGCGCATCCAGCGGTATCGGGGCGACCTATGCCGACCGGTTGGCAAGGCGCGGCCAGGATCTGGTGATCGTCGCGCGCGACAAGGCGCGGTTGGACGCCTTGGCCGAGCGGCTTGTCGCGGAGACCGGCGTCTCCATCGACGTGATCCAGGCCGATCTGACGCAAGAGGCCGATCTGAGCGTGGTCGAGGCGAGATTGCGCGACGACGCCCGCATCGGCGTGCTGGTCAACAACGCCGGGCTTTCGATCGCTGGACGTTTCGATCGTCAGGCCTCGCCTGATCTCGCGCGACTGGTCGCGGTGAATACGACGGCTGTCCTGCGGCTGGCCCATGCGGTGTCGCCCCGGTTCGTCGAAGCCGGCCAGGGCGCCATCATCAATGTGGGCTCGGTCGTCGGCCTGGTCCCGGAGTTCGGCCAGACGGTCTATGGCGCCACGAAGGCCTTCGTCCTTTTCCTGTCTCAAGGGTTGGCGTTCGAACTTGGCCCCAAGGGGATTTATGTCCAGGCGGTCCTGCCAGCCGCGACAGGCACCGAAATCTGGAGCCGGGCCGGCGCAGATCCGTCGCAACTGCCGCCCATGATGGAGGTCGGCGAGATGGTGGACGCTGCTCTAGTCGGCTTCGACCGTCGCGAGCCGGTGACGATCCCGCCGCTGCACGACGCCGGCCAATGGGACGCCTTCCAGGCCGCCCGTCTCGCCATGCTGCCCGGATTTGGTCAGGTCACCGCCGCCCCCCGCTACAAGGCGGACGTGTGATGAGAGCCTTCTTCCTCGACCGATACGCCAAGAAGGCGACGCTTCGATTGAGCGAGGCGGCCGAACCCAGGGTCGGCGACAAGGATGTGCTGGTCGAGGTGCATGCCGCCGGTCTGAATCTGCTGGATTCAAAGATCAGGGACGGGGCGTTCAAACCGATCCTTCCGTACAAGACGCCGCTGGTTCTCGGCCATGACGTGGCCGGCAAGGTCGTGCGGGTCGGCGCGGCCGTGAGGCGGTTCAAGGTCGGCGACGAGGTCTATTCACGGCCACGCGACGGGCGGATCGGGACCTTCGCCGACTATATCGCGATCGCGGAAGACGACGTCGCGCTGAAGCCGCGCAATCTGTCGATGGAGGAGGCGGCGGGCGTGCCGCTGACGGCGCTGACGGCATGGCAAGTGCTGGTGGACCGGGCGGGTTTGAAGCCGGGGCAGAAGGTTCTGATCCATGCCGGTTCCGGCGGGGTCGGCATTCTGGCGATCCAGCTGGCCAAACACCTCGGCGCCAGCGTGGCGACGACCGTGAGCGCAGCGGGCGCTGACCTGGTTCGCCGCCTGGGAGCGGATGTGGTGGTCGACTACAAGGCCGAGGATTTCACCCAGTTGCTGTCCAGCTACGACGTCGTCCTGAACAGCTTGGACGACAAAACTTTGGAACGCTCGCTAACCGTGCTGAAGCCGGGCGCAAAACTGATCTCCATTTCCGGACCACCCGATCCGGCGTTTGCGAAAGCGCAGGGCCTGAACTGGATTGTCAGGCAGATCATCGGCTGGAGCAGCCGCAGGGTTCGGGCGGCGGCGAAGGCGCGCCAGGTGGATTATGGCTTCGTCTTCATGCGGGCGGACGGCGAACAGTTGAGCCGGATCACGACCCTGATCGAAGCCGGCGACATCCGTCCGGTACTGGATCGCGTGTTCCCGTTCGAAGAATTAAACGCGGCCCTCGCCTATATCGAAACCGGCCGCGCCAAGGGCAAGGTGGTCGTCAGCCTGAAGCCCTTAGGCTGATCTTCGTTGACGGCCCACGCAGGCCGCCCGCCTCACGCCTTCGTCTTGTCGATCCAGGCGGCGAAGGCGTCGGTGAAGCTTTTCAGGAAGGTCTTGGTGTCGTCCTTCTTCAGCTTGCCGTTCTCGTCCAGCAGGTCCACGACATTGCCGATATAGGCCTCGGGCTGCTGCATCGTCGGCATGTTCAGGAACACAAGCGGCTGGCGCAGGTGGTGGTTGGCGCCGAAGGCCGCGACGGCGCCGGGCGAGACGCTGACGATGGCGGCGGGCTTGCCCTGCCAGATGCTGTGGCCATAGGGGCGAGAGCCGACGTCCAGCGCGTTCTTCAGCGCGCCGGGAATGGAGCGATTGTATTCGGGCGTGACGAACAGCACCGCCTCGGTCGTCGCCACCTCCTCGCGGAACCGCTCCCAGGCGGGCGGCGGGTTCTCGGTCTCCAGATCGGGGTCATAGAGCGGCAGGTCACCGATCTCGACCAACTCGATCTCCAGCCCCGGCTCGGCCAGCGCCTTCAACTCCATGCCGATGGCGCGCGAATAGGAGCCTTTGCGCAGGCTGCCGACGATCAGGGCGACGCGGACGGTCATGGAAGGTCTCCGGGCTGGACGGGTTCAAGCGCCAGCATAACCGATCCCGGCGGTCGGATGTTCCGTCTAGCCCACGACGCATTCTGCACTGATGCTCGTCCCAGGTGCCGACAATGAGACCGCTTGTCGGCACAAAAAGCCGACATTGCGACGGGCTGTTACGGCTGAAGGGCGGTTGTTTGAAAGCGGCTGGTTTAGAGGGCGCCTCTGTGAACCATGTCGAGACCGACTACCGCCGTCGCCACGAGGCTGGAAACGACATAGGTCAAGGCGTTGACCTTCCAAGACAGACGCAAATGCCGACTTGCGATGACGGTCGGGATGAGGAGGAGGACGACGACTAGGCCTGGTAGCAACCAGGGGCCGAAGCCCAGCATGTCGCTAATCCGCGCCTCGTCGTTCAGGTTCAGCACGCTGACACCAGCCGCAACGACGCGCATGAACAGAGCGAAGTAGAGAACTGCGTAGCCGATGAGGCTTTCTCGACGCATTACAAAGTAGAAGCCTATCAAGGCCGTGACGAGAGTGACGGCTGGCCCGGCCGCCGACATCAGTATGTGATCTCCGGCCGTCATCGGCGAAGCGGGAATCACGCTGTTGATCCCGTAAGATACTGAGTAGCCGAGAGTAGCGCCGACGATCCAATGCGCTGCCTCATGAATGAGATAGGCTGCCACGGCCAGCAGCGCGAACCACATGTAGAAGCTGCCGCCGACGGTTCGGGTATTTCGCACGATGTTCTCCCCCCAAACGCCTTGCTTGCGGGAAGTACCTCGGGTTTGTCGAGTTACCTTTCGGTCATGGAGGCGATGGATCAACCAGACAGTTTTCTCTACCCGGACACTCACATGGGTAATCGCTGCAAATCGTCTGCGCCGATGCCCCTCCGCGTGAGCGACGCGAGTTTGGAAAGAAGAGCCGAAGCCTAGCCCCCGAGCAGGGCCGCCGCGAACGCCTCACCTGCCGGTCCCGCCGACTTCGGCCCGAGCACCGCGCTGGCCGCCTGGCCAGAGGCCAGCACCCGGCCGCCGACCGCGCGCACGTCCTCGATCGTCTGGGCTTCCAGCTGTTCGGTCATCGACAGGCTGGCGCGCGGGGCGCCGAAGATCAGGGTCTGGGCGGCGTTGCGCCCGGCCCGGCTCATCGGGTTTTCGTCCGACATCCACAGACCGGCCTTCATAACAGCCTTGGCGCGCGACAGCTCCTTTTCGGTTGGCCCAACCTCGGCCAGGGCCCGCACCTCGGCCGCCGAGACCTCGGCCAGTTCTTTCGCCCGATCCGCCGCCGCCCCGGCGTAGATGCCCAGCACGCCCGTATCCTCGTACGGCTCCTGATAGGCGTCGATGGCGTAGGCCAGGCCCCGCTCCTCGCGCGCGCTCTGGAACAGGCGCGAGGCCATGCCGCCGCCCAGAATCTCGCCGAACAGCCGCATGGCCGAAAGCGCCGGATCGGTCGCGGACAGGGCCGGCAGTTGGAACACAAGATTGGCCTGTTCGATCTTGCGCGTCAGCTTCGCGTGTCCGCCGACGAAGGCGGCCGGCGCGGGCGCGTCAGCCGGCGTCGCGACCGCATCGCCGAACCAGCGCTCGGCCACGGCCAGCAGTTCGGTCTCTTCCACCGCGCCTGAGACCGACACCACCATACGGTCGGGAGAATACAGCCGCGCACGCCACGCCTCGACCGACGCCTTGTCGGCCGGCTTCAGGCTGGCGATCGAGCCCAGGATCGGACGGCCCAGCGGCTGTTTAGCGAAGGCGCGCGTCTGCACCATCTCGAACACATGGTCGTCGGGCGTGTCGAAGGCCTCGGCGATCTCCTGGGCCACCACGTCCTTCTCGCGCTCAATCTCGGCCGGGTCCAGCGTGGGGCGGAACACCAGGTCCGACAGCACCTGCATCGCCAGCGGCAGCGAGCCGTCCAGCCCCCGCACCTCGAAACTGGTCCGCTCGTAGCCGGTGGAGGCGTTGATGGTGCCGCCCTCGGCCTCGATCCGCTCGACGATCTCGCGCGCGGCCATGTCGCCGGCGCCCTTGAACACCAGATGCTCCAGCAGGTGCGACCAGCCGGACCGATCCAGCGGCTCCCAACGCGCCCCGCCCTTGACGGTGACGACGACGGCCAGGGTCTTGAGCCCCGGCATCGGATCGCAGATGACGCGAACGCCGTTGGACAGGGTGTGCAGGGAAGTCAGGACTTTAGTCTTTCCTATCGCCGCGCACGCGGTGCGCGGCTGCTTGGGGACCGTCTTTCTTCATTCGACGGCGAAGCAGGGCCACATAGAAACCCGCAAGCGCGATCGCCAGTCCGAACCACGTCAGGGCGTATCCGAAATGGTTGTTGGAAAAGGCCGCAGGCGGCGCGGACGGCCTCAGCGCCGGGAACTCGGGATTGACGGCGGTGATGGCGAACACGGCCTCGGGCCGGACCGGACCGGTGATGTTCAACGCCTTGGCCATCGCCGCCGTGTCACGGGCGTAGAAGCGGCCGTCGCGGGGCGCCGGGCTCATGGCGCCAGGCTTGTCGAAGGTGCGGAACTCCCCGACCATCACCAGCGGCAGGGTGGTTTCGACCACCCGCGGACGCGCCGTCACGCCGTCGCCGACAAAGCCGCGATCGACCAGCAGGGTGAAATCCGCCCCCGCCGGCTTGCACGCCGAGATCAGCCGCACCCCGGCCTCGCCGTCATGGATGCTTTGAAGCTCGACGAAGGGCGCGCTGGCCAGGCCCGGACAGACGATCAGCGCCTTCCTGAACTCCAGATCGCCCCCATTCCGTGTCTTGGCAAGCATCTGCTCCAGCGGCGCAGGCGGTTTCGCCGCCGCCGCATCGGCCGCCGCGATCAGCCCTTCCTTCCACTTCAGCCGCTCGACCTGCCACACGCCCAGCCCGATCAGCAGGATCAGGCCCAGCACCGTCAGCACGGTCAGGATCCAGGGGAAACGTCTCATAGATCCTCCCCCGTGAAGCGCAGCGTAAGGGGGGAGGGGGACCGCGCAGCGGTGAAGGGGGCGACGACTGACTCGGTGCTCAGCATGCGTTCGAAGCTTCTTGGAGAAG
>Ga0308165_1004480_pt1 | contig 13760 bp, 11 predicted proteins | sample PhyWR2_FD_201032 | JGI IMG/M metagenome (GOLD analysis project Ga0308165, IMG submission 201032) | Phyllosphere microbial communities from UC Gill Tract Community Farm, Albany, California, United States - DLSLW.R2 | ecosystem: Host-associated > Plants > Phyllosphere > Unclassified | place: USA...
GGAACCAGTTTTTTACCCGGGTTCTCGGCAACGACTTCTTCGGTCTTGTCGCTGGAGCGGTTAAAAATGGACACAGTATAACCGCGGCTTTCGATATTCAGCGCCAGATTGCGCCCCATTACAGCCATTCCGACAACGCCGATTTGTTGCTTGGACATTCTTTACTCCCGTCTAGTAATTACGACTAATAGTTATGCGATATGGAATATACTATCAACTTTAGACACAAGAACGCATTGTAAAACATGATAATATAAACATCATCATCAGCGAAATTGATAATACCAACCAAATAAAAACCCTAAAGTCTTCGAACTGAATAAATCCTTCAACCCCAATATAAACGACCATATCAAAATAGGAATTTATTTCTAAAACACTAGACATTGAAACTAAATACTAATAGCTATAAAGTATAGCCTGACCTAAACACACAATAACAAACAATTAATTACCGGCACAAAAATCATCTTGCATATTTATAAAGAAGCTTAACCAGAGATACGGGAAGTATATGGAAGGGGAGTCTTAATAATAAAAAAGAAAAGTTACGGAGAGAGTATTCTCGAGTTTTAATCATATAGTTTAATCTTAACTTGAACTCACTAATTCCTTTATTTAATCCCAATCTTCTTTTTACAGTGTTTTCATTCAAACGATAATCTAATAATACTTCGGGTATGTTCCCCAATTTATATTTCCGCTCAATAAGTAGAAACCATAGAGCCATATCTTCAGTAAAGACGGTATCTGTAGGATATCTGACACCTTGTTTAAACACACTAGCCTCAAAGATCACTGTAGGATGAATAAATGGGCAATGTGTTATTGCGGCATTAATAATATCTGAATGTTGAATCGGTACTTTTTTTTCATTTAAAGCATATGATGCGCCAAATTCTTTACAAAATGATCCACATACGTGTAAGTTAAAATCGGACATATATTTAATCTGTCTCTCAATTCTATCAAGTCTGCATATATCATCACTATCCATTCTTGCAAAATACTTCACATCAGCAACATGTAATAGAATATAATCAATCAAATTATTTAATGAAATAGCTAGTCCCTTATTACTAGCGTTATGAATAACAAATATTCTTTTGTTATTCATCAAATGAATGTTAATAGTATCATCTAACTCTTTTGATACCTCACCATCCTTATAAATATAAATATCTATATTTTTGTATGTTTGTTCTTCTAAGCTACACAATGCCTTATGCAATGATTCAGGGCAATCCTTCCCATAAACACTCATAAGAATGCATACTTTCTCCATTTATTTATATCCTGTATTTTATTCGCATGCTAAGATTAAATAACCATAGAATTAATTACAGCCGCATAAATTAATATTGTACCTATGTTATTATGGGGTAATTATCAATTTAATTTTACAACTTCTGGGCTTATAAAAAACACAATCTGAAACAATTAATAAATTTACATATAAATTTATAATTAAATAAATCTAAATCTTTCTAACAATTTCCTCACATTAAATAAAACAGGAAAAGAATAAAAAGAATGATTTAACGAAACCATATAAAGCCGAGAACGAAAAGCATATAATGCTAAATCAAGGTGATAAAAGGCATTAATAAGAATGCGTTTATATGAACTCATATTATTTATTTCACTATCAAACGTCCTAATGAACTTCTCTCTAATAAAACTATACCCATCAAAATTTGGATGGTTTATTTTTGAATCGAAATTTCTAATAACTAAAATTTTATCTAAGCAAATTGCTTTTGTTCTAGACATACATCTAACAATGAACTCATAATCTTGATTTCGTTTAAAACTTTCATCGAACCCATTAATCTCTATAAATAGATCTTTGCTAACAATAATACAGCTAGAATTAAAATCAATTATTGAGCATAATGTATCGAACTTCAAATCACCAACACTATTATATTTACTCTGTCGATTTATCCTTAAGTTAATATGGCTTTCATAACGACAATAACTAAAGCGAGCTTGATTTTCCATAATAAAATTGATATGTTGTTTGAGGTTATCAAACATATATTCATCATCATCATCGAGAAAAGCAATATAGTGTCCCCTTGCTAAATGAGCCCCAGTATTTCTAGCCGCGGCACCGTTTTTGTTCTCACTATGTTTTACATAATTTAATCTCGAATCACTGTAAGTCAACATTAGTTGTTCTGTCATTTTTCGGCAAGGTGAGTTTGGTTCATTATCATCTACAATAATAATTTCAAAAATTATGCCGTCCTGAATTAAAACGCTGTCTATTGCTCGAGCTAAATTATCTGGACGCCCGAATGTAGGTATGATCACCGATACTTGTATCATAATTCACCATATAGAATAAGGTATTAGCATATATCTCTCGCCATTGAAATACAGAGTTATTATATAATATGTGCTAAAGATAAGGAAAACACTAAATAGAGCACACATTTTAAAAAAAGACTCGGACTTAAATTTCGATATAATATATGGAAAAACAAAACATAGTGATATAGAAAAAAGACCTAACAATCTTATTATTTCAGTTGGATCAATACCACTTACAAAACCCGGAACAATTAAAATGCAAACACAACAATACACCATATTCAAAAAAACATTATTGATATTATTATTTTTATCTTCATTATTTTTTGCTAAAAACATGAAAAATATTATAAATATAACAACAAAAAGAAAGAAATTAATTCCAACCGCATCAGATGATGAAGATGAATCCATCAAATAGACTGATGAAAATCCTAATAACTGCACAAGTACACTTGCATATTTAGACAAGTATGCGATTAAAAACAAACCAATAGCATAATATATTATAGAATATCGTTTTCCACCAAAAAGAATTAGAGGAAGATATAAAAATGCAGTTTTATGAAACAATGATAATAATGCTATCCATAGGATAAGTTTTAATTTACCTTTTTTTATTATTAGATCAACAAAATAAATAAATAGAGCGCAAACAAGAAATTGTCGAATTTGATTAAATGTTGCCATGAATAAAAATGGCGCAGATACAAATATAAATAAACTTAAAGGATACGATAGTGAATATTTTTTTATTGCAAAATAAAAGAATAAAGTTGTTATTAGCGACACAATAAAAAAAACAAACTGGGATTCAGGCCACAAATAGCCTAAAAACTCTACTAAAAGATGGAAACCTTTTTCGAAATATACATCATTACCTCTGAATATTTCATCAAAATAAATACTGTAGGTTTGATAATCAAAACCCACATGATTCCTGAGACCAGAAAATAAACACAAAGTAATAATAGCTAAGACGCTAAATATTTTAGTAAGGTTTTTATCAAAAGCATATGTTAATAAAGGAATTAAACTAACAAAATAAACAAACATATAAGGAAGCATATAAATACACTTTGTTGTTAATATAGATTCTTGAGTATATCTGATGTATAAAATTCGTTACCACAAAAAATCAACATCGGATTAAAATTGATTTATTTATAAAATCGCAAATCATGTATTTCATTTCAAATGCCGGCCTCCACTATCTCATTATATAAAACATTAATTTTTCCGCGCAATTGAAAAATATTCATCCAGAAATGCACGTATATTGCTTTAAATAAGTGATTATAAGTTATTGATTTTTTCCTGAATTAATAATAACCTTCAAGTTTGTATTTATACCATCTGAAACTTGATTTATTATATAACTAATTTTTAATTTTTAATTTTTTATACATCTTCTTAAAGAAAAAACCGAACATTAATGTTAACAGTGAAGTCTTAGACTTACATACAAACAATCTTTTTAATGTGGATTTAGAATGAAGTAATAAAAAATGCTCATCCCAACCACTCGCAATACGCGCGTGATAGACCTGAAGCCAATACCATGTATTTATCAATGTGGTTAATTTCTTTACTTCATTTAAAGAAGACCAAATACCGTTTGAATGAACTCGATATGCTGCTGGTTTAATATCACTGTGATATTTTGATTTTCCGTAAAGGCCCAATAGAGATATCATAAATGTATCTCCATTTACAACATTTCTTTTTTCTGGAATATTGCTATCAATTATATTTCTAAAAACCCATGATAATGTTAACAAAAATGCATCAGTTTTAATTAACTCCTCAGCATTATAATCTCGCATTTGCTCTGAAGTTAGTTTACTTGGACTTGTCTCGTTATTATTTTCATCGATTATAAATGCATTATGGCAACTTATGACGTAATCTGGATTAGCTTCTAAAAAACCGACTTGTTTATTTAATTTTGTTGAATCACACCAAAAATCATCACCTTCACATGTGGCTATATATTTTCCTTCTGCCATTCGGAAACATAAATCAGATGCTTTATTGCCCTTACTATATTGATTTTCTGTCTGAAGAATAACCTTAATAATATTTGGATATTTATCCAAATAATTCTTAATAATATTTGCTGTATTATCTGTAGATGCATCATCATGGATAATAATTTCAAATGGATATATTGTTTCTTGTTCCAAAAAAGAGGAAATTGCACTATCTATAAAGCGTTCGTGATTAAATGTGATACATACTATACTAACCATGCATCCTAATTTTTTATCCCACTTGGCAATAATTTCATCTTCAGTCAATATTTTTTTACCAGTTTTAACCATTAGCAATTTTACCGTATGAAGTTATTTGTATAACAAAACTAAACATAAAAACATCAAATCGTCTATTTTAAATAAATAACAATTTATCAATTAAATAAACACAGAGTCGAAAAAAACAATATTTCTGTAGTTCATAGTTATGTTACATTAGATGTTTAACACTCTAATTTTAAATATTTTACATTATCAATACACACTAAATAAATTATTTTTTTCATATAAATAACATTAAATATAAGAGTATTAAACAGAAATGATTTTCTTACAATTATTCCTTTATGATTACTGGAGTAATTTCCTTACCGCACAACACATTTGGTTTGACTTGTAGATTTGATTTATTCGTATTTTCCCCTAAAGACCATTCAATGATCTGTTTAGGAAGATTCGCGCCAGCTAAATGTGAAAAAGGATATTGCCCTCCGAATCTGGCATTCATTTCTAACACATAATACTGACCATCTTTTTCCAAGCAATCAGTATCAAGTATTGATATATGTTTTAGCCTTAAAGCTATGCCCTCACCAATACTTTCTAACTTAGAATCACTAATAGTCTTAGCTAAGTCAGTCTCTCCTGACCGCATTGCTAGCTTCTTCTTGCTAAAGGTTGTTATATAATTACCTTCTAAATCATTAATAATTTCAATTCCATACTCCTCTCCATCAATGAATTCCTGAATAAGAATTGCATTATCAATATCAATTGCAGACTCATATTTTAAATAGGAATTTAGTATATCTCTTTTAACTTTATTATAAAATATATCTAACTCATCAACGTTATCAACTTTGTAGATCCCTATAGAACCCATCCCCCAACGAGGTTTTATAATCAAAGGAAAAGTTATTTTGTTATGCTCAATATCCAATGTAGCTTCTTTTCTTGATAAATATGTAATCGGAGTTTTGATATTATTATTTTTCAAATATAAATATGTAGCCCATTTATCATTACATATATCAATAATATCCGGTGATGAAATTATTATATTGATACCAATATCTGAAAATCTTTGCTTGTTTCTTGAGAGTATTGGCAAGTCGATATCAAAGAGAGAAATAATAATATTGATTTTTTTTTCGAGGCAATAATTGATTAAATAATCAATATAGTTATCACTATAAATACCAGGTGTTAATGTAAATTCATCAGCCTGTTTTAATGCATAGGTCTCAATACTATTGGCAGCAAATACTTTGCCATTAATGTCAGCTACAGCATCTTTAAAGTAATTAACCAAGTATGTCCTGCGTCCAACTGATGTCAATAAAACATTCATTTTTTCACCATTAGTATTTCATCAATTCCATAAGTGTTTTTGCTACACTCAATAATTTCAAATCCTAAATTTAGATACAGTTTTTTTGCTAGTTCATTTTCATTCCATGTAATTATTTTTATAGGCTTGTTCACTAATGCAAAAAGACGCTCAAACATGAAATATGATATTCTTTTGCCTCGATAATGTTCTTTCACCCCAACAAGAGTTACCTGAGCCTGTTCTAAATTATCATAATAAATAAGCAAGCCTATCAACTCACCATTATCAAATAGGGATATAATTTTGGCTGTCCCTTTAATCTTGTCATAATAATGATGGAAATCAATTTTAACACTCAATTTTGGAGTGAAATCATTATCAATACTATTCAAAAAAATGATAAATTCATTTCTATCTAAACAATCGAATTCAGTTCTTATTTTCATTTAGATACCATTACAGTGCATTAAAATTAAATAATTGTTATTAGTAGCTACTTAACTTGAGCTTCTAATAAATTCATGATGAAATCAATGTCGTCATTAGTTAATTCATGATGCATTGGTAAACAAATAACATTATCTGACACAGACTTTGCTATATCTAAGCCAGTTTTATTAATTGCATTGTTATTTTTGTAAATTTCAAAATCAGTAATCAATGGATAGAAATAACGTCTAGATAATATATCTTTTTCTCTTAATTTTTGATATAGTTCATCTCGACTAACACCATAAATATCTTTATTTACTATAATTGGGAAATATGAACTATTAGTTAAAACACCATTTATTACTGGAATATAAGATATACCTGCAATTGTATCAATTCTTCTTCTATACTCTTCAGCAACAACTTGTCTTTTTTCGATTGCCGCATCAATATGTTTTAAAGTCGCTAAACCAAATGCTGCCTGAACTTCGTTCATTTTTGCATTAGTTCCTAACATAGAAATTTCCACTTCGGAGTCATAGCCAAAATTTTTCAGCTTATCGAGTTTCTGCTTCATCTCAGCCGTATGACAGATGACAGCCCCACCTTCTATGGTGGAATAAGCTTTAGTTGCATGGAAGCTTAGAATTGATAAATCACCCCAGTTTAGAACTGACTCACCGTTCTTTTTAACACCAAAGGCATGAGCGGCATCATAGATGATTTTTAAATTGTGCTTATCTGCAATTCGTTTAATTTCTTCATGTGCACATGGATTACCATATACATGGACAGGCATGATTGCGGTGGTTTTGTCTGTAATAGCCGCTTCTATTTTTGCCGGATCGAGATTATAAGTTTCCGGTTCGACATCAACAAATACAGGTACTGAACCATTAAGCATAATTGAATGACTGGTTGCTACAAAACTATAAGGTGTGGTAATCACTTCACCTTCAATTTCTAATGCCTGCAATGCGGTGATCAGAGCCAGGGTACCATTAGAGAATAGTGAAATATATTTCACCCCTAAATATTCGCAGAGTTCTTTTTCTAACTGCTGATGGTAATGGCCATTATTGGTCAGCCACTTACGCTGCCAGATATCTTCTAAATAAGGGGTCAGTTCTTCTAATGGTGGCAGTAGCGGTGTAGTAACGGTGATTTTTTCCATGCTAATTTTTCTTCTTTAAAATTGTTGAATAAATATGTTGAAATAAATCAGGTAACATTAAGCGTATTGCTGCGATATAGATTATCGGCATAATAATCAACATCGATACAAGTTCAAGTATCTGGTTATCAGTATACCTGGATATTAACCATGCCAGCACACCACTGATGACACTGATAGCCCAAACAGGCATCAATTTAACAAGCTGTATTCTGATGCTCAGACTCGTCAGCTTACCTGTGTAATAGGTGTTGATTAATAAAGCAATATAAGACTGAACTGCTATACCTATGCATATCGCTTTTATTCCTAACGGAACTGTAATCACTAAAACTATTGTGATCATTATTTTTTTAATGATCTCTAGCTTTAAAAAAAGATCGCTACGCCCTTTAACCTGAAGTAAATTAAGATTAATAGAGTGAATAGGATAAAGCATATAACCGAGAGCCAGGATGCTCATAAAAATAGCCGCTGGCTGCCACTCAGTCCCAAGAACTAAACCTAAAAAGGGTTCAGCAATAATAGCCAGCCCTATAAGCAGTGGAAAAATAGCCACCGCCGCTAAACGTAATGTCAGTAAATAGGCTGACTCGAGTGCATCTTTATCATGCTGAATCTGACTCATCATCGGGTAGGTTACCCTTTGAATAATTGCTGTCAGTGTTAGCGAAGGCATATAGGTTAAATTTTTTGCCTGAGTAAAGAACCCCAGCTGTCCTGCTGTGAACAGTTTACCTATAATAATTTGATAGACATTATTATAGATAGTATCAATAAGCCCGGACAATAACAGCTTTGAACCAAAACCAAACAGATAACTAAACGACTCTTTTGAAAAACCTGTCTTCGGATGCCAGCGCAGATAAAGATTTAACATTAGGGTATTGGATACTGCGAAACTTAATGTTTGTATCACTAAAGCCCAAACACCTAAACCCATTACCGCAGCAGCAATGGCTAATAAGGTACTTAATACCACACTCAGCAATGAGGCTTTAGCCTGCGTTTTAAAATCCATCCTGGTAATCAACTGCGTACGTTGCACCGTTGAAAATGCGTTAGCCACAATGGTTAATGCCAGGATCTGGGTCAGCGCGGTTAATGCCGGTTGCTGATAAAAATCAGCAATATAAGGCGCACTAATAAACAATAACAGATAGCAAACAAGCGCAACGGCAACTGAGAAGTAAAACGTTGTTGCATAATCGGCTTCGTTTGCATCTTGTTTACGGATCAGTGCATTGCTAAAGCCACTATCAATAAAGGTTTGTGCCACAGCAATAAAGATAGCTAACATGCCTATCAAACCGAATGCTTCCGGGCCAATGATTCGGCCCAGGATAAGCATAACAATAAGCTGAATGGCCTGGGTTGCTATACGCTCTATGGCGCTCCACTTAAGACTATGAGTGGTTTTACTTCTGAGCTTTGTCATATTACTTAATCAAGCCTAAAAGATATTCGCCATAGCTATTTTTGCTCATGATGGCTGCTCTATCTTTAAGGTCTTGCTTGCTCATCCAGCCATTGTTGTAGGCAATCTCTTCCAGACAGGCAATTTTAAACCCTTGTCTTTTCTCGATAGTCTCAACAAACTGCGCTGCTTCAAGCAAACTTTCATAAGTCCCGGTATCCAGCCAGGCAAAACCACGTCCCAGCATTTCTACATGCAGATCACCTTTATTCAGGTATAGCTCATTGAGTGTGGTTATTTCTAACTCACCTCTTGCAGAAGGTTTAACCTGTTTTGCCAGCTCAACAACATGATTATCATAGAAATACAAACCCGTTACCGCATAATTTGATTTTGGTTGCTGCGGTTTTTCTTCAATAGATAATACTTTTCTATTTTTATCAAACTCAACCACGCCAAAACGTTCTGGGTCTTTGACCTGATAACCAAATACTGTTGCTCCCTGAGCACGTTCTACCGCTTCTTTTAATTTAGGTGTGAAAGACTGACCGTAGAATATATTATCGCCGAGTACCAGACAGACGCTGCTATCGCCGATAAATTCTTCACCAATCAAGAATGCCTGTGCCAGCCCTTCAGGTTTAGGCTGTGCAGCATACTCAAGTTTAATACCAAACTGACTGCCATCCCCCAATAAACGTTCAAAATTAATTTTATCTTCAGGCGTGGTGATAATTAAAATGTCACGGATGCCAGCCAGCATCAGAACCGAAAGTGGATAATAAATCATTGGTTTATCATAGACAGGCAGTAATTGCTTACTTATTGCCATTGTCAATGGATATAAACGTGTCCCTGAACCACCCGCTAAAATAATACCTTTATGTGTTGTCATTTTTTCTCATTCAATATTTATACTGCTGAAATTTAATTCAGACATTTAGTTTTATTATCCTGAACATTTATATTGATAAATACTGATTAAATTTTTATCAATATAGAGAACAGAGAGATATTTTTTGACTAAAGGCATAAGATTCATATTCTATTTTAATGAAATTATGCCCCTATTTTGATAAAAATTAATCAGGCTTTACGCTCCGTATAATTCTGCTCAATCCACGTCTGGTAGGCACCACTTTTTACGTTAGCCACCCACTGTTGATTGTTAAGATACCATTCCACTGTTTTACGAATACCTGTTTCAAAGGTTTCTTGTGGTTTCCAGCCCAGTTCGCGGCTGATTTTATCTGCATCGATCGCATAGCGACGGTCATGGCCGGGTCTGTCGGTGACATAAGTCAGTTGGTCACGGTATGAACCTTGTTTTGGTACTATCTCATCAAGCAGATCACAGATGGTATGCACGACTTCAAGATTTTTCTTCTCGTTATGGCCACCAATATTGTAGGTCTCCCCTACTTTTCCTTGGGTCACTACGGTATACAGCGCACGGGCATGATCTTCGACATAAAGCCAGTCACGGATTTGATCCCCTTTACCATAAATAGGCAGCGACTTGCCTTCCAGTGCATTTAAAATCACTAGCGGGATAAGTTTCTCAGGGAAATGGTAAGGACCGTAGTTATTTGAGCAATTAGTTACCAGCGTAGGGAAACCATAGGTACGTAACCACGCACGAACTAAGTGATCGCTGGATGCTTTTGAAGCTGAGTAAGGGCTGCTGGGCGCGTAAGCCGTTTCTTCGGTAAATAATGGCAGTTCACTGCCCGCAGGTACTTCATCCGGATGTGGCAGGTCACCGTAAACTTCATCTGTCGAGATATGATGAAAACGGAAAGCGGCTTTCTTATCAGCACTTAGCTCTGTCCAGTAATTACGGGCAGCTTCCAGTAGAATATAGGTACCGACGATATTGCTTTCTATAAAGGCTGCTGGTCCGGTAATGGAACGGTCTACATGACTTTCAGCGGCAAGGTGCATTACTGCATCGGGTTGATGCTGCGCAAAAATGCGTGCCATAGCGGAAGCATCACAGATATCAGCCTGTTCAAAAGCATAGCGTTCGTTACTGTCAATAGTTGCCAGCGATTCAGGATTGCCCGCATAAGTCAGTTTATCAACATTCACTACTGAATCTTGGGTCTGATTAATAATATGACGAACCACAGCAGAGCCAATAAAACCCGCGCCACCCGTAACAAGAATTTTCACTTGAACAGTCTCTCTTTATTTTTGGTTTAATATGTTCCCGTTATATTGTCTATTATCCGGGTTTTTTCTTTATTCAGAATTAACATCTGATTTAATCGCTTAAATTCAGGCATGGCATTTTTGACACGCTACCGCCCCTGGCTCAACAGCTACCAGTGCACTGTACTTCTTTTCTGTCTGTTTTTTTAGCCATAAGGTTATCAATGTTATTAATCTGATAACCAAAACCATCAATACGTGAGATTAGGTTACGCGCGGGTTATTTTTTTAACCCTGCGTTTGAAACAACACGTATTATCTGGAATAGATATGACTAAAGTTTTCCTGCAAATCGTCGATACTTCTATGACAATTTGGTTAAGTCTAAGCTGTAAAAAACGGTAGTTAGCATCACAAACCAGGTTCTATCTGGACGCATCACTACCGTATCTGATTCTTTCTAATCCTGTTTTCTCAGGCTACAATCAGTCTAACAATGTCAGCAGGTGTTCGCGGAATTTCCGCCCTTCTTTACGGTTACGCAGTCCGTACTGTACAAAGGCCTGCATGTAGCCCAGTTTTCTACCGCAGTCATAGCTTTCGCCGGTCATCTGCATGGCTTCGACTGGCTGGGTTTTGTTTAGCTCAGCAATGGCGTCGGTGAGCTGGATACGCTCCCAGGCTCCTGGCAGAGTTTTCGCCAGTATTGGCCAGATGTCAGCCGACAGTACATAACGGCCAACGGCCATCAGATCGGAATTCAGGGTTTGTGGTTGGTCTGGCTTTTCAACAAAGTCCACAATACGGCTGATATCCGCTTCGTTAACCAGTGGTTTCTCGGTGGTGATAACAGAGTACTCAGACAAATCACCTTCAAGGTGTTTCGCCAGCACCTGGCTGCGCTGGGTTTCATGGAAACGCTCAATCATGGCAGCAAGGTTATAACGCAGCGGATCGGCGCTGGCGTCGTCAATAACCACATCAGGCAATACCACGACAAAAGGATTGTGGCCGATGATATGACGCGCGCACAGGATAGAGTGGCCCAGGCCTAGTGGCTGTGGCTGACGCACGTTCATAATAGTCACGCCCGGCGGGCAGATAGACTTCACCTCTGCCAGTAATTGGCGTTTTACGCGCTGTTCCAGCAAAGTCTCTAATTCGTATGAGGTGTCAAAGTGGTTTTCAACCGCATTTTTTGATGAGTGGGTGACCAGCACAATCTCTTTGATGCCTGCCGCGACGATTTCATCAACAATATATTGAATCATCGGTTTATCAACGATTGGTAGCATTTCTTTAGGGATAGCTTTAGTCGCTGGTAACAGCTGCATTCCCAATCCCGCTACCGGGATCACCGCTTTTAAATTCGTCATTTGTCATCCCACTTGGTAATTACCGAAAGATTATAATCATTTCGAGTTTTGATTCCAGTCACAATTAACATAATACCGATACAAAAAAGGGTCCGCCATCTTTTTGCGGCGAATAGTGTTTATTTCATCAACACTTAACCTGGAGTTTTCTTATCCGTCTCCATTGTGCCGGAGTTCATTATCTGAACTTCATCCTGCGGTAACATTTAAAATATAAATCTAAAAGTTGGCATTTAGTCAGAGTATCGTATTAGCAGGATTGTCATGGCAGTTTTTTATATTAAAAATCGAAATGTCAGTTATTTTTCATATAGATAGCTAAAATATGTAATCATTTGCTTTTTAAGAATAGTCTGCTGTTATAAAACCTACCGGCAATTCTTTTCAGTCACTATGATTAGTTTGATGCTGAGTGGCAAAGAACAGCATTTTGAGGCCAGTCGTTCTGTTTCATAATTATATCTTAGGGTTTCACCTGCATGGCGAACGATATTTAGGAATAATCTCCACTATTTCCCCCTCATTAACTGGCGATAAAAACAGCCTGTTTTACTTTTTTTTTAAGGTTATTTTAAGACAATTCTTGCTTGTAGGATGATTCTCAATGCCTAATAAAAAGACCGTCACAAACACTGTGACGGTCTTTTTATTGATTAAGGATAAAGTGTGTTACCGGGCATTAAAAATCGTTCAGCAGGTGTTTGAGGTCATCAACACCTTCTCGCTCCACCCTGTTGTCCAGCCACTGATTAACGCGCTGTTTCACTTCACCTTGCAGCAAGTCACGCAGCACCTTGTCTATCGGCAGGCTGTAACTGAGTTGCTGCCACGGGCCATAGACACGCAGTGGAATGGCGGTGTTTTCCAGTAACTGGATCAGCTTGTTGTTGCTCCCCTGCCAGCCTCCGTTCACTCTTATCTGGAACATGACATCACAGACTTCACGGACGATATTCAGGCTCCCCTGCCCTGTCAGCGCCAGCATTCTTGACCGACCAGACATGGAGCTGAGCTGCAGGTTACCGCTATTCAAGCGAACTTTGGCGCTCAGACTATCCAGCGCGGTGGCATTATCGTCATTACCCAGAATAGAGATACCGGCAGCGGAACGGCTTACGGCCTGCTGGATCAGCTGCTGGAAGTTCATGCCCTGCAACAGCGCCTGATTAAGATTGATTTGCGCATTACCCTGCCAGTTTTCACGGAAGTCACTGGCGGTAAGTTCATTCCCAGTCAGGGTACCATTGAGCGATAACAGGCCCGTCACCACTACCGGATAGTTAAAGGCGCTTAAAATAGT
>Ga0308165_1004483_pt1 | contig 13750 bp, 12 predicted proteins | sample PhyWR2_FD_201032 | JGI IMG/M metagenome (GOLD analysis project Ga0308165, IMG submission 201032) | Phyllosphere microbial communities from UC Gill Tract Community Farm, Albany, California, United States - DLSLW.R2 | ecosystem: Host-associated > Plants > Phyllosphere > Unclassified | place: USA...
ACCAATAAACCGATAGGTCGCTAAATCTCTCGTCCGATTGGTACTCCGCTCTCGAATTTTTTCTCAATATCCAGATCCATTGTTTTATCGTCTGGTTCCAATTCGATTTTGATCAGATTTTTTAAATCAGGCTGACCTGCATCCACCCACGCAGAATACCAAAAGGATCCGATTGCTAAAATTGAACTCCGCATTTGCTTTTCTACCATGCTGTTCATCATATCGTGATAAGCCCGGGCATAAGCCACCGAATACTGCTTTAAAACAGCATTGTTTCTTTCGCTGAAGCTATATTTCTTGTCAGATGGAAAGGAGGCCGACAGCTGTGCCTCGAAAGTTAAAACGGTATCTACCAAACTGTGCGTATGCTTCACTATTTTCCAGGCCTCTTTTAACGGATTTTCGATATAGTTCGCCTTACCCACAACAAAGTTATATTTCACAGAAAAAAGCTCGGGCAAACGGCTTTCCCAAAAAGCATGAATGCCAACCTGGTTGGTCAGCTGCCCGTTGTGGTTGTTGGTGGTGTGTAGCGGTACGTGTGCATCGCCAATGTAATGCCCTAAATCGGCCGAATATTTTAAAATCTTAATAGAATCTCTCGTTTTAAATGCTTTAACTAAACTGTAATAGGTTCTTTGAATTTGCCATGGTACGATTCCATCTGCGTTCAAACGCTTTACGCCGTATTTGGCTAATGCATCATTATATTTTTCTGGGATGCTGTCGATATGTGTTTCGTAATTTTCAACATCAAGGTAATGCCTTGGGGCTTCCAAAGTATCGGCGTAACGGCGCTTATCAGGGTCGACTGCATGTTGGGTAATGTACTTGATGTTCCTTTTATAGAAGCCGATCATGCCGGTCGGCAATGTAAAAACTGCCAGATTGTTGATTTTTTGGTGTGCAAAAAATCCCCACGACGTGCAAAGGAATGTTGGGATGATTAACGCAATTAAAATCGTTAATCTTTTCATAGTGGAAGGTACTGAATTTTTGCTATTTATGAATTGGCGTTTTGCTTTTGCCCAACATTCCGCCTACAATCGATATAGGTGCAAAGATTACGATAGCCAAAATCTGTGTCCAATGACTTCCATTGGATGCCAGAAGAGAGAATAAAGCGAAGCCAGCAATAATTATGGCAAGTATGTAATTTGAGTTCAAGCTTTGGGTTTTAGATATTAATCGGGTGACATAACCGGCAATAATAGAAAAAAGTGCTCCGTAAATGGCAGCGAAAATGATAAACAGGTTAATGGCATCTTCATGTGGCTTCTGTCCGGAGACCTCGAATAGTAGCAATGAGGAGATAACGAAAACCGCGTACCCTGCGATGACTGATAAAATTTGTCTGATCATTGTTATGTAAATGTTGATTTAGTTGTCTGTACAACTTCAATTATTAGTGATTTCAAATAAATGTGAATCTTTTCTGCTTTGCGCAACACTCATTTTTGCGACAAAGTTTTGGCGTAGTCATCATAGGCCGTTTTTTAATTGCTTACGTATCTATTAAATGATTGCCAATACTTGTCTTTGTATATGTCGAAGGCTATTTCGAATCGATCTTCATAATTCATTATGATGTCTTCCATAACTTTGCATGGTTTTCTGAAATCCTTGCAAGCGAAATAAATTTCTCTAGAACCGTTTGCCGTTTCGCGACCGATAAGCAAGTAACCCTCGCTATCTTTCAATCGCAGTAAAAGGTCATCCTCTAACTCATCCAATTTGCTTGTCGCGATGTCGTCAAGAGGCATTCCATTCTCATCCGCAACAAACTTGACTTCAATGTTTAAAATCCAGGGGTGCGATGCCTTACTATCCCAATGGAGCAGGTCGGTGTTCACCGTAGCCAGCAGAGGATTTCCGTTAGACAATTTGGCCTCTAGGATACTGTAGCGATCGTTTTCGGTATTATGCCTGATGCCATCGTACTTTTCAATAAACTCTTTTTCTCGCCAGACCAAGAAATCCTTCAGTTTTTCAATTGAAATAAGTTCTTTCCCGCTTTCCTTTCCACTTACTTTAATTTTATCAATTGTGGTTATAAAGTTCAGTTCACCCAAAAAGTTATCTAAAAAAATGTAAGTTCCGTTTGTAATGGCCTCTTTGTCCTTTTCGGTGAAATCGTTATGAATAACAGTAATTTTAATTTCATCGGGGAAGTTTGGATCTTCGTTATAATAGAAGCTTAAATTGTCTTTATTGAAATTCAAGTTACCCATTTGGATGTTTACATTTGCTACATCAATGGCTGGTTTAAGTGCTGTAAATTTCCAGTTTGCTATTTTAGGTGCTGATGCGACAAGTTCTTCAACAAATACAATGTTAGTTAGCGCTCCGTCTGGAGTCAATATCAATTCTGCCGTATTCTCATCAGCCATGCCAGTTAAAAAGTAATAACCTTCTCTCAATTGCCTTAACTTTGGAGACAGTTTGTTGAAGAAATGTTTTTCAAAATCTCCCTGTTCTTTCACCACCTTGAAGAACGATTCAGCATTTTGTTGAAACCAATTCCAAAAATCATCATTCGATTGGATGGGTTCTTCTTTAGAACCGAATAACTTTTTTAATAAACTCATTGTTTTATTGTTTTAATTCGTCAGCATTTTGCTATTATGGTTAACCGACTTATTGCGCCGGATTTCCTCGTTTAAGTACATCAATAACATATGTACATTCGGTATTTAATAAGGTATCTTTCGCTGTAGGGGGCAATGGAAAATCGTGTGGCTTGTTCCAAACGAGGCTGCTGTAGGTATCGCAATTGCTTTTTTTATCATAAGTATGTTCAACCGACATCTTTATCATACCGCGATTGTTAATACTAAAGCCGGTTATATGTCCTTTCTTAATGGCATAAAAGGCACTATCAAGTTTTGGGAGGATGAAGGCTGGCATATTTTTAAAGTTCGTCTCCTGTTGTATAAAATCGTTTCCGTTTTCGTGAAGAAATCCGAGGTCAGTAATCTTGTTTGGATCATCGAGCTGAGCCAGTCTAAATCTGACTATGGTATCCATATGCTCGGCAATTAAGTCGTGTAGTTTTTTATAGGCTGGTAAATCATCAATAATAGCTTGATTGAAAGCGGTTTCTTCGACCACAATACGCTCCTGCATGCGATTGTTGCACGAGGTAGCTGCGAAAATTGATAACAGCAGAACAATTTTAAATAAATTTTTGGAGCGCATTTATTTGCTTGTTTGGTTCCTCGAAAATACTAACCTCAATCCAGAATTACTATTTTTGCCATAAAAAACGTGTACAATGGAATTATCTTGCCCAATTTCAGCTGAAAGGATTAATGAAAACGCAGTGAGAATAGTCGCTTTCATGGTTGCTTTAATAGCGATTGCTTGTGTACTATTCTCCAACTACCTGGCAATGCTATTTTTAATTTTTGACTTTGCTATGCGGGCTTTTACCTCAGGAAAATATAGTTTGTTGAAGTTTCTAGCAATTAAGGTTACAAAAGCGCTGAATTTGAAGCCGAAGATGACCGACATGGCGCCTAAAAAATTCGCTGCAATAATGGGATTTGCTTTTTGTACTCTAATTACCGTAACATCTGCATTCAGCTTTTTTACTGCAACATTTATCCTTACTTCAATATTAATCGTTTTTGCATTACTCGAAAGCTTATTCGCGGTTTGTGTTGGTTGTTACGTTTACACGTTTATAAATCTTGGTAAGAGAAAGAACTAACATTTAGTGCAAACTTTAATCAGCATTTATATCAAACACATAGGCACATAGAACAAAAACGCGTTGCAGTATGCAACATATAAAACGATGTGTACTATGTATCTATGTGGTCAATTTTTAAGCTCTTTATTTGTTTAATCATCGCATTCGGTGAGACGAACAAAAAAACTATATGACTATCTGCCAACTTCGAACATTTTATTTTGCCAGTGCCTTCCTAACCTTTGGTGCAATCTGCGTTCCGAAGATCTCTATCGATTTCATCATGGCTGCGTGAGACGGTCCGCCAACATCCATGTGCGCCGAGAAACGCGTTAAACCGAACGTTTCTTCCAATGCTAAAATCTTATCCACAGATTCATTTGCATCACCAATAATTAAAGCGCCATTGTTACCTCGTCCGGCCTCAAATTGGTTCCTTTGGAATGGGGGCCATCCACGGGTTGCACCAATTCTATTCATTTGAGCCGAGTATAACGGAAAATAGTAGTCAGAAACCTCCTCACTGTTTTCGCCGAATAATGAATGCATGTGTACGCCGACCTCAAACTTTTCCATGTCGTGGCCATAAGCCTGGTAAACCTTTCTATAATAGTCGAACAGCGGCTTAAACTGAACTGGTTGACCGCCAATTATGGCGAACATTACTGGCAAACCTAATCTTCCGGCCCTTTCTACAGATTCTGGTGTGCCGCCAACGGCGACCCAAATCTTTAAATTATTGTCGACGGCACGTGGCAAAATCTCCTGGTTAACCAACTCAGGGCGGAATTTACCTTTCCACGTTATTTTAGGTTCTTTGTTAATTTTTAAAAGTAATTCTAATTTTTCTTCGTAAAGCTCATCATAATCGCTGAGTTTGTAGCCAAATAGCGGGAACGATTCGATGAAACTCCCTCTGCCGGCCATTAACTCAGCCCTCCCGTTTGAAATTAAATCTATTGTTGCGAAGTTTTGATAAAGTTTTACAGGATCTGACGAGCTTAATACCGAAACCGCACTGCTTAATTTAATGTTCTTGGTAACAGTTGCTGCGGCCGCTAAAATAATTTCCGGACTCGATACTGCATAGTCTGGACGATGATGCTCGCCGATTCCGTAGAAATCTAAACCGACTTCATCCATCAGTTTAATTTCCTCAATAATTTCTTGGAGCCTTTGCTTTGCGGGTTGAATTTCGCCTTTTGCATCTATCTGCAAATCGCCGAACATGCCGATACCTAATTCCATATTTGCTAAATTTATTTAACAAAGTTAACAGCTTAAGCTCAAAGCGTGTTTGATGTATGGTAAGAAAAAAGAAAACCGTTAATTTCTCAATTAACGGTTTGTTTTTTAAATTTTCGTTCTGGAAATTTCCCTTCCCTTTGGCGAGGCCAGATTGCCCTGGTCTTCAACGGTAATAAATATTTCGTCAAAGTCGAACGGGGTTGTTGCTTCAAAAGAAGATTTTTCTGCATTGTCAACGTTAAGTTGACCAACGTTCTAACGCCATTATCCTTGGTAACAATCCAAACGCTGTAGTTATTTCGCGCTGGGTTAAGTCTGTCGGCGCTTGCCAGATTCCTGATTTTTAGTTCAAGAACGTGATTGTTGTTACTGTTCGTTGTCTTTTTGGCCTTAATTTCGGCTGCAGGCACAACACGCGAGATCGGGAATTGTGCTGTCGACGAACAAGATGTAATAAATAAAAATAGAATTAGCGTTGCTAAAATTTGTGCGCTCCTCATAATCGTTTTTTTTAAAGTGAATGTTTGATTAATATTATCACGAGCACCTTGTGCATTTAAAGCTTTACAACAAGCATGTACGAAAAATGATTTCGCAGCAGGCAAGTCGTCGCCAGCAGTAAATGTCAGTTCAAGTCAGTAGAAATCGCGACAGCAAAATGCCGCCTAAAATGCTATAAATTGAAGTTTTGATACAATGTGATAATTGTAAACGATAGGAGTGTTTTCTAACAATAGGAGCTACAAATATACGAAATTATACGCAAATATGCACCGCGTATGGTGATATCTTTACTCTTTCAGGTTGTGGTTGAAGTAGAGATTTCTCAACTGTTAGATAAATCAATATGATAATGTTTTGAGGCGATCGACACGAACCAGATAGTCTATTTAGGCGTTACAAACACTTTAATGTTGTTCTTTTTGGAAACGAGCAGACAGTAGCATTGTGGTAACTGTAGCCCGTGCCAAAGGCACTCCTTTGGAGCCATTCCTGCCCGTTCGGATCAGGCGGGCGCTGTAGCCCGCAAGAAAAACGCGGGGCTGCCGCTGCTGTCGCGTTTATTAACAGCGGTAGGTGATCAAAATAAGTTTTCAGTTCTTCGGATAAAACATTGTTTCTAAACCCGATCGAAGCGAGATGCCGATCCGATAGCTATCGGATTTTTCTATCGGCAGAAGCGGGAGCGGGTCTGCTGGCTGCCAAGAGAATCGAGTCGTTCGTTTCCAAAAAAAGCGCTTAAGTTTCAAAATCTATCGTATTAAAGCATTATCATTTCGGTTTTTCACATTAATCCTGTGTATACGGGATCATCGGCAAGGGATCGGATAGCTATCAGATGACGATGAGTTGAAAGGAAATGTGTCCGCATGATAGATTCTCGGGAAAGCAATTCATTTTGAGATGACATCTTTAATGAGATTGCTTCAATCGATGAAAAATCGATTTCGCTATGAAGAAGCCCCTTTAGGGCAAAGACGGGATGAAAATACGTCGATGCTCAGGGCGATATTTATCGGTACATTTTACAAATTACACGACGCAATTTAAGCAGAGGCCAAAACCTGTATCGCGGTTAATCTATCTTTTTGCCTTTCATTGCTGTAGAAATGGCCGCATCCATTACACGTTCTGCAAAGGGGCGGCTAAATTCGTTCAACTCGTCTGCTTTCTTTAAAATCGTGTCCTTTTCTTGCGATGTCAAAGCAGTTTTTAATGCTTCAATATGCGCTTTTGTTTCGGTAATTTCTTGCTCGGTAAGGTATTGTGCATGCTTTTCAATAAAACGTTCGGCGGTATAACGCAGTTGTTCGCCCTCACTGCGTGCCTCAATCAGCATGCGTTGTTCCACATCACTTTTTGCGTTGGTAATGCTGTCAATCAACATTTTTTCCACCGTATCATCGCTCAGTCCATAACTTGGCGTAATTTCTATTTCCTGTTTAACGCCCGAGCGTAGTTCGATGGCCTGAACGGTCAAAATTCCATCGGCATTGAGCAAAAAATTAATATCAACCTTTGGCAAACCTGCAGGCATTGCCGGAATTCCTTTTAAATCGAACTCGGCCAGTTTGCGATTCTCTTTCACCAGGTCACGCTCGCCCTGATAAACAGAAATCTTCATGTTCACCTGTCCATCTATCGAAGTGGTGTACTGACGGCCAGCTTTTGTAGGCACCTTGCTGTTGCGGGCAATAATTACATCCATTAAACCGCCCATCGTTTCAATACCCAAAGAGAGTGGAGTAACATCAAGCAGCAAAATATCTGAGCGGTTTCCGGCCAAAACATCAGCCTGAATGGCAGCGCCAAGCGCTACAACTTCGTCAGGGTTGATATTATCTTGCGGCTTTTTGCTGAAGAAATCTGCTACCGATTGCTTCACAAATGGCGTACGTGTAGAGCCGCCAACCAATATCACTTCATCAATATCGGCAACCGTTAACTCTGCATCTTTTAGCGCGTTTTTACAGGCCGTAATGGTTTCTTCAACTTTTTGGCTAATCAATTGCTCAAAAGTCTGTTTGTCTAACGTACACCAGATTTCGCCAACCTGCTCGTTGTATAACTTTTGAGAAGACAAAGCTTTTTTAGCTGCTTCGGCCTGCAAACGCAATGTTTGCATCAATACCGTGTTTTGAGCAACCGTTGTCTTATCCAAATTATTTTTCTCCATCCAATAACTCAATATCGCACGGTCGAAATCATCGCCACCCAAATAAGTATTGCCGTTTGTTGCCAACACCTCAAAAATTCCATTTTGAATTTGCAAAATAGAAACGTCGAAAGTACCGCCACCCAAATCGTAAACCGCAATTGTTTTTTGTTGCGTAGGGTCGAGGCCGATTCCATAAGCCAGACTTGCTGCGGTTGGCTCGTTTACAATTCGCATTACATCTAAGCCCGCAAGTTTGCCTGCGTCGCGTGTTGCCTGGCGCTGGCTATCGTTAAAATAGGCCGGAACAGTAATTACCGCCCTGTTTACGGGGGTTTTAAGTGCATGTTCGGCCCTTGCTTTCAATTCCTTTAATATTTCTGCCGATAACTCAATCGGTGTATAAAAGCGATTACCGGCCTGAATTTTAACAAGGGCATCGGTATCATCATCTATAATTTTATAAGAAAAGATGTCTTTATGTTCAGCAACATCCTTGTAAGAACGACCCAGTAGTCTTTTTACCGAAAAAATGGTATTCGCCGGATCTGTGGTCAAAAATTCTTTCGCCTCGTTGCCAATAATGGCTTCGCTTTGGCCATTGAAATACACGATGGAAGGAACCAGCACACCTTTACCAGCGTCGTTAATCACCTGAGGGTTTTTATCAGGATTAATAAACGCCACCAAACTATTGGTTGTGCCTAAGTCGATACCGACTATTATTTCTTCTTTTTGCAGTGAGCCTGTGGCCAGGTTGATGGATATTTTTGCCATACCGCAAATTTACGCAATTGTTGTTTTAAAATTGTTTTAATGTTGTAAAGAAGTCGGTTTAAAGTTGGGAGTGGGGAGTTGGGAGTAGGGAGTTGGGGGTTGGGAGTCTTGAGTCCAGAGTCTTGAGTCCGGAGTCGGGAAGTCCAAAGTCCCGAGTGGCAAATTGGAAACCAGTATATTTATCGTAAAAGTCGTATCCGTTGTCACCCTGAGCGTAGTCGAAGGGCAATCTCGAAAGTTGGGAGTCTTGAGTCCAGAGTCGTGAGTCTTGAGTCCGGAAGTCCAAAGTTCCGAGTGGCAAATTGAAACCAGTATTTTAATCGTAAAAGCTGTGTCGGTTGTCACCCTGAGCGTAGTCGAAGGGCAATTACGAAAGTCCGGAAGTCCGGAGTTTCGAGAAAAAAAGCTATAAATAAAAAAGCATCCTTTGATCAGAAGGATGCTTTAAATCTTAAAGAAGAATTAGCTAAAAACTATTTTGCTAAACTAGCCAAAACAGCGTTGTTTTTTGCTAATTGATCGTTTTTAGGTTGAGCAGAGCGGCTTCCTAACTCAATGTTAGTTGCTCTTTTTAAAAATGCCACCTCTTGGTGAGCTGTATTTTTATTTCTTCTGTCTTTTCTTTTTAATCTGGTAACTGCCATGGTAATAACCTTTTAATTATTTTATTTGTACAAATGGAGGTCGAGAGCGGATTCGAACCGCTGTAGAAGGTTTTGCAGACCTCTGCCTAGCCACTCGGCCACTCGACCCTTAAATTCAAGGCTGCAAAAATAACAATTATTAGTTAGTCCGCAAATATTATATTGATAATTCTGTTTTTAATTTTTAACTCTCACCAGTTCAGCGCAAAAGATTGCAGCGCTTACAGCCACATTTAACGACTCGGCCTCCCCAACCCGCGGTATGGTAACCGGCTTGTTCACTTTTTCGATAACCGCCGGGGTTATTCCCTTTCCCTCGTTACCCAAAATAACGAAGCCCTCGTTGCCCCAATTAACATTATAAATAGATTCGCCATTAAGCAGCGCCCCGAAAACGGGAATGTTGCTCTGGCTTAAAATCGCAGCCAAATCGCCGGTATAAATTTCTACCCTTGCCAGCGAGCCCATCGTAGCCTGAACCGTTTTGGGGTTAAATACCTCAACACAATCGTCAGAGCAGATGATTTTTTTAAAGCCAAACCAGTCTGCCGTTCTTATAATGGTGCCCATATTGCCCGGATCTTGCACACCATCTAAAACCAGCGTAAATTGATTTCTTAATTCATTGTGCTCCAATTTTTTATTTTTCGGGATGTTAATCACCGCTAAAAAGCCTTGCGGCGTTTGTAAAGTACTAATCTTACCTAATTCAACGTTGTTTACTTCAAATAAGTTTATATTTGCGGGCAATTGAGGTAACAAATGCGCTTGTTCGCTGTTGTAGAAAACGGAATGGATTTGGTAGCTTGACTTAATAAATTCGCTAATTGATTTTATGCCCTCAACCAAAAATAAACCATGTTCCTTGCGATATTTTTTTTGATGTAACGACTTAATAAAACTAATCTGAGACTTTGAAAGCATACCAATACTTGATAAATATTAAACTGAAAAGCACTGCAATATTACTATTAATTATTGTTTTAATGCAGGCTTGCTCATCAACTAAATATATTGCCGACTACCAATCTATCGTAAAAAAAGTTACGATAGATAGTATCGACGGCAAATTTGAGGAACAAGCCTATAACTATGTTCAAAAAGATATCCGTCCGGCTTCAAAACTAAGTATAAACGTACCCTTGTATAATTTCTTTAATACAAAGGACGGGCGATATAAAACGAGCGATATTAAGCCATTTGGTACGCCGCCGGCAATTTTAGATAGTACTTTGGTTGAAATTTCAAGAACACAGATAGAAAAGTTTCTAAAGAGCAAGGGTTATTTTCAGGCAAAGGTAACATCAGATATTAAGGTCGAAGAGAAGAAGGCAGAAATTAAGTTTAAGGCAAATCCCGGCCCAGCTTATTTCATCGAAAAATTAACCGATTCTATTCCTAACAAGAACATTAAGGCACTTTATGAGGAAAATAAAACTGGCATAACGCATTTGCACACCGGCATGCAGTATGATGAGGATTCGCTGACGTACGAGCGGGAACAGATTTATCGCGTAATGAAGGAGAACGGCTACTTCTATTTTTTAAGGCCGTATGTAAACTTCGATGTTTATGGCGCAGAGGCGAGTTCGAAAACCAACAAGATCGATTTGAACCTGAATGTTACCGATCCCGCGAATGGCCCACATAAGCAATTTTATATTGGCTATACGCATTTATTGATTGCGCCTAGTCCGGATGGTTTGCCGGATTCTGCACGGTACAAATTAAGCAAGGATACATTAAATGGCATCATTTACACTGATTTTTCCAGACGATACAGGCGAAACCCGATTGTACGCTACGATTTTTTAAAGCAAGGTGAACTTTACGACATTAGAAAGGAAAACTTAACTTTCGATAGATTGTATGAGCTCAATATCTTTAAAAATGTGAAGATAGACTATTACCGGAGAGACAGTACATCAAACAAAATAAACACAATTATCTTATTAACACCGCAAAAGGTGATGAGTAACCGTATTGAAGGCGAGGTGCCTTTTAATGGCGGTACGGTTGGGTTCGATTTAAGTAATACTTACACGAATAATAATTTATTTAGAGGTGCAGAACGGTTTGAGCTTCAGGTTAAGGGCGGACTGCGATCGAGAATAGGAAACGGGACTTCACCTTTCAAGGATATTTATCAACGCGATTTCTCGGTAAGTGCAAGCATTACGGTTCCTCGTTTGTTGATTCCGTTTTACAACCCAACTTTGGGCAAGAACGGGATGCCACATACCACTTTTTCATCGAGTTACATCTACGCCCTGCAAAAAGATGTTACAGTGAGGCGAATTTTCATTAATTCGGTTACTTACGATTGGTCTGAAACCAAATCCAAGTTGCATTCATTTACGCCCTTAAACTTCGAATATCGGTTTGGTAATCTCGAAAAAGGCATCGATACCACTGTGCTGGCAAACAATTTGTATTATGCTGCATTGTTGGCCAGAAAGGATATTACGGTGGGCATGAAGTATTACTATACTTTAAATGCGAACAAACTAAACGATTTGAGAAGTTTTGTTTATTTAAGGGCGGGCACCGAAATAGCGGGTAACCTGCTTCAGGGTGTATCTAAATTAACGGGCTCCAATAGTGATGCTGCAAACGGTAATCCTGCGAAAATTTTAGGATTGCCTTTCAATCAGTATATCAGACCAGAAGTAGATATCAGGTGGTATAAACACCTGGGTGGCGATAAACAGTTTATTGCCCGCTTAAATATGGGTCTGGCTTACGCCTATGGTAATTCTTTTTCATCTGGCATTCCGCTCGATAAATTGTTTTTCGCCGGCGGATCTAGTGGTGTAAGGGCATGGCAGGCACGTACACTTGGCCCCGGAAATTATAACAGGGAAGTACTAAATGAGAAGCAACGACAAAGCTTTTTCGGTTTAGATCAGCTTGGAGAGATGCGCATTGAGAGTAACCTTGAATATCGGTTTACACTGACCAAGAAATTTTTTGGCGCAACGCTAAAAGGTGCTGCGTTTGTTGATGCCGGTAACGTTTGGAACGTAACCAAAATATCGGCAACGGATGGTGCAACACCCTTCGACAATGAGAAGATAGTTTTTAAGCTCAGCAAACTGGCGCAACAAGTGGCCATTGGTACAGGCTTAGGGCTAAGATATGACGTGCAGTATTTTGTTTTCAGGTTTGATGTGGGGTTGAAGCTTAAAGATCCGCAGTTTTTAGGTTCGGACCAATGGGTGATCAGCAAGTTTTTATCTGGCGGAAAGCAGTTTAGAAAAGACTTTAACACGACACATTCCCCCGATACTTATCGGTTTATTCAGTATAACTTTGGCATCGGAATGCCTTTTTAATAACCGGTGACACGCGAAAGCGACCAGTAAATGGAAGAAGTCGTCATTTCGAGCGCCCGCCTGACCGGACGGGCAGCTATGCTATTAAGTTAAGCCTGTCAGTTGTCAGTCTGAGCCTTTCGACTTCGCTCAAGATAAACTCAGTCGAAGACCCTTTCTATAGGATAAAACGAAAAATATCTGTCCTTCGACTCCGCTCAGGATGACAATATTTTTTCGCTTTATCCTTAACTTAATAGCATTGGGACGGGCAGGCAGCCGAGAACCACGAAGTACTCAGCGCAGCTAAATCTCTATTTAGGGTTCAAAGATTTCTCCTCCACAGCAGCTCCATTGGAGCACTTAGGTCCAAATGATGATTTTTTTTACGCCTGTTTCTGCTAGTTGGTTACAGATATCTCAGCCGACAAAGGGTCGGTTATCGATATGACGACGTTAAAACTTAAAAAAGGTTTCGCAAGGCGTCGAATATGCTTTCGAAAAATGTACTCAGGTTTAAGCCGGCGCTGTGGTTAAAATATACGAACAGTAAAAATGCAATCACCACAAAAATAATGAGCTTTCTAAAAGCAAAGGCAATAATTACAAACAACACGGGGATGATGAACAACCACAAGCTGTTGATGGTGTAGGGACTCAAATCGGATTCCTTTTTGTATACATACACAAGCTTGCTGTGGTTGCCCGAGTCGTTTTTATGTTTGATGTAAACAAATGTAGATTTGGCAATAGGCAATGGCAGAACCGCGATACCATCGTTAAATTTCAGTTCCTGGGTAAATCCGCTTACGCTGAAAGTATAAATTCCGTTGATGTTTTCGTTGGGTACGTTGAGCGAATCGGCGGCTATTATTGCCAGTTTATTATTCTTTAAAAGGTTTTCTTTAACAAGAAAATTGTTTATTGCTGCATTTTGCGCCGAACTGCAAAAGCCGATTAAACAAAGCGATAGCAAAAAGAGAATTCGTTTCATTCTAGTGAACGTTTGTTGTAAATTAAATAACCGATATGCAATAATACACCATTTCTTTTAACTGCATCATTATATAAATTATAACTTAAGCTAACAGGCCCCAGCGGACTATGATAAACCATACCGGCCGTAGCTGCATACCTCAGTTTCGATATCGGTCTCGCATAGTTTACATCTTGAAAATTGCTGCGCTCAAATTCTTTATGTGGCAAAAATAAAAATCCTTCTAACCTAAAATCGAGGTTCTTTTTAACGCTGTAAATATTTTTTATTCCGCCTGCCGCATAGGTTGTTGCCCTAAACTTATCTAAAAACAGCGAACGACTATCTTGCATGGGATAAAATGCCGGTGCGGTTAGCAATGTAGCATAATAAGTGCCAAACAGCGGCTGGTTGGATATTACGCCTTCGACCAAATAGCCT